>Ga0209598_10001581_pt1 | contig 18597 bp, 11 predicted proteins | sample M_140807_EF_Meta_FD_187317 | JGI IMG/M metagenome (GOLD analysis project Ga0209598, IMG submission 187317) | Freshwater microbial communities from Lake Montjoie, Canada to study carbon cycling - M_140807_EF_MetaG (SPAdes) (version 2) | ecosystem: Environmental > Aquatic > Freshwater > Lake...
GAATACGTCATGCAGGACGGCGACATCTGCCACTTCCTCTTCAATCGGTGAGCGGCAAGGCGGCGGAGCCGACGCTCTCCGGCTCGCACTCGACCGCCAACTCGAAGACGGTGGCGGTATCGGTCGGCCGATTGCGGAGGAACTGTGCCACGCTGTAGTCGGCCCGCTTCCAGGGCCCTTCGGCGATGAGCCGCACGCGCAGCCAGAGCGACGTGCTCCCGCAGGCCTCGTCGGGAAGCAGCTCGTCGAACTCCACGATCGCCCCGTAGATCCGCGGCTCGAGGGTGTTGATCAACGGCCGCCACGCGAGGCCATCGGTGGAGAACTCGAGCGCACAGGCACCGTTCCCGATGATGCCATCCTCGAGCGACTGCTCCCGACAGGAGAGATTGGCCTTGAGGGAGATCCGCCGGCTCGGGCGGGGGAAGTCGTAGCGGAAGACGAGTCGCCCCTCGACATCGAACGTTTCCGGCCCCCAGTACCTGAAGCACTGCCCGTAATCCTCGTGCCACTTGCCGATGCCGCTCGCCTCGACGAGGTAGCGCTCCGCCTCCGGGTCGTCGATGTCGCGCACGGCGTGGCGAAAATCGGACCGCTCGATCGGCGACGATGAAAACGCCGGCGGGTCGAACTCGGGCAGGCGATCACGGATCTCGCTGCCGCGGTCGGACGTGGCCACGGGCGTCGTCGGCACGCTCGACGGTTGCATCAAGGCCCAGGGCAAGAGCGCGGCGGAAACGCCCATCACCCCGAGGGTCGGCACGAGCCAGCGGCCACGATCCGGCCGCGGATCGGAAAGCGTCAGATGCCGTTCTCCATCCCAGTCGGGATGGCCTTCGGGAAAGCGTGCGAGCAGATCTGACAGCTCCCGAGCGAGAGCCCCGGCATCGGCAGGCCGATCGACCGCCGCGGGGGCGAGCGCCTGGTCGACAACGCCACCGAGGGCCCGCCCCACCCGAGAAGCTGCCCGCTTGGCAAGCGCAGGGCGGTGCGAGCGGATCCGCTCCATCGTTGCCACGATCGCCCCCTCCTCGAGCCGGAACGGGCTCGAGCCGGTGAGCAGCTCATGGAGGACGACGCCGAGCGACCAGACGTCGGTGCGGGGGCTCTCCTCCGGCGGACGGGCATCGAGGAGCTCCGGGGCGATCGACTCGATCGTTCCCACCAGTTGTCCGGCATGCGTCAGCCGGGTGGCGTGGCGATCGCCGCGAAACGCCGTGGCGACCCCGAAGTCGATCACCTTCGCCTGCCCGTCGGTTCCCACGAGAATGTTGCCCGCCTTGAGGTCGCGGTGGACGACGCCACCCGCATGGGCGACAGCCACGCCCGCGCACACGTCGCGGAAGAGCTCGACGCGGCGGCGGAGGGGAAGCGAGTGAACTTCAGCGAAGCGGTTGATCGTCAGGGCATCGGGCACGTACTCCATGACGAACCACGGCAGCCGTTCGCCCCCGCAGGGGAGGAAGCCGGCGTGGTAGACGCGGCACAGCGCCGGGTGGGAGAGGGCCCCGAGGATCTCGAGCTCGCGGAGGAAGCGCTTCGTGCTTTCGGGGTCGAGCCGGCCGGGGCGTTGAAGCTTCACCGCCACCGTCCGCGCGGGCTGCTCCTGGATCCCCTCATACACCCGCCCCATTCCCCCTTCGCCGACGACGCGCACGAGTCGCACGCCCCCCACGGTCGTGCCGACGAACGGATCGGCAGCGGCGGCGGGGAGGGCCTCCTCGACGAGCTGCCACAGCGGCTCGAGGTCGAATCGGCCTTCGGAGGCACCATTAGAGGCCGGCGGCGCGGGGGAGCCGTTGCCCTCCGGCACGGGCTCACTTGAATCGCGCTGATGGTCACTCATGGCCGGGCCTCCGCGACGCTCACCCGCTGCAGGGCACATCCGCGCCGAGGGCGTCGCGCAGCGTCTGCTTGATCGCGTCCCAGCGGCGCTTCACGGTCCGCACCGAGCAGCCGAGATGATCGGCGACCTCGACCTGCTCGGCCCCGAGGAACCAGGCCAATTCAAACACCTCCCGCTCTCCTGAGGGAAGCGCGGCAGCGGCCTCGTGGAAGGCGGCCCAGCGCTCGACGCCGGGTTCGTGGACATAGGGGTCGGCCGCGTAGGAAACGCGCATCACCACCTCGCTGTCGACGACGGTCGAATTGCTCTCGTGGTTGGCGGCGTACGACTCGGGGCCGCGGTGCTTGCGGGCCAGATCGACGAGCTCCCGGCGGATCTGGAGCGTGGCGAGATTGACGAGGTGCTCGGGGGTCTCGAGGGGGGTGGCGTCGAGGGCCCGAAGAAAGCGAATGGCGGAATTCTGGACGACGTCATCGGTGTCGTCCCAGCGGCGAACGGTGCGAAACGACCGGAGCATCCGGTGGGTCACTTCCCGCATCCGCCCGACGACGACCCCGACGACCTCCTCGCGCGCGGGCCTCTGGCCGGCCTGGAGTGCCGGAAAAAGCTCATGGAGCCGACGGAGAGGTTGGGGTGTCGACATGAGCACCGAGGCTTGAGGCCGCGGGGGCCATCATAGCCCTGACGAGGGGAATCCTCCATGCTACCGAAAAAGGCTGGATGTTGCGGCATCCGCACGCGACAGGCCGGCCACTGCGCGCAGCATTCGCCGATGGAAACCTGTTGCCATGGGGCTCAACCGAGGATTGCTGAACCGCATCAGGCACGCATCAGCCGACGACGGTCGAGCAGGACGAACGCACTCGCGACGAGGGCGAGAGCCGCGTCAATTCCCGTGGGGTCAAGCTCTGGAACTGCGGCTAGATCGGCCCGAAGCGTAAAAGGTGCGTAGCCCCCGCCATCCCCGTTCACCCTCATGAACTGCGAGCATCCGAAGCCCGCCGGATTTGTGGTCATGAAGAGCCGGGCCCTAAAGAAGATGATCGAAGCACCCTGCACATACGAAGTAATGTCTTCATGGTTGGCGTCATACGTGCTGGAACTAGACAAATTCGAATCGAAGAGAGTTGTCCAGTGGACCCCATCTGCCGAAACGTCCAGCCAGCCCGCCGCTCCGGGGTCGAATGCGGGGATCGAGTGCCCGTTGTACACGCCCATATGAGCGTCAAAGTTCGCACTCACGGTGGCACCCGGGAGCTCAAACTTGTAGACAGCTTCACCCAACATGTTGGGCGCTGTTGGCTGCCAATATCTGGTCAGCGGCCCAAAATTCTCGACGCGAATGAAGGCATTCGTGACCGCGTGTGGCGTCTGCCCGAACGTGTCGAAAAGCGTGAATGACTTTTCGAAATGCAAGGGCGATGCGTGCGTGTTATCGGTGTTTGCAAGCAAAATGTTCAGCATAAAAACAATCCAGATCGCCTTCGTTCCAAAACACCGCGCAGAACGGCAGGCAATCGATGACGAATGGAATCCAACATCTTTTCCGAAAGGCCCCGTAAGTCCTTCAGTCAAAGGATTCGATGTCGTATTGTGCATCGGAAAAGGCTCCTGTAGGGTGGCGATCAACCATGAATGTCAAGAATCACGTCATTGCGGCTGTGTTCATGCATTCACGCTTCAAGCCGTAGGAAAATTGGCCCTTCCACGGGTGAACGAGCATGCGCTACAGCGGCGGCAGCGACATGCCGCACGGTGCGAACCGACGTTCCTTTCCAGATTGAAGCCGCGAGAAGACACGCCGAAGAAGAGGCTCACGGAGGTCCCTCGGTCCCTGCGGGACCGAGGAGATCCAAGTGCCACGCATACCTGCCGTTTTCGCGATGCGCATCAACCCAAAGGACAGATGCCGTGCTCGCTGGAGGTGTCCTAGCTTCCGCACCCAAGGGACCATTTCCCTCGGCCTACACCCCGACCCGCCATTCCCCCGCAACCGCTTCGGCATGGACAACCCTTTCCGGGCCGTATCCCCAATTTGCCCCGTGCAGAGCCCCGGAGCCTGAGGAGGCTGGGCGTGATGCGAATCGTGCGTTGCGGGCGACTTCTGTTGACAACTGTCAACAGGCGTCTAGGATTGTGCCGATGACCAGATCGCGGCATCCCGACCAGCACATCGAGCGGGCGATACAGTACGCGGAATCGCTTGGATGGCGGGTCGCGCTGTCCAACGGCCATGCGTGGGGCCGATTGTTTTGCCCCCAAGCCTCCCGAGGAGGCTGCATCGTGTCGGTGTGGTCGACGCCGAGAGTGGCCGAGAATCATGCCCGACAGATTCGAAGCAAGGTCGACTCCTGTCCACACGGCGATCATCCCGGGCAGGGCGACGAGGAACAGGACACTCCATGAGTTCATCTGCCACAAGCGCCCGGGAATACGACTTCGCGCTGATTCTCACCGGTGTCCCGGAATTGACCACGGACGTCGAAGACGGCCTGTTCCAGGCAGGCTGCGATGACGCCACGCTGAGCATGCAATATGGGAGTCTCTACCTGGAGTTCTCGCGGACTGCCGCGTCGCTGAAAGATGCCATCTTGAGTGCTATCCGAGACGTGCGGAAAGCCGGCGTGGGCGCCGACGTGTGGCGCGTCGACAGCCATGATCTTGTCTCTCCATCGGAGATAGCCAGGCGGATCGGGCGCACTCGGCAACTCATCCACCAGTACATCACCGGGGCACGCGGACCGGGCGGCTTTCCTGCCCCCGACTGCAACCTCACCGAAGGTCAGCCACTCTGGTCGTGGTACGCCGTGGGCGCCTGGCTTTCCAAGAACGACATGATCCGCCCCGAGACCCTCCGGGACACGGAGATCGTGGCCGCCATCAACACGGCCCTCGAGCGATCACACCAGCTCGAACGCGACCCGGCACTCGTCGATGAGATTTCCCGGGCAGTCGCGGCGACGTAACGGCCGACAGAGCGACTGATCACCGGCCGTTTCCCGCTGGCCGGCTTGGAGGCGCCTATGAGGGTTCAGGGATCGATCGTACCCAGGCGATCAGGGGCGAGTGCGCCAGGAGTCGAGGCTCTGGCCGCGGCGGCCATCAAAGAACAGGGCATGGGGCGCGGTCTGAGCTTCGACTGAAACCTCGAAGACGTTAGGGCGATCTGCCTTTAATGCAAAACGGGACTAGTCCGAGTGTCGTCCGGAGGCAGCGAAACGTCGACAACCCTCTAGAATCTCGCCCCCCTGCAAGAGGCGACTCTCAAGGCCGTCCTCCGCACTTCTTCTGTGCTTGCTGCCGTCAGGTCAGTGTCTCAAGGCCTCGGCATCTTCGTGCCAGGGTACTTCCCCGGGCGGATCCCCATTCAACGCTCCCGGCGCGGCCGCTGCCCAGGTCTTTGCTCGCTCCGCGAGCGCCGGCAACATTTCGGGCCAGTCGTGAAGCGTGGCCGGGTCAAAGTCTGCGCCGTTGGGCCAGACGAGTGTGTGAACCTCCGGATCGAGACGCACCCTGTTGAAGAGCGTCTCGTCGCGCAGTGGACCGAAAAGTGAGCCACCCAATACCGGCGTGAAGTCGATCTCGCGCACCAGTCCGTCACGAAAGCCAACTCGCAATCGATAGGGCCCGACGATGCTGAATGCGGTGACACGATGAAGAGTGTGAATCATCGACAGACCTCTACTTCAATGGCTCGATCGGCATTGGCTCCACGCCCGCCTGGAGGCGATCCCAATCAGCGACCAGTTCCTGCTGCCGCAACTCGGCCCATGCCTCGACCAGTCTAGCTTGCCGACGCGGAAGGCTTCCGGCCAACAACTCGATCGGATCGAGTCCGAAAACGGCCTCCTCATCACCATAGTAGGCGTGAAAGTGAGGCAGATGGTGAGGTCCGACCTCGCAGTACATGCGGATGATGATTCCAAAAAAACGGCTGAGTTCAGGCATGGTTCATCATTATCCCTCAACGGAGCTTGAAGCATGCCCCACATACTCTCGCCACAGCCCCCAGGCTCCCCTCCTCACAGCCCTCCGCGCAGGTAGGCAAGCAGGTCGCGCATCTGCTCGACCGAAACCGTCTCCTCCATTCCCTCCGGCATGAAGGAGCGGTTGGAGGTGACCAGCTCGTCGATCTCGGCTCGGGCGATGTTCCGCACCGTGCCGTCGGCGAGCTTCATCGTCACGCTTCCACCGCTCTCCGCGGCGATCAGCCCGGCGATCACCTCGCCGCTTTCCAGCACGCAGGTCGAGGCCTGATAGCCCGGCTGGATGTCGGCATTCGGGTCGAGGATGTTCACGAGGAGCCGCTCCGGCGCGTGCTCGATCACCGTGGCAAGGTTCGGCCCGACGTCGTGGCCGTATTCGCCCCGGCGGTGGCAGGCGGCACAGACCCGCAGATACGTGTCGCGGCCACGGGTGGCCTCCCCTTCCGCATCGAGAGCCACCCGATACCGGGCGACGACATCTTTCCGGGCCGCACTCGCGCCACCGGCAAGCAGCGTCTTGGCCCGGGAGGCAAGCGCGCCGTCAGGTGAGCCGAGGAGCCGGTCGCGCTGCTGGAGAGAGAGATTCCCCGGAGAGAGAAGGCCGCTCTCGATCCGGTCAAGGAGATCGGCCATCCACTCGGGCCTCGACAGCCAGGCATCGACGGCGCGGGTCCGCGAGGCCGGCCCGAGCGCCGGCCAGGCCTCCGCAAACGCCCCCGGTACCCCGGCCGCCCCCGAGCGGGCAAGGGACTCAATCGCCTCTGCCTGCACGTCGGGGTCGACTTGTGGTACGAGCCAGCCAGCGAGGAGCGCGACGGCGCCGTCGCGCGTCTTCCCGGTACGGGAGAGGAGCCTCGCGGCGGCCAAGCGGATCTCCGGCCGCTCCGCAGCATCGGAGGCCACGCCCCCGGCCCGCTCGAGCTCCCGATCGAGCCCGGCGAGCGTCTCCGCCGCAACGTTCATCCCCCACGGGTCGACACCGATCCGCTGCATGTCGGCAAGGAGCGGATCGAGGCTGCTTGCGCGGGTCCCCTGCGGCGTTGCAAGCGCCCCGTCGAGGAGCGCCGCGACGGTGGCTGGCCGCCCAAGGCCAACGGCCATGCGGAGGATCGACTCGCGGTAGACCGCGGCCACCTCCGGCGCGGCCGCAGCGATGGCACGCGAGAGGACTTGAGCGTGCGGTAGCGCCGACGTCATCACCGCCGTGCGAAAGAGCGGATCGGCATGGTCGCTGACCGCGATCGCCGCGAGGGCCGCGCCAGCCTCCCCTTCGGGCCATGCGCCGCAGAGGATCGCCACCTGAAGGCGGACCTTCGCATCAGGGTCGGTGGCAAGCGAGCAGACCTTGCGGCGCACTTCCGGCGACCGGCTTTCCCCCGCAAACGTCACCGCCACCTCGCGGACTCGGCTGTGCCGGTCGGCGAGCGCCGCAAGGGAGAGATCTGCCGGGAACTTGTCCATCCGCACGAGCGTCGCGATCGCCTGCACGCGCGACTCTGGTCTGCGCGAGGAGTGCACGACGTCGACGAGCAGCACCGCGGCCGCGTTTTGAAATGCCGCGTCCGACTCGTGGAGGATGCGCCGCATGGCATGGTCGCGCTGCCAAGTGTTGCCGCTTTCGACGAGCGCGACGAGATCGGCCGGCGTGTGGGCCGCGACCACGGCCGCAGGAAAGCGGGCGGGGGGAGCGTCGGTACGGACGACGCGCCAGATCCGGCCGCGGTCGTCGCCGAGCCGGTATTTCGGCAGCATCTCCGCGCGCCCCTCGGGGGGGAGCCAATCGGGATGCTCGATCATGGCCCTGTACATGTCGGCGACATAGAGCGCGCCGTCGGGCCCAATCCGCGACATCACCGGCCGGCACCAGCGGTCGTCGCTGGCAAAGAAATCGGTCGGCCCCTCGTCCTCGGGCCAGCGCGCTGAAAAGCTCGCGCCGTCGTCGACGAGCTCGTTGTGTTGGACGAGGTTGTGGAAGGGCTCGCAGGTGAAGGCGTGGAGCGTGCCAGGCCCCGCGTCAAAGAGCGTCCCATTACCGTCGATCGTGCTCCCACAGGCCGACGTGTAGCGCCCCGACTGCTCGAACGAATGAAACCGCTTCTCCGGAGTGCTCGCCGGGCGCACCGGCGGACTGTTGGCGCCGACGACGTGCCGAATCGTCTGCTCCGGGGCGACGAACCGATTGCGGGCCGCAGCGGCTTCGGGGATCACCCACTGCCAGAGCGGATTGGCGTTTTGCGTGCCGAACCAGTGGCCAAAGGGGTCGCGGTTGCGGCCGAATTGCGACGGCCCCGATTCGATCCAAACCGATCCCGAATCGGGATGAAAGCGAAAGTCGTGGCTGCCGAGGGTGTATTGCCGGCCGTTTCGCTGCGAGGTGATCACCGTCTCGGTGCCGTGGCCGGGATGATGGCCGCCGCTGGCACACCACAGCAGGCCGTCGAGGCCAAGACGGAGGCCGTTGACGCGCAGCTGCTGGTTCCCCTCCATGAAGCCGTCGAGGATCGTCTCACGCGCGTCGCAGACACCATCGCCGTCGGTGTCGCGGAGGTGCACGATCTGCGGCGCAGCGGTGACGATCACGCCGTCGCGCCACACCGCGATGCCGTTGGGAAAGGACAGCCCCTCGGCAAACAGCTGACTGGTCTCGTACCGGCCGTCGCCATCTTTATCTTCAAGGCGTCGGACGCGGCCGCCAGGAGCGCCGTTGCCATCCATGCCGGAGGGATAATCGGCCATTTCCACCACCCACAGCCGTCCCTGCGCGTCCCAGTCGAAGGCGACCGGATCGAGGACATCCGGCTCGCTGGCGACAAGCTCGACTCGATACCCCGGGGGCACGCGGATCCCGAGACGCGTCTCCTCCGGGCTCCGCGGGCCGTCGTCTGCGGCAGGGGCTAGGACCGGTTCCCCCAGCTTCTGCCCACTCGCGGCGAACAGCGCCGCGGCCTCACGCGCCTCGAGCGCCCGGTCAAAAAGCGCTACCTCCGCGAGGCGACCGGAGAGCGGGGCAAAGTCATCACTGCGGCTCCCGAGGAAAAACTCCCGCGAGTCAGCCGCCGTCACGGGAAGCGTGCCGTCAAACTCCGGCTCCTCTCCGCCATTGAGCCACACGGTCGCCTCCTCTCCGCGCCGGACAAGGACGACATGATTCCAGGTGCCGGGGGGGATGACCGTCCCCCCGACGAGGAGCCCATTGCGGTCGTTGCCGTCGAAGAGGATCAGCTTTCCGGCGCCGCCTGGCACAGCACTACCGCCAAGGCCGAGGTGGTCGCCCGGGGCACCGGCCGCGCCGGCCGGTCCGCGCGAAAAAAGGTAGGCGGCCACGGGGCGTGATTCGGGGGGAACGTCGTTTCGGAACCAGAAGGCCACGCTCCAATCGTCGTCGAGGGCTTCATCGCGGCCTGCGAGACGACCACCGCGGAAGGCCGCGCGGGCCTGCGGATGAAAGCTGACCATGCCCGCAGTGACGAGGTCCGACGGCTGCTCGGCAAGCGTCCAACTCCGCGTCGGCCGCAGGGCCGCGAGGCGGGCCGCATGGTCGGCGGGAAACTCCGGCACCCCGGCGAGCCGCGTCTCGCGCTCCTCCGCAGCCCGCTGTCGCTCGGCGGCGGCGACCCGCTCCGCCCCCACGCCCGATGCCTCCCAAAGGGTGGCTATTATCGCGACATCAAGGGCCCGATCAAAAAGCGCCACCTCGTCGAGCTTTCCCTGAAGTCCATCTCCGAGAACGATCGCCGCTGTTCCTTTGATCGTCTCTCCGGTGAGCATCGGCTGCGGTTTGCCGTCAACATGGACATCGACGCTGTCGCCACGCCGAACGATCGCCACCTGATGCCAGTCGTCGGCCCGCAAACGCCTGTCTGATGTTTGAGCGCCGAGAGAAAACCCGAGGGCGTGAGCGCCGTCCTGGCGGGCGATGAGTGGCTCTGCGGTGAGGCCGGTGCAGAGCGTCCCCTGCCGGTCGCTTGCGCCGCTCCGCTCGCCGAGCCACACCCAGGCAACGACCGTTGCATCGCCGGCCGGGGCCTTGCCGGGAAGAACGAGCCGACCACCGGCCAGATGGACCGCCCGGTTGATCGAGTCGGAGAGCGAAAACGCCGACGGCACGAGCTTCTCGCCGTCGCCACAGCCGGTACCCGCGCCGACGCCGGGGAGATACCAGGCGAAGCCGGGGGTGAGCGTCGCCGGGCTGCCATCGGCGAGCGTATTGCGCGGCTCGGAGCCATCCTCGTCGTCGAGCCGCCAGAAGCCGACGGGCTTGGCCGCGAGCACCGCCTCGGCGGCAGGCCCGTGACGATCGGCAGGCCCGCGCCGCGGCTTGCCCGTCACCTCCTCGAGCGCCGCGACGAGCGTGTCGACGATTTTCGTTTCGGCCGCGACCTCGAGGCCGGCAGTCCGCGCCGGCCAGGTGGTGTAGCCGCCGAGAACATGCTGCTCCGGGGGCGGAATGTAGCCCTCGGCGCCGTTGGCAAGCTCCACATTGAAGTGCATCGCGGCGGGGGAGCGGTTGCGGAGCTTGAGGCCGGTGAGGGCGTAGACCTCGTTGGGGAGCGTCGCGATCGTCAGCTCACCGATGCGGATCGCCTGGAGCTTGACCGTTGTCCGCTTCCGCTCGTGGAGGATGATCGCCTCGCGGGCGTACACCTCGGGGATGTTCTTGGGGAGATCGTCGACGATCCCGGCGGCGATCCCGTGGGCCCAGGCGAGCCGAGCCTCGTCTGGCAATCGATAGCCAAGATCGAGGACCTTCTCCGTCATTGCCAGTGACACATCGTCGCGGTACTCGATCGACTCAATCACCCCCAGAGCCTTGCGGGCCACGGCGGCGGCATACGCCTGGATCCCGGCCGGGGCCTGCGCGGCGCCATAGTCCATCCACATCAGATCGCCACTGGTGCCCTGAGAGAGGGCGCAGACGAACGGGCCGTTGCCATCGCCCGGCGCGCCGAGCGCTGACGCGACAAACTTGCTGAACAGGCCGAAGTAATCCGACGACACCGCCGGCGACCCGAAATAGTGCTGCGAATAGTTGGCAAAGAGCGCGAGCGGCTTTCCAGCCGCATCCTGGATCGAGATCACCGATAACTGCGGATCAACCGGGCCCGACGGGCCGATCACCTCCTTCGAGAGGTGCCCCGGGTGCATGTGGGCGAGCCCCGTCGGATTGCCGAACGGATCGACCACGCGCGTCTCCGGCCGGCGCACCCAGCGCCGGTTGTGGGTGTGGTGCCAGTCGTCGACCTTCCCCCAGCCGATTCGGGCCGGAGCGAGATGCTCATTGGCTTGGCCGACCGCCGACGCGATCGCTGCCGGGAGCCGGGCCGCGTACGGTGCATCGACTCGAGTTCCCAGACAACCCATGGCTGCCGGGGCGGAGTGTGTGTGGGTCGCCGAGACCATGATCCGCTCGACCGGGATTCCGGTGTGCTCGGCCGCCAGGGCCTTCGCCTCGTCAATCAGCGGCTGCGGCATCATGCAGGTGTCGACGACGACCAGCGCCAGTCGCACTGGCGGCTGCCCCTCGGCGCCGCCGTCATCGAGCACGATCGCCCGGACGAGGAGCGGATCGTGAACGCGGTCGGCCCGCCCTTCGAGAAACCCTCCGGCAACAATCGAGGGGGCCTCCGGCGGGGCGTTGTGCGGCGTGATATCGACTGCTGCCGCGCCGGCCCGAAAGCCCCCGGCAGCGGCCGTGGCACCGCCGGCGATGACGAGGAGCAGGCCGAGCGTCATGGCTCGAGCCATGGGAAGCGCGACAGCGGGCAGCGGAGGCTTCATCGTCAGGTCCCTTGGGGGCGTAACGGAGGCGGTCGTCTGGCGGGCACCCGTCGATCCACTGTAAACTCTTCCCTTCACGGGGAGGAGGCGGGCGATGCTCACGATTGGCGATTCGGTACGGACTGGTGGCCGGCTGGCTCGGCGTCCGTTCCTCCGTGTCGGCAGCGCCGGCCTGGCAGGGCTTGCCGGCCTCACGAGCCTGTTTGGCCGGTCGCCCACCGGCATCGCCACGGCCGGCCCAAACGATCCCGCAGCCCGCTTTCTCCGCGACCGCTCGGTGATTTTCCTCTTCATGCACGGGGGCCCGTCGCAGTTTGAGACGTTCGACCCGAAATCAGAAGGCCCCTCCAGCGCCCATTCCCAGACCGGCGCGATCGCCACCTCGATCCCCGGGATCTCCTTCGGCTCGACCTTCGCCGAGCTCGCCAAGCGGGCGCATCTGGTCAACGTCGTCCGCTCGTTCGTCACCGGCGACGGCAACCACGATATCAAGCCGGTCGTCGGCGCGGCGACCAACCGGGCCAATCTCGGCTCGCTCTACGCCCGCGTCGCCGGGGCCAATCGCCCCGCCACGGCGATGCCGACGAACGTCACCCTCTTCCCTCCGGCCGTGATCAAGGATGCCGGCCCGCCGATCACCGACTTCGGCAACTTTGCCGCCGCTGGCGACCTCGGGCCTGCCTTTGCGCCGCTCGTGCCCGGTGGCAGCGCCGGCTTCCAGGAAGATATGCGGCTCCACCTCCCGCAGGAGAGGCTCGGCGACCGGCGCGGGCTCCTTGCCGAGCTCGACCGGGGGAAGCGGTGGCGCGATCTCGCCGCGCTCCGCGGTGCCAGCGCGATCCAAGACTCCGCCTTCGATACCCTCCTCCGGGGCGTCTCCGACGCCTTCGAACTGGAGAAAGAGGATCCACGGCTTGTCGAGCGCTACGATACCGCGCCCCACTTCCGCCCCGAATCGATCGACAAGAAGTGGAACAACCACAAACATTACGCCGATCATGGCCAGTCGATCGGCCGGCTGCTCCTCCTCGCCCGCCGCCTCTGCGAGCGCGGGGCGGGGTTTGTCACCGTGACGACGAGCTTCGTCTGGGACATGCACGCCGACATCAACAACGCTCCCGTCACCGAGGGGATGCGGTATGTCGGTGCCCCGTTCGACCATGCCGTGGCGGCTTTCATCGACGACGTCGAGGCCCGCGGGCTCTCCGACAAGATCCTCCTCGTCTGCTGCGGCGAGATGGGGCGGACGCCGCAGCTCAACGCCGCCGGCGGCCGCGACCACTGGGGGGGCCTCGCCCCACTCCTCCTCTACGGCGGAGGGCTGGGGAAGGGGATCGTCGTCGGCCGATCGAGCCGCGACGGCGGTCAGCCTGCCTCCGATCCAGTGACGATTCCCGACCTCGTCGGCACGATCACGCGCTCACTTCTCGATCTCTCCGAAGTGAGGCTCCTCGACAGCCTCCCCAAATCGCTCCAGGCGACCCTCTCCCAGGGACGGCCGATCCCTGGCCTTGGCTGATCGGCCGGCGGCTCCGATCAGCCTGTCTGCTGACTGGGGCGCCACGCCGTCAGGCTGCACCAGCCGATGCCAACGGCCATAAGCGCCAACGACGCTAGCAAGATCCCCCGTCCGATGGCCGACGAACCGGGATCGAATCCGCCAGCGATTGTGGCCCAGATCGATCCCAAGCCGACAAGCAGCGTCACCGTTGCAGCGCTGATCGATGGGGAGCAGGCGGGGCCGAGGCGATCGCGAATGAGCGCCGCTCCCCAGGTGACGAGCAACCAAAGAAGGGCCACGGCGACGATCAGCTGGCCCGCCATCTCGCTTGGGGATTCGTTGCGGCGAAGAAGAAAGAGGCGGAGGCCGCACAGACCGGCAAGGAAGAGCCCCCCGACGGCACAGGCCGCGAGGCGTCGCAGGGGCGAGAGCCCGCCGACGATCTCGGCCAGCGCCGCCGGCCGATCGAAGCGAAGCCCGAGGAGGAGCGCCTGCCGGTGGAGCGCGGCGGCGAGAACAACAAGCGATACGCCGCAGCCCGCCCCCGCCAGCCAACCGGCCGTCTCGGCGTCGCCGGCCACGGCGTCGTGAACGAATCGCCAACCAACCCTGCCGACCTGGAAGAGCGTGAACCAGACGAACCCCGTCCGCCAAAGGGCCGGCTGCCTGACCATCAGCACCGATCGATTGACCAAGAGCAGTAACCAGACGACTCCCACGCGCATGATCAGCAGGGTCCCGGTCAACCAGGCGCGATCGACCTGGAACGCCGATCCCTGGAACACCGCCACGCCGACGGCGGTCACGGCCGTAGCCACTGCCGCCTCAGGAAGCCGCTCGATGATCATCGCCTGCCAGCCGCAGGCCGAGCAGGCACGCGTCCCCAGGAGCCGACCGAAGGCGAGATAGATCGTGCCGCCGAGAAGGGTTGCGGCCGCCGCGAGGTGGAGCGTGGCGACGACGACCGACATGCTCCGCCAGAGGACCGCGGTGGCCGCATCGGGCGCGGCGGTCTTCATCGGCTGCCACCATCCCCACGCGGCCAGGCCACAGGTCATGAGCAGGGCAACTCCCGCCAGGCCGCCAACGCGTGCTGTCAGCACCGGTGGAATCCGATGCCGGGCGCGATCCCAGACGGACGCCGCAAAGGCGGCAAGCGTTAACCACGCCCACGCCGCGGCCAGGAGCCAGTTGGCAGCCGGCATCGCTCAATGCCCCGCCGGCTGCGATCCGCTGGCGACAGCAGCCTTGCCCCCGACCTTCAGATGGTCGGGGAGCCACTCGTCGTCTCCTTCGTCGGGGTTGGCGAGCGCTTCCTGCGGGATCATCTCCTCGTGGTCGTCGACCGGTCCTGTCCCGCCGATGAACGTGTAGGCGACGGGCAAGAGGACGAGGATCAGGACCGTCGTCACCATTTCGCCGAAGACCATCGACGTCGCCATGGGAATGAGAAACTGGGCCTGGAAGCTCTTGTCGAAGAGGAGCGGAAGGAGCCCGCCGACCGTCGTCACGCTCGTGAGGAACACCGGGCGGAAGCGGAGACAGCCCGCCTCACGGAGCGCCACCTTCATCGGCCGCCCCTCACGGACGCGCTGGTTGATGAAATCAATGAGGACGATCGAGTCGTTGACGACGATACCCGCCAGCGCCACCACGCCGAACATCGTGAACAACGTCAGCGGCAGCCCCATGATGGCGTGGCCGAAGACGGCACCGGCAATGCCGAAGGGGATCGCCAGGAGGATCAACAGCGGCTGGAGGTAGGAGCGGAACTCCATCGTGAGGAGGACGAACATCGCAAACACCGACACCATGAACCCGAGGCCGAGGCTCCGCAGTGATTCGTTTGTCTGCTCCTGCTCCCCCTCCCAGCGGACGCGCACGTCGGGATATTCGGCGAGCAGCGACGGCATCAGCCGCAGCTCGATGTCGTTGGTCACCTGGGTGCTCGTCAGCCCCGAACCAACGTCGAGATCAGCCGTGATCGTGATCGAGCGCTTCTGCCCGAGGCGGTTGATCTCCGAATAGCCGCGGTCGACTTTGATGTCGGCCAGTTCGGTGAGCGGCCGGGAGATCCCGTCTCCCCCTTTGACGCGGACATCATCGAGGACGGCCGACGTCCGTCGCTCCTCACGCGGATAGGCGACGAGGAGCTTCACCTCATGGCGCCCGCGCTGGAGCCGCATCACTTCCTCACCGTAGAAGCTCGCCCGGATCGTTGAGGCGACATCGGAAAGCGACACCCCCATCGCCTCGGCCCGGGGCTTGACCTTCATCTGGTATTCCCACTTGCCCGGACGGGAATCGTCGTCGATGTCGATCACCCCCTGGTACTCGGCGAGGAAAGCCTTCGTCTTTTCGACGGCCGCGTCGAGATCCCGGGCCCCGTCCTCCGTCGACGGCGCGAGGAGCTTGAACTCGATCGCCTTGCCGGCCGGGCCGATGTTTTCCGACGCGAAGACAACGCTGTCGACGCCGGGGATGCTCCCGGTGGCCTTCCGCCACTCGGAGAGGAAGGTTTCGCTCGTCACACTGCGGTGGATCGAGTCCTCGAGCTCCACGCTCACCGCCCCCAGATTCGATCCGCTCGACGTCGATTGGACACCGGGCTTCCCCTCCATGTCGATGGCGCCGATCGAAGCGTGGACGAGCGTCACCAGCGGCCTTTCCCCGACACCGAGCTTGGCGGCCGTGTCGTCGAGGGCCCGCTCGATCCGGGCGACGGCATCTTCGGTGACCGACACCGGCGTGCCGTCGGGGAACATGACGCGGGCCTGGATCCGCTTCGAGTCGACCTTCGGGAAGATCGTAAACGGCGTGATTCCGCTGCGGATCATGCCGAAAGCCACGATGAGCACGGCGAGCGCCCCGGCGAGCATCACCCAGCGGTGGTTGATCGCCACCTCGAGAAACGGCGCGTAGGCCCTCTTCACAAACCACTTGAGGCCGCCGTCGCAGGTCGACTGGATGGCCTTCACGACCGGCAGGAGGGGGTGGAGCGGCCATGTCAGGATGCGGAAGAGCTTGAGGATCCCGGAATCGTCGTGGGCAAGGTGCCCCGGAAGAATGAAGATCGCCTCGGCGAGCGACACGATCAGGCAGGAGATGAAGGCATACGGCATGACGGCGATGAACTTCCCCATCACCCCCGATACGAAGAGGAGCGGGATGAAGGTGAGGATCGTCGTCATCACGCCGGAGACCACCGACGGCACCACTTCAGCGGTGCCGTCGATCGCCGCTTGGACAGGCCCCTTCCCCATCTTCCGGTGGCGCTCGACGTTGTCACTGACGACGATCGCGTCATCGACGTCAATCCCTACCGCCATGAGGAAGGCGAACATCGAGAGCATGTTGAGGGTCTGGTCGCCGGCGAACATCAGCGCCCCGGTGCCGAGCATCGACACCGGCACCCCCATCGCCACCCAAAAGCCGATCTTCAGGTCGAAGAACATCGCCAGGATGATGAAGACGATTGCCAGCCCCTGCGTGCCGTTGGAGAGGAGCATGTCGAGCCGCTCCTTGACGTCGACCGAGGCATCGGACCAAGTGACGATCGAATAGCCCTCGGGCATGCGGTGATCGGCCACGTAGCCCTTCACCGCCGCGACCATCGCCAGGAGATCCTCGCCGGAGCTGCGGTCGATCGAGACGACGAGGCCGGGGCGGCCGTTGATCCGGTTGCGGCCGGCGACATCGGCGAAGCCGTCGCGCACCCTCCCCAGATCGCCGACCGTCAGGACGAGCCCGTCGGGGAGCGTGACGAGGGGGAGCTTGGCGATGTCCTCGCCAACATATTGCTTGTTCTTGCCGCGCAGCAGGATCTCGCCGCTCTCGCTGCGGATCGTGCCGCCGGGGAGTTCGAGATTTTCGCGGCGGACGGTCTCGGCCACTTTCTGGAGCGTGAGGCCGTATTTGCGGAGCGTCGCCTCCGAGATCTCGATCGTGATCTCGTAGCTCTTCGCACCGCCGATGTTGGCCGCTGAAACGGTGGGGAGGGCGAGGAGATCCTCGCGGACGCGCTCGGCGACGTCCCGCAGCGACAGTTCGTCGCGCTCTGCCGCCATGCTGCCGACGGGCCCCGTTTCCGGCGGCCCGAGGACACCCACCTTGATCGCCGGCGTGCGGAGCGTCACCTGCTCCACCTTCGGATCCTCGGCGAGCGCGGGGAAACTCGGGATCCGCTCCACCTCCGAGCGGATCTCCCCCACCACCCGTTGCACGTCCTTGACGGTGTCTCGGATCTCGAAGACGCAGAAACCGAGCCCTTCTCTGGCCACACTCGTGATCTTCTTGATGCCCGCCACACTCCGACAGGCTTCCTCGACCTTCTGGCAGATCCCCTCCTCCACCTCCGCCGGTGTCGCACCGGGATAGGGAACCGATACCAGGGCGATTTCCAACTCAAACTCTGGAAACACCTCGCGGCGCATCCGGCTGAAACTGATGAACCCGATCACCATGATCGCCACGACGAGGACGTTCATGGCGGGCGTGTTGCGGACCGTCCAGGCGATGATGGATCTCATGGCTTTGCCTCCGATGTGGTCGGACCTGACGCGGGGGCACCACGGTCACCTTTGACAGACTCTTCCCCCGGCACAACGGTGCGGAGCGGAGCCGCCTCGGCCAAGGCCATGCCGTCGCGGGGATTGGAAATCAGGCTGCTGACGAGCCGGTCGCCGGCGACCAGGCCACTGGGGCCCTCCTCGTAGACGACGGTTCCCTTGCCGAGGTGGTAGGGACGGGGACGGAGGATCGCCAACCTCCCGTCGCGCATCACGAGCAGATCGCCGGACGGCCGCACCACTTCCTGCGGCACCGAAACGAGCTTCACCGGCGGATCGACCTTGACGCGAACTTCGACGAACATGCCGCGGAGCAGGGATCCGGGCGCTCCCGGGGGAAGGTCGGGCATCGGAGCACCGTAGCGGTCGAGGGCGACGACGGCGGTCGGATCGGGGACGATCACCCGGCAGGGGAGCGTTCGCGTCTTCTCGTCGATCCCCCGCCCTTCCTGTCTGGAGAGGAGGCCGTCCCACTCGTAGGCCCGATCACCGAGCGTGAACAGCACCTTCGCCCGGGCATCCCGGAGGTCGTGCGGCCCCTTGGCCAGGGCCGCTCCCCCCGTGCCGGAGGCTGACCGATCAACGTCCGGCGGAGCGACCTCATCCTTCATGCCTCCCCAGACCTGCGCCACCTCATCCATCCGCAGGCTCGTCTTCACCTCCCCGGCACTCGTGTCCTCGAGGACGACCAACGGCGTTCCCTTGGCGACGAACGACTCCTGCTCCACCTTGTCATCCACCACCATGCCATCGACCGGCGCCGTGATTGTCGTCCGGGCCAGATCGAGACTTGCCCGCTCGAGCATCGTCGACGCGAGTTGCTGGGCCTCTTCGAGCCGGTTGCGGCGCTTCTGGAGGACGCGCCGCTGCCCCTGGAGATTCGAGAGCGTGTTCGTGGTGGTCAGCTCGTCGCGAGCC
>Ga0209598_10001583_pt1 | contig 18595 bp, 11 predicted proteins | sample M_140807_EF_Meta_FD_187317 | JGI IMG/M metagenome (GOLD analysis project Ga0209598, IMG submission 187317) | Freshwater microbial communities from Lake Montjoie, Canada to study carbon cycling - M_140807_EF_MetaG (SPAdes) (version 2) | ecosystem: Environmental > Aquatic > Freshwater > Lake...
CTGGCAGAAGATGAGTGTTGTCTCGAAGGTGGTGATCACGCAGCAACCGCAGGGCTTTACGAAGTTGCAAGGCGACACGGCGCAGTTGAGCGTAGTGGCCAGTGGCGGTGGGACGTTGAAGTACCGCTGGTTGCTGGATGGCGGGACGGCGTTTTATGGAGCGACGGTGAGCGGGGGAAGTTCTGCGACGTTGACGTTGGGATCGCTGGCGTTGACGCAGGCGGGGAACTACCAAGTGGAAGTGTCGAACTCTGCGGGCTCGGTGCTCTCGTTGCCAGCGGCGGTGCAAGTGACGCCGAAGTTTGCGGTGACGGTGCAGAAGCCAGCGCGAGTGAGTCTGGGAGCTGGGGCGAGTCTCGTGGCCACGGTGCAGGGCGGGACATCGGTGAGTTACCAGTGGTACAAGGGCTCGGGTTCTGCGTTGCGTGAATTGAAGGGCGAAACCGGAGCGCAGTTGCGTCTCAACCCCGTGCTTGCGGCGGACGTTGGAATGTACACGGTGATCGTGACCGACGGGTTGAACCGTACGGCACAGGACAGTCGCATGTTGGAGCTAAGCCGAGTGCCTGAACTGACAGTGCCGATCGTGTCCCAGACAGTAGCCTCCGGCGGGACGGTGAGCTTTGCAGTGGGCGTGAAGTACGACAAGACGCTCAAGTACTCGTGGACACGCGGGACCGGAGTTAACGCAGTTTCCGTGGGCGTAGACAGCCCGAGACTGGTGCTCAAAAATCTGACAACCACAGACTTTAGCACTTACACTGTCCGTGCGTCTGATCCTGACGACGCGACGTTGTATGTGGAATCCAGCGCGACGCTTGCGAAGTGGATTTCTGGCAGCGGAGTGAAGACGGTGACAGGGTTGGACACCAAGGGAGTGCTCGGGGCAGCGAACTTTTCGAAGTGGTGGATCTTCTGGGTGGATGCGGCGGTTGCCAAAAACGCGACTGCGGACCATGCGTACGGCTACTTCATCTTGGAGCGTACGGAGTTGAAGGATTCCGGTGGCACGCTCATTGGAGTGGGAGCAGGCCGTGCGGCTTGGGTATGGAAGACAGGCGCACCCTCGACGTGGACGGATGCGGAGCAGCAGGTTCAGGACGCTGGAGCAAACAGCAAGGCGTTCTTCTCCGACGTGGCGGCACGAGGCAGCACGTCTGGGACGTTTGTGTTGGGAGGCAACCTTGAAACCGGAACGGATGCGGCGTGGTACGGCGCACCTGAAGCGGTGGACGGAAGCTTTGATGAGGCGGATCTGTCGTACGACGTGAACCTGAGCTGGGACGCGGATCAAGTGACGTTGCTGCAAGGCACCAAGGACTGGACGGGCGTGATTACCTCGCTTCAAAAAGCAGCCGCAGCAGCCGCCGCTGAAATCCCTGGCGAGTAAGGGGAGAGCGGTGGCTGGGGTTTACGGCGAGGGCGCCGCACCTTTGATTGCAGTTTTGAAAAACTGACTTTCCGAGGTAGGGCCTTCCTGCACCCTAGTTCAGACCGAGCAACTGCCGCTGCCAGGGCATCAGAGCTTCGTGCGCGGGAGCTTCGTTGCGAGAGAGTTGCTCTAAGGTCGCTTTGGATGCAATCAGCGTTGGATCCAAATTTAAATCGGTGCCGGCGGAATCTCGAATCTTGCGTAACTGCTTAAAGCGCTCCTCTTGCTCTTGGGTGGTGCGTAGCCGCGGCTTGCGAATTGCCTTTGGCCAGGCGTCCTCTGGAAGTAGCAGCGCCTCCTCTGCGGTTTGCAACAAACGGGCTCGCCTTGAACCTCGAAGATGCCGTGTGTCTGGGGTGCGTCCCTTATCAAATTGATCAGAAAATTCGAGCAATAGATCGTTACCAAGGATGTGGAACGCTGGCTTGTCTACCGATTGCGCTTCCTCGTCACGCCAGTGCCAAAGCGCACGGAGGATGGCTCCACCTCGGGGGCTCAGATCCGCGTACCCCGATAGGCGCCATAGAGTATCCGGATCGCGCTCTCGGGTTACATTTGCCGAGCGAATCGCCTTCTGGCACATTTGCTCGAACCATTCGTAGCGGCCTAATTCGCGGAGGCGAGTCTCTTGGATTTGCGACAGTGTCAGCAAATTTAAAGTATCGTTCACTGCGTAATGCAACATTTCCGGGGGCAGTGGTCGACGCGCCCAGTTCGCTTTTTGAGAAGCCTTTGCCAGAGTCACTCCAAAGTGTTGGTGCAACAATGCTGCGAGTCCGAATTCCGTTGCGCCACACAACCTTGCGGCAATCATGGTATCAAAAAGCACAGTGGGCCCCGCGTAATTACAGCGGCGAAGCAAGCGTAGGTCGTAATCTGCGCTGTGAATAATAACGGTCTTGCCTTCTAGCGCTTCAAAAAGCGGATCCAAGGAGATGCCAGCGAGAGGGTCGATGAGAAAGTTTTCGTCTGGAATACTGATTTGAATCAGGCAAAGTTTATCGAAGTAACAGTGTAAACTGTCGGCTTCAGTATCCAGCGCTATCCGAGGGTGAGGGGCGAAGGTTTTCACGGCCTCGGCGAGTTCCGTATCGGTGGAGATCATTCGAAAGGGAATTTCTGCTGAGGAAGTTGGACCCGGGCGGTGAGGTTGGCGTTTTGCTTGGTTCTCGCGGTCGGAAGGACGCTGCTCTCTCGAGAGATTTGGTTCGGGTCGCGAAATCTTTTGGTATCTGGGTTTACCTGATTTTGGAGGCTCTGGCGCGGTGGCGTCACGTCCAAGAAGGGCGCCTCCAAGCCCGCGAAGCCAACTCCAGAGGGAACTGCGTGGTGGGGGATCCTCGCTGGATTGCGTGGAATTTTTTTCCCGAGACGCATGGCCAGAGCGTTTTGAATTCCTTGAATCAGACTTCATTAACGGAGGCCGCGCAAAAGTAATTCCGCGTTGGAATCAGTGCGACGCAATGCATTGTTTAGGACTTCGATTGCCTCAAAAGGAGGCAAGGCCGCGATCTGTCGCCGCAACACACTGAGACGCTCAAATTCTTTGGGATGATACAATAACTCGTCCCGGCGGGTCCCAGATTGGGGAATGTTTATTGCGGGGAAAATCCGCTTTTCGGAAAGCGCGCGATCAAGGCGAAGCTCCATGTTACCTGTGCCCTTAAATTCTTCAAAAATAAGGTCATCCATCTTGCTGTGGGTCTCCACTAGCGCGGTGGCTAAAATGGTCAGGCTCCCGCCCTCTTCGGTGTTGCGGGCTGCACCAAAGAACTTTTTAGGTTTTACAAGTGCTTTAGCATCAACGCCACCGGACATGATGCGGCCCTTGCCAGGCTGCATATTATTGTAACCGCGGGAGAGACGGGTGATGGAATCCAGCAAGATCACCACGTGTTTTCGCAACTCCACAAGACGCTTTGCCCTCTCCAAAACCATCTCTGCGAGTTGGGTGTGGCGTTGCGCGTTTTCATCAAAAGTAGAGGAGTAAATCTCGCAATCTAGGGAGCGCCTGAAGTCGGTAACTTCCTCAGGTCGTTCGTCCACGAGCAATAAAATCAGTGCTGTCTCGGGCGATGTTTTGCGAATCGCATGGGCGATTTCCTTTAACAAAATCGTCTTCCCAGTACGCGGTGGTGCCACAAGGAGCCCGCGCTGGCCTCGTCCCAAGGGGGCAATTAAATCTACCGCCCGCGTGCTGATTGAGACGATCCCAGGATGCTCAAGTACAATACGCTCTTTAGGATGCATCGCAGTAAGGCGCTCAAAATCTTTGGGCTCCTGCCATTCATTAAACGGGGTGCCCTCAATTTCGAGGATGTCTTCGATGACCAAAAAGCGTTCCCTATCCCGAGGCGCCCGCAGCTTGGAACGCACTTTGAGTCCCTGTTTCAGTCGCAGATGGCGATCCAAATGTGGGGGCACCTGAATGTCCTGCGGCAAAGGCCGGAAATTGTACTTGGGCCAGCGCAAAAATGCGGAGCCCTGCGCATTCACATCGACGACGGCTGTGGCGGTGAGTGTCGTCCCGTGTTCGAGACAGTAGCGGCAAATTTCCAGTACCAGATGGTGGCGTGATTTATCTGGTTGGATGCGCAGGTTGAACGCGGTGGCTCGTTCGTGCAGTTCGTTGATGGTGAGTTCGTGGAGCTCGTCTAGGTCCATCTCCGTTGGAACTGGAGCCGCTTGGCGCTGAGTATCGTCCCTGTCCCGATGAGTGAGGACGCCGTGACTCGGGAGTTGGCTATTTTCTGGGTATTGCGATTCGAGAGAGCCTTGTTGCGGTAGTGTTTCTTGGGTGTCGCTCTGGTCGAGTTGCTGCGCCGTGTCGGTAAAGTTGTCGGTAACGTTGCTGTGACTTGGGATTGGATCCTGAGTCGGGGGAGGAATTACAGGCGTTGGATCTTGGTGTTCGATGAAGATGGCCATTTCAGTGGGAGCGTTCAGTGGGCGCGTTGTGATCCGGGAGGCTCTGAGACAGAGCGGACTCGGGAATAGTGGCTTCGAAGCCATGCAGCGCAGATTGCGGCCTGGCGTTTGAGGCTGGGGCTGGGACAGTCATTCCAAATAAGATGATCGGCTCTATTACTTTTTTCGTGAAGGCTCCATTGGGCAACTATGATTTGTTGAGCCTGCGCTTCGGGCAGTCCTCTTAGAACTGTCAGTCGGTGCATTTGAACTTCCGTTGTGCACCCCACTGTGATTACCCGGTTGCAATGTACGTTGCCTCCTGTCTCATAAAGAAGCGGTATTTCCAAGAAAAGCCAGTCTTGAGGTGAGCGATGTTGTTTAGCCAAGGCCAACCAGCACGCTCGCACCCTGGGATGTAGAATTTCGTTGAGCTGGGTTCGTAGGTCACCATCGAGAAAAATAAGCCTCCGAACTAAGGCTCGATTGTAGGAGCCGTCTCCCAAAAAAGAGTCTCTCCCAAGCGCTCGGATAATGGCGGCTCGCACTTCAGGATCCCTTGCAATGAGCCGTTCCACCTCCGTATCTGCATTGAAACGAGTGGCATCGGGAAAATGAAGGCTCAGTGTATCGGTGAAGGTTGTCTTTCCGCAGGCGACTCCTCCTGTTATGCCAAGGACGGGCATGGGAATAGGGTGGGCGAATCGTATTGAACAGAATCGATAAGCGACAAATATGACTCGGCTACGGTTTGGCGTGCTTACGTGTGCAGAGAAACCAACTCACTGGTTGGCGCGTCTGGTGTAATTGGCACTAGCGGGGCATTGCAAGCGCGTCACCCGTTAAAGAAGGGACTTCCTCGGCGGGCTCCATCTCGGCGCGTCCCGTTTTGATGGGCTGACCTGAAGCATCCATGATGCGCGCCGTAACGAAAATAGTGAGGTTCTTTTTGATGTGCTGATCTACGTTTGAGCGAAAGAGTCGCCCCACTAACGGGATGTCACCGAGCACGGGCACCTTGTCGTTTATTTTTTGAACGTCCTCTCGAATCAGTCCGCCCAGAGCAATCGTTTCGCCGTCGAGCAGAGTCACGTTGGTTTGGATGCGGCGCACTGAGAAAATGGGCTGATTGATGACGTTCTGGGTCAGGGTAACAGGCGTGGGCGTTTGTATGCTGGCAACCGAGGAAATTGATACGGTTTGAATCGGGCTGCCGTAGTTAATAAACCCTTCGAATTCAGTGACTTCTGGTTTTAAATCTAAGTCGATCGCGTAATTGTCCCCTTTGATGGAGGGCGTTACTTTGAGTGTCACTCCAGTGTTTCGTTTATCAAACGCGGAAGGCGTCGTGGGTGTGACGACAACCGGAGGAGGAGCTGCGGCTGCCCCACCGGCAGGGGCGGCTCCACCGGTTTGTGGAATTTGCGGGGGCGTAAACTCAGTCGGGTAGCGGAACTCGCGCACGATCTCGATGGTGGCCTCCTCTTGGTCTTTTGCCGTGATACTGGGACTGGAAAGCAAGTCGACTCCCTTGGCCTGATTGAGCGCACGCACCACGACTTGAAATTGTGGGTCTGTCATGGCTCCCGCCACGGAAAACATGCCCGGCGCCGCAGTGCTCGCCCCAGCACCTATTCCTGCGAGTAGTGCGTCAATCGCGTTGGTGCTCAGGCTCGAACGATTTCCGGCGGTCACTGGGTAAGCTCCCGTAGGTACTCCGCCCGTCGTCGGAAACCTGGGGTCAACGGGGTTTACGAAGGGGTAATCTTGCGAATTAGTGCTCAGCTTTGGGGTGCCGCCACCGGTGTAAACGTTTGATTTCGCAAACTTCGATTGCCCTAGCAACCAGTCGAAGGACAACTCCTTTAGATTGTTTTGGCTGAACTCGACAAATTTGGCTTGGATGTCGACTTGGACTGGGCTCTGTCCGTCGGAGTCAGCGACGATGTAGTCTACCAACTGGAGCATGTCTGGGCTATTGTAAACGGTAAGTACTTTCGTGCGAGGATTGTAGGTGGCAGTCGAACCCTGGGCGTCGAAGCGTACGTTCATCGATTGCAAAAACTCTTTCGCATCGATTCTTCTCCGCCCCGTCGCCTTTGACGAAGCACCTCCGGAAGCCGAGTTTCCCGCCAACGTTGCACCCAGTCCCGTCGAGCTCAGGTCGTCCACTTTTGGGGCCGTCGAGCTGAACATGAAGGGGGAAACCGTCCAGCTTTGGAGTACCAAAGTGTCCGTTTGAACTGTTTTGGGCACAAACTCAACGTACTTTTCTTTGATCACCCATTTCACATCCGCCGCAGTAGCAATAATTTTGAGGATTTCACTCAAGGCAAAATTGGGGATTTTGGGAATCGAAACTGGAGGATAGGCCGCTCCACCGGGAGCCTGTCCTCCCGCAGGGGCACCTAGGCTTTGAAGCGTGGCTCCCACCGCTGCACCTCCGCCGACGGAACTCGTTGCACCTGGAAAGTTAGCAATAATTAATACACCTTTTTGCTCATCCCCGCTCTTGTCTGCCTGCCTTGAAAGCTGTGTTAAGGCTGCAGCCACCATGTCCAGCGGTTTGTCGCTAAACTCGATTTCGGGAATGAAAATGGAATCGAGTTTCTTTTTGAGCTTCTCAATTTTGCTAGTCTCAATCATCTGCGGTGCAGGGGTTGAGGCTGAAACTGTTCCGAACCGTTTAATCGGACTGGCCCACGCCTTCTCCACATTGCGCATCGCTCGTGACCGCGCCTCGTTGTACGAGTCTTCCCCGTACTTCGAAATGGAATTATTAGCCATTTCCTGCATTTTTCGAGCGGCTGAGTTGTAGGGGTCAATATCCAACACTTGATCGGCCCGCTTGATGGCCAGATCGAATCGACCGGTATCGTAGAATCCCTGTGCCTCCAAAAGCTTCGACTGAACGTCAGCCACTTCCGCCCGATAACTCGGAGAAATGGTTTTGTTGTAAAAGCCTGGCGAATAGAGCTGTTCCAAGAGTCGAATCGCCGACTTGTTCTGCGGGTCGCGCTCTAAAAGCGTCCTCAGCACCTCCTCGGCACTGTCGACTTTTTGACCGGCCTTGGGAGTGTAACGCCCTTCGCTGATACGCACTTTGGCCAATAAAATGGAGGCATCACGCAGGCCGGCAAGTGCAAACGCGCGCTCTCTTGCTGATTGACGAGACTCCGGCAAAGAGTTGAGCACTGAATTGTAATGTTGACGAGCGCCGTCGTAGTCCTTCAGGGCCATGCTTTGCTGTGCCTGCCTTAATTCATTCTCTGCATTCTGCTTTGCCGCCTCTCGCCGCTGCATTTCTTTGACGCTCATTTCAATCACCGTCGTCGAAGGATCCGGACTACTTTGATTTGGAGAGGAAGTGGGGGCGCAGATGGCTGAGGAGACCAAGCAAAAGACTATCAGCAGCACCAGCGGAGGAGCTTGCGTTGAGGTGGAAGTACTCAGCTTAGCTCTGGCTTTATGGGCGGGGCATGAATTCATTAAGCGTCTGGGGGGCAGGGAGGGAGCGGATTGGAACCAAATGGCGACCGTGTTAAATCTTAGCCGCATTCTGCTACTTATTTGAAGCTCTAAAGTGCCTATGGATGCCTAATAAAATTACCTAGTTGGCTGTTCCGTGCTTGACTTCAATTTCTTTGCCGTCCGAGTCCTTTAAGATGGCACTTGATACGGACGAATCCACAACAGTGTACGTTTCTCCCTCACTCAGAGAGATTCGCTGCCCTGGCTTGGTTGTGATCACTCGATTCTCCTTGGGATAGCGCAGATTAAGGGTGATAGTCTTGTCCAAAAAATCGGCCGGTTTCTTCTTTAGCTCCGCGACGGCTTCCTGATTCGTTTTTTCATCCACCAGACGGATGAGAGAGGAATCTTCCGAGAAGCCGGTAATCCCCGTATTTTCGTTTTTTTTCGCAATGAATGCTGCAATTTTGAACGTCGTGTTTGGTATTTTTTGGCCTATTTTGAGGTTGTCTAACTGAGGTTTGTTTGGAAGATCCAGCAGTTGAAGCGTGATATTCATGCTCTCCGGCTTGGTTGGGTCCCCCAAGTACTGCATGAATGAGACTCGGGAGTGCACCTCCCTCTGCTCCATGTAAAACAATTTTGTAATGAGTGGGGGATGAGACTCTGGGTCCAGTGGGTTAGTGGCGTATTTCCATTCTTCTTCGTTAGTAAAGCCGTCTCCGTCAGTGTCATCGGTGGGAACCTTTGGGGTTCGTAACGGCAACTTGTATTGTAAAAACCAAGAGTTTGGGATCGGCTCACCCGTTTTACTGTGACGGTGGAGGCTGCCCTCTTTGGGCCGTTCTAACCCAGTTGCGCCCATGAGATAAGGCTCCGAAACGAAAAGTAGAGTGTTGTACCCAGCACCCCATGCGCCTGGCGTTTTCAACTCCTGAGTGGCAGTTTCGAAGCCCGAGAGGTCTGGCGGGGCGAGTCGCTTGTTGACCGCTTTCTTTGGCTGCAATTTTTCCAAAACGGCCGGCAAATCTTGTTCTTCCTTGAGCAGAAGGGCAGTTGCCCCAATAGAGCTTGCCGCCACGACAGAAAGCATGAGCCAGTGGAGGTGTGATTTGAGCGATTTCATGGCTGTTTCGCGTTCGCTTTTTCAATGGCCTGCGCGGTATCCCCCACCAGCGATATTAAATCCACGCTCATCTCGACTTCGACATTTTCATCTCCCAGCACATATCTTGCAAATGAGCCGCCACCTCCCAATGTTCCGCTCCCTTGGGCGAGTTCGGAGTTCGCCCCGAGCCCGCCTTTAATCGGTGGTTCTTTTTCCTTGTTGTTGACGATTTTAAGTCTGCGCGTCACGAAAAGACCTTGAGTTTCTGCGGTCACCGTATTGAGAAAATCTCTCAAACTGTCGGGGCGCGCAGTGAATTGCAGAACGTAGGTTTGTGCCTCTAAAATGGGCTTGGGAGGCTGCTGCGCTGCCACTTTTGGGGCCTTTGGATCTGGTTTTGAGGGAGGCGGCGGTGCCGGTTTGCCCGCAGTCTCCAAATCGGACGGTTGCTCCGGAGTGCGAATTTTAAACGACCGCAGCGAGATGGGACGACTTTCAAGCAGGTTGTCTAGAAGTGCATCCGCAGCACTCAAACGTCTGGTGGCAATCGGAACTAGTTCCGGCGGAGGGAGCTTCTTTAAGTACTGATCAAAATCCATGTAGAAGCTGGGAGGCAGTGTGACAGAGTACTTTTCGGCCTTCTTGATAAAGGCTTGAGTCTTGTCATTGAGAGCCTTCTGGAACTCTTGCGGAGTCTGGTCTTGTACGGTGAAGTCAATGGCTGCAAAAATTTTACGCAGCTCTCCAAGGGTTGCTCGGCAGGTATCGCGATGGCCCTCTAACTGCTTGAGTTGCTCAGGACTTGGCGGCGGGTTGGCGCTTAGAAGGCGCTTGTGTTCTGCACTCTTTTCCTCAGCGATCTTCATCGCAGCACTCTGCTGATCTAGTGCATATCCGAAATATGCCCCGCTTCCCCCTAAGCTCAGCAACGCAAAGGCGCTCGCCCCCGCAATTCCCCGGTATTCTTTAGGTAAAAATTTCATGGCGTAAGCATCGCTGTTTTCCTAGGGGGCGCCGTCGGAATCAGCGGTATGGCAAATTCCTGCGCAAACTCCACGGGGTTGGGCTTGTTTGTGCGCAACCATTCTTCAACGGGCGCAACTTCAAAGGCGGCTGGGGGATAGGGTAATTTGAGTTCTCTCAACTGATTGCGATTTTTTTCAAACGCCTGCCTGCTTTCATCTAAATCTTTTTTGTCCGCAGTCGCCTCGGCTGCTGCCAGCTTGGTTCGAGTCGACAGGTATTCCGTCGTCAACTTGCTCACTTTCTGCAGTTCCTTACCAAAGCGATCCACGACCTCCACCCCATCGGGATTTTCCAAGTATAATCCCCGAATCATTAATCTGGGCGAGGGCTGATTTTTCTCGAGTGATCCTGGCTTGAGTGGCTCGGGCTCAATGAGTTCCATACTTGTGCACCATACTAACTGCTCTGGTAGGCAGGCGTGTATTTGTTCCAGCATCGCCACCCAATAGCGGCGCTCCGAAGCCACCTTTTCAATAGGCTGGGCTTCCTTGATCGTAGATTCAATTTCCGCCCGCACTGCTTTTAGCCGTTTATCGACAGCTTGAGCGCGACTGATCTCCGGAACCAATTTTTCCGTCAACCCCGTCGCGATATCCGTGCTGCGCTGGAAATGAAAGCCCCAAGCTAAAAGCGGCGCACAAATGCATGCCGCAGAAAGTGCTATGGCTAGAGCTATCTGGTTGAGTCTCGCCTTTTTCTTGATGGCTGGCGGCAGTAGGTTGATCGAAACTGGGCACTTGAGCACCGCCTGCAGAGCCAAACCGACGTGCTCCCCCAGCATCGGCGCAGCTTCCGTCCATTGTGCCGCGGTTTTCCCTTCACTCACTCCAATGCACCGCAAGGGGTTGAATAACTCTACGGGAATTCCCAATTTTTCCTCCCAAAATTCGAGCATCAAAGAAAGTTTGGTCCCGCCTCCGCACAAGTACACCCTCTCAGGTGCCGCTCCGGCTTGCTGAGAGCGATAGAAGGAAATCGACCTTGTGATTTCAGCATGCAACCGAGTGGCCGCATTTCTCAGAGTCTTGGAAAGCTTCGCCTGATCAGGGTCGCTTGACTCCGCAAAGCTGGAGCCTTGTGCGATGTAGCCGCCGCTCACCTTGCGCTCTTCGGCCATTAAAAAGTTCTCTCCAAACTCCTTCGCCACAGCCGCCGTCAAAGTACTCCCTCCCGAGGAGATTGAGCGCATGAAAAACTTGCCCTTCTCGATGAAAATTAGGTTCGTGGTGCGAGCCCCCAAATCGATGATGAGCGAGCATCCCTCGGGTTCCCCGTAATTGTAACGAAAAGCGTTTAGCAGCGCCACTCCCGACATCTCAATCCCCCCAGGTTCCATGCCGGATCCCTCGATCACCGCCGTCCACTCGTCCAATAGGTCTGCCTTCGCCGCAACAATGAGCACCTCTGGGTCGTTAGACTCCGTCTCAAATACGACCCTGTAATCCCAGACAACTTCTTCCAAGGGATATGGAATGTTTTGCTTCGCCTCAAACATGACCGTCTGGGTCAAGTCCGAGCCGCTCATCGCCAAGACTTTTACCATCCGGCTAAACGTTAGCTGCGCGGGCAAAGTCAACCGTACGGGTTTATTTTTTGCCTTCACGCTTTCTACCATCTCGCTCAAAAGCAGTGCCGCTTGTGAGGAGCGAGTGGCGTCTGCCGCTGGATCTGCCATCAGACCCTGCGACTCAAAGGCGTGCAGCCTCAAGGTTCCCTTTTTACGTCCCGGTCTAAACTCGGCTATGGAAACGGTTTGGGAACCTATGTTAAGGGTAAAAATCCTCTTGGGAGTGGACATCAGTGCAGGATAAGTGAATGGGACTCGTGGCAGAAGGTTTTAGGGATATTCAGGTATAAGAGATACCCAACTGTAAGTGATACTCAAGTTTAAGGGTTACTCAGCTTTGTGTGGCAGCGGGTCGGCCATCCACAGTACCGCAGTACTTTAGCTATTCCTTGAGAAACTTTCTGAGATTAATCCTGAAGGTTAACCCCGAGGATTAACGAGACGGTTTGATCGCTTCATAATAGTCCCAAAACAACGGACTAAAAGGCGTCTGGCTTTTGTTTAGCATGGCGTCAGTCACCTTGTCCAATTTGTCCTTCCCCTGCGTGAAGGCGTCCGCAGTGATCCCCGGCGAACCTTTGAAATTCGCGCCGATAAGCTCCCCTTGGGCACTCAACTCCACCAAGATAGCCCTCACCATTGTCATCGTAAATGGCTTGTTTTCAGAGAGTTTGTTCAACGTTTTGGGGGCAATGTACATGACGGCATGGCGGTCCTTGCCCTTCGCAACGTCTACCAGAGTGACTTCTCCTTCAACTAGTTTGACTCCCTTGCCCAATTGAAGTAACACAGAGCACTTCATCGTCAACTCTGGAAACTCATCCGCAGTGTCAAAGTCCGTCTCAAACTCCAGCCAGATCGGTGCGGGTTCGCCCGGTCCCGCAATCCTTTGTTTTTTTGGCTGGCTACCTCTGACACTCGCCATAATTTCAGGGGAGCCAACGAGGTTCACTTTCGGCTGCACGTTTTCGATTCGGCGACCGGCGGCATTCGCGGTTTGCAGGCTGTACGATAAAAACGCAAGTCCCGCGATGATCGCGAGGTGGGGCATGTTTTTCATGTTTCTGGGGGTGTGAGGTTTGCTGCTACAATTGGGTCTGAGCCTTGATTGAGCCTTTTGCGGGGAAGTGTGGTAGAGGTGTGAGTGAAGTGTTTTTATTACAAAAGCTTACGCAGATTGTTTGGGGTGTCGGATTCTCGCCTCGCCTTGCACCGTATCTGTGCAGCTTTTAAAGAACTCTATGGTGTGACGGATTCCGTCTTCAAAGTCCACTTTCGGTTCCCAATTCAGCACACTTTTCGCTCGGCCAATGTCGGGTTGCCGCACCTTCGGGTCGTCAACAGGCAAGTCATGGTATTCCAGCTTTGAGCTTGAGCCTGTGATGCGTAAAATATGTTCTCCAAACTCTTTGATTGTCATTTCCCGGGGGTTTCCGATGTTCACCGGTTCGTGAAAATCACTGAGCGCCAGCTTGTAGATTCCATCTACGAGGTCGCTAACGTAACAAAATGATCGGGTCTGCGAACCGTCTCCAAATACGGTTAACGCCTTGTTGCTCAGTGCTTGGCTGATAAATGCAGGCACCACTCGCCCATCTCTAAGGCGCATCCGAGGGCCGTAAGTATTAAAAATGCGCACGATCTTGGTATCCACGCCGTGAAACCGGTGGTAGGCCATGGTGAGTGCCTCCGCGAACCGCTTGGCTTCATCATAAACTCCCCGCGGCCCAATCGGGTTCACGTTACCCCAGTAGTCTTCCTTCTGTGGGTGCACTAGGGGATCCCCGTAGGTTTCGCTTGTGGACGCCAGCAGGAACTTCGCTCCCTTTGCCTTAGCCAAACCCAAGGCGTTGTGGGTTCCAAGCGCCCCCACTTTCATGGTTGGAATCGGGTGCTCAAGATAATCAACGGGGCTGGCTGGTGACGCCAGATGAAAGATGTAATCTACGTCATCCGAGAGGAAGATGTAGTTTGAAACATCGTGGCGTACAAATCTGTAGTTCGGGTTTCCGGCAAGATGCCCAATGTTTTTAGCGTTGCCGGTCAGGAAGTTATCCATTCCAATGACGCGGTGGCCTTCGGCTAGGAGGCGGTCGCTTAAGTGTGATCCCAAAAAACCTGCGCCTCCCGTTACCACAGAAATAGGCCCTGCGGCTTCTCCAGCTGCAGGTACGGTTGCAGAGTGGTTTTTTATTTCCGAGTGGGAATTGGAGCCTGAGCTGCGAGTGAACATGGGTGAAAATTGCACCGAAATGAGTGTTTCAGCAATCAAGAAGAACCCTGAGACGGACTCATCGTAATGCCTAGGGCGGTCTGCTACCGTGCATTGTTTTTAACAGTGCGTTTCTTGCTCGTGCATCCCAATTCTTGCAGATAATCTTTGAGTGTATGTACCCCTCCCAGCGTCGTATTTTGTCAAATTCAGCCACTTCAGGGTTTACCCTCATCGAGTTGCTAGTGGTTATCACCATTCTCGGGATTCTGATGAGTCTCGCTTTCACGGGATCTGGTGCCATTCGCAATCAGGCCCGATCCGCCCAAGCTCGCAATGATTGCGCATCGGTGAGCACTGCGATCAAAGCGTTCTACACTGACTACTCACGATACCCCGTCTCTGCGACGAAGGCTGATGACGCTCCCTATGAGCCGGATACTGCCCAAGGCGCCAACAGCGAGGTTATTGACGCTTTGACTGCGTTTTCATCCGACGTAAATCCCAGGGGAGTAAAGTATTATGATGGTAAAGCTGCAAAGAAAAACTCGGCTGGCTTGTACGCCGGCGGCCTTTACCCCTTTTCCAGCACTCCTGCGAGCAGCGGACTTTTTGATCCATGGGGTTATACGTACGGAATCTGCGTCGACGGCGACAATGATGGCACGTTGAAATACTCTGGCTCCAAGCTGAAGTTCTATCAGGCTAGTCCCGGTGATATTGAGGATGCGGTTTGGCAGGCAATACCCGGGAACGTGGGTGTTTTTTCGCTTGGAAAAGATCAGTGTTCGAGCGATAAGACTAGCCCTGCCCCCGGAATTCTTTCTTGGTACTAACTGAGTAGGTATTTAGGGAACTAAATTGGGTGATGTAGAGGCGCTGGAAATGTTCGAAGCGAAACCCAAGGAGGAAGGCAATTTGGGTAAAATGGGCTTCGATTTCGGCCGGTTTTTCGAGCGGATTAGAAGTCTAACTCACGCGGGTGTAGTTCAATGGTAGAACGGCAGCTTCCCAAGCTGCATACGAGGGTTCGATTCCCTTCACCCGCTCCATTTACTTTGCGATAGAGCCAAATCAATCGAGGGTTCGATTGGCTGAATTTAATCAGTCCCTCCTTTACCCAAGGGGGACATTACGGGATCAGAACTCAGGTAGATTCCGTATCACGCAAGTTCAGTGAATCTCTGCGATAAACTTGCGTTCCAACGTCCAGTTTCATAACAAAAATCAATCCCGATCCAGAGCCGAGATTGAGTCATAAAGAGGCACTCTCTTTTGAGAGAATGAGATAGAAAAACACAACATTTTCCTCGCGCCCTTTAACTAAGAAGAATGACGCAAGGCCGATAGATAGGCGGCAGAGAGACCAGTTAGCTGCGAATCACTCAAGGCGGCCACCTGAGTCGTATGGAAACAATAAAGTTGAGTTGTGGTAAGCGCCGCAACTTCTGCCGAGGCGAACGATGCCACTTGGGCAGTCGAGAAAGCACGGAACTGTAAGGTTGAGAACGCCGCGAACGCCGCAGTGGTTAGAGCCGGAATCTCAGCAGTAGTCAGCGCGGAGAGAACGTTCGTGCGCAGAGCGCGCGCTTGACCAGTGGTTAAGGTCGCGATGTCCTCCAGTTCCATGGCTGCAAATTGCTCTGGGGTGAAAGAAACGATCTGCTTCGTGGTTAACAGCGGAATTTGCTCCGTCGTCAATGCAACAATCTGTGCAGTGGTCAGGGCCGCTAATTGTCCGGTGTTAAAGACCAAAATTTGCACCGTTGTGATGGATGCAAAGCTGCTTGGTAATATCGCTCGGAGATCGGATGTTTCGAGCGCCAGTACCTGGGCGGTCGATAGCGCACCGACCTGTGCTGCTCCGAGTGCCGCGCCTTGAGCCGAAGTGAGTGCACGGATTTGGGCCGTATTGAAAACACCAATCTGAACCGTGCTGAGCACCGACAGATTCAATGTAGAGATGGCAGGGATCTGACTCATGCTGAGAGCAACAACCTGACCTGTCGACAAGGCAGCCGCCTGGTCACTTGTGAATACCGCCACCTGCTTTGTTGTCAAACTTATGAGCGCCAGGGTCGTAAACGCGGCAACCTGAGCGGTCTTGAGGACAGTAAGGTTCAGCGTAGATATAGCGGCAACCTGCGCGGAATTGAACACTGCCACCTGGGTGGTGGAGAACGCGGCGGCTTCATCGGAGCCCAAGGCTGCGATGTTGAGCGTGGAAATCGCGCGAAGAGCAGCGGTTGATAAAGCAAGCGTTTGGGCCGTTGTCAAAGACGTAACTTGGGCAGTCGTAAGACCCAGAACTTGATCGCTTCCAAGCACATTGATCTGCAATGTGGTCAGCGCATTGAAGGCGTCCGTGCTGAGACTCCTGAACTGGGAGGATGTCAATCCGACCAATTGTGCAGTGGTTAACGCAGAGGCCTGAACGCTAGTGATCGCCGAGATGCTCTTGGAGGAGAAACTGCGGAGCGCCTTGGTCGTGAGGGCGACAATCTGGGCTGTAGTAATCGCCGCAACTTGGTCTGTTTGAATGCCCAGCAATTGCTTGGACGTTAAAACGGACAGACTTGCAGTTCCAATGACAGAAATGTCTAGAGTCGAGAGTGCCTTGAACTGAGCACTGTTGAGCACGTTCACTTGCGCGCTCGATAGGGCAACGACTTGTGCAGAACTCAATGCGCTAGCTTGCGATGCGCTAAGCCCCATGAATTGTGCGGTGGTGAGTGCAGCAATTTGAGCGGTGCCAAAACCCGCAATTGAATCACTTGAGAGTGCGCTGATTTGCTGGCTGGCGAGGTTAGCAATTTGGAAGGTCGAGAGAGCCTGTACCTGCGCAGAACTCAACGCGCGGAACCGAGCGCTGCTCAATGCAATGATTGCTGAGGTGGTAAGAGCCGCGAATTGGTTTGTAGTCAGAGCGGCGACTTGTCCAGAGGTTAAGGAGAGCGCTTGGCTGGCAACCAGTGTTGCGATTTGCGAAGTGCGGAACGCCGCGACTTCGGCCGTGGTCAACGCCAGAAGTTGCGCCGTTGAGAACGCCCTGACTTGCTGCGTTGTCAGAGAAGCCAGCAAATCTGTTGTGAGCGACTGAACCTGCGCCGTGGTGAATCCTTGGACTGCACTTGTGGAAAGCGAAGCGAACTGGAGGGTTCTTAGTGAACCGATTTGCGCTGTGGTCAACGCGATGATTTGTCCGCTCACCAACGCTCCAATTTGAGCCGTGGTGAAGCTGCCAAATGCACCGGTGGCCAATGCTGCAATCGCTTTCGAGTTAAAAATCTGTACTTGAGCGGTAGACAGGGCGACAGCTTGTTTGGTGGTGAGCGCGGAGATCTGCGAGTTTGAGAGGATTCGCACCTGCGTAGTTGAGAACGCTGCGATTTGATCAGTGCTCAACGCGAGGAATGCCTGAGAAGAGATGGCGACTACCTGCGAGGTCGACATGCTAAGCAATTGTGTGGTAGTGAGCGCCAGAGCCTGTTCAGACGTTAATCCAAACAAGGACGCTGTACTGAGTCCCTTCAGTGCCTGCGTGGGAATCGCTTCGATCTGATCGGCGCTGAGAGAGGCGAATTGACTGCTGCTCAATGCGCTAAGTGTAGCACTGGAAAGTCCAGAGACGACGTCGGTACCCAAAGCATTCAAGTCGTCGGTGGCGATGCTCCGGACCTGCAAACTTGCTAACGCGCCAAGCTGGGCTGTGGTCAGAGCTTTCACCTCTGCGGTAGTGAGCCCAATTAACTGCGCCGTTGTTAACCCCTTGAACTGATTTGTCGTCAAAGCGGCCACTTGGGCGGTTCTTAATGCTGAAAGGGCACTGGTACTAAGATGGGAAATCTGCTCAGAGGTAAAGGCAACCAACTGAGCGGTTCCTAAAGCCAGCACCTGACCGGTTTGCAACGCCGCGATTTGGGTGGAGGCAAAACCTCGGAGACCCTCTGTTGTGAGTGCCGAGATCTGAGCTGTTGTGAAACTCACCAACTGTGCTGTGGTCAGCACTCCCAACTGTGTGGTTCCCAAAATTCCCGCTTGATCCGTCGAAAGGGCCCGCAAACTGTCGCTGGTCAGGGAAGAAACCTGGCCGCTCGTGAAGGCCTTGATCTGACTCGTCGTTAGGGCTGCCGCCTGCAAAGTGGTCAACACTGCCACCTGCGTTGTGGCTAAACTACGAACTTGAGAAGTTTGGAGTGCCTGAACTTGGTTTGAGCTTAAAGCGATAACCTCTGCAGTCGAGAGCGCCGCGATTTGTGTGCTGCGGAGAGCGACAATCGCGTCCGTGGTGATGGCTACGAGTTGATTCGTGCCGAGAGCCCGCACCTGACTGGTGGTCATCGCTTGAATGGCAGCGGTGGTCAGCGCGGCGATCTGGGAAGTGCCCAACGCGACTAATCTCTGGGTTCCCAAGGATGCAAGTTGAGCGCTTCCGAACGCTGCAATACGGTCGGTGGAAAGAGCGACCAAAGCGTCAGTCGACAGGCCAACGATTTGACTGGATTTCAAAGCCCCGAATTGGCCGGAACTCATGGCCACGAGTTGACTGGTACTCAATGCAACCAATTGTTTTGAGCTTAATAAGCTAACCTGGGCGGTGCTCAAGCCCGCTACCTGAGCCGTAGTAAGAGCCAGAATGTCGGAAGTCGATATCGCAACCAACTGAGCACTGTTAAGTCCGAGTACTTGCGCCGTGGTTAAGGCCACAGCGTTTGAAGTCGTCAGAACGGCAATCTGACCGGTAGTGAAACTACCGAGCGCACTAGTATCCAGTGCAGCGATTTGCGCGGAATTCAGGGTCGTAAATTGCGCTGTGGTAATGGCGCGAATCTGGACACTTGAGAGTGCAACGAACCCAGTGGAACCAAGAGC
>Ga0209598_10001584_pt1 | contig 18595 bp, 17 predicted proteins | sample M_140807_EF_Meta_FD_187317 | JGI IMG/M metagenome (GOLD analysis project Ga0209598, IMG submission 187317) | Freshwater microbial communities from Lake Montjoie, Canada to study carbon cycling - M_140807_EF_MetaG (SPAdes) (version 2) | ecosystem: Environmental > Aquatic > Freshwater > Lake...
CGATGTCAAGTGTGGACTGTGGACTGTGGACTTGTCCCCCTTCCGGCGGGCTGCGGCCGGGGCCGGGGCCGGGTGCTGGGGCCGGGGCCGGGTGCGGGCGCTTGGGGCGTGGTTGGCTGGGGCTGGGGGTTGGGCCTGGGGTTGGGCCGGCGTGGCAGTGGCGGCGTTCCGGCCGTTGGTGGGTTCGTTATAGCGGGCGCATGCAAAAGCGCCCGGCGGGTGAGGCCGGGCGCGGGTGGGTGCGGTTGGTTTGGAGTCAGTCGCGACGTTTTCCGAGGATGAATAGTGCAACCAGGGCCGCAAGCATTGCGAGGACGTCACGCATTGAACAGGCTTCCGGGCTCGGCGTTGTTCGCCGGCGCTGGTGCCGGCGCTGGTGCCGGCTCCGGCTCTGGTTCTTCAGCCTGGACCGTTTCGGGGTCGTCGACGACGGCGGAAACGGTGCGGCCGGTGACGTACTCGGCGGCACGCTCGGCGGCACCGGCGGCGACGACGACGGCGCGCGGGTCGTTTTCCAAAGCCTTCAGCCAGGAAGCGATATAGGCGTTGCGGTTCTCGCCGATGTCTGGGGTGTCCATTCCATACGCGCACGCGAGGAAGGATGCGGCGAGTTCCGCAATAAGTTCTTCCCTGGCGTAGTCTTTGGATCCGAATCCGTTGCCGAGTTTGCGATTCAAGCGCCGTTCGTGGCCGGTCGCGTGAGCGCATTCGTGCGCGAGTGTTGCGGTGTAGTGTTCGCCGGCGTTCGCCTTGTTCCAAGCGGCACCGTCTGGCATCGTGATACGGTCATGCTGGGATGAATAGAACGCTCCGGTGCCCTTCGTCATAGCGATACCTTCGGCCGCCATCCATTCGGTGAGGTGGTCGCGTAGTGCGCGGGCAGCTGCGCCCGGTTCTGGGTTCGGCCGGCTCACGCATGTACGCTCGAAGCGCTCCAGCACTTCGGCGGGCAAGTCGCATTGCGCGACGTTGAACACGGCGAAGTATCGAAGCCATACGCTCTTTCGCATGGCCTTCGTGCCGTCGTCGTTGGTCTTCGTGTTTGTTCCGAAGTGCCAGTAAACGACGGGCGCGCTTTTTTCACCCTTGCGAACGCATCCACCCAGGGCCTGCGCCTGGCGGAAAGAGAGCCACAACGGCAAGCGGTAGCCGTTGCCGGCTGCGATTGTCGGGAGGGTGATACGGTTCGAGCCGCGATACGCGCGGTTGGTGACGGCGTTCCGGTGCATAGTGGGGCCGCACGGGCTCCAGGGCTGACGCCACGGGATTGTTCCGGTGCGTAGTGCGTCGAGTACTTGGGACGTAACCATAGCGGCGACGTCCTTCGGGCGAGTCGTCATAGCGATTCTCCTGTTCGGGTTGTTCCGCGTTCGGCGACGTTGCCGGGCCGCGGCCGGCCGCCCCTCGGTTGAAGGGCGGCGCGGCTGGGGTCCGGCTAGGCGAGCTCGCCGTATGTGGTGCCTGTTACGGGATCGGATGCGGACTCTTCGATGGCGTCATAGTTGCCGGAGTCGGCCGGATCTAGTGCGAGGTCATCACCTGGGTAGTGCTCGGTGGTTTCATCCGGCATTGCGAAGCGGTCTTCGTACTGTGCATCGAGGTCAAAATCCGGCGCGTAGTCGGGAACGTCGTCGGGGTAGGCGCTCATTCGTCTTCCCCTTCCCAGGCTGCGGGTAGTGAATGTTCGAGAGTCTTCCCGATGCGGCGTTCCATTTCCTCCGCGCCATCACGGAACGATTGCGGATCTGGTGAAAATCCCTCCATTCCGTCGTGCCATTCGTGCCAGTAGGCAAGCGCGAGGGGTTCGAGTCCCTGGTGGCCGTGCGTATTGAATGCGTTCACCACGCGAAGTAGTGCGGTGGCCAGTACTGCGTCACTGTTGTCGAACGGTGCCGGGATTGGCGCTTGGCCGGTGATGTCTCGGCATTGGTTGCCGACGATCTCTGCAAGTTTGCATCGGTTCATCGCGCGTCCCCTTCCGGAATTGGTGCCAGCAGCGCCGAGGCACCGAGGACGTTCGTTTCGGTCTCGGTGTACGTGGTGCGGGCACGGTCCAGCTCGGCGAGGGCGTTCCCGAGTTGCGAGGCGGCGGAGTCGACGGAATTTGCGGTTTGCAGTGTTGGCCGTTCGCGGTGCCATTCGATGGCGCTGGCGAGGGTTTCGCATGCTGTTGATGCCATGCGTGCCGCATAGGCGAGCGCGTTAGCGTGTCGTTGCAAGTCCAGCCAGGTCATCGGGCACCCCCTTCCGTGCCGGCGTGACGCCATGCCGCGAGGTTCTTCGCGTAGTTCTCAACGGGCGCTTCAAGGGTTCCCAGCGGCATGAGAAGGCCGAAGCCATGCCGGCCCTGGACGATTACGGGCTTTCCGGGCTTGCGCGAGATCGTGAGGGTGATTCCCGGCCGGCTAGAATCGGATCCGAGCGCAGCGGCCAGGTCGGCAAGGTAGGCCGGATTCAACGTGACGCTGACGGAGTCTGCGAGGCTCTCCGGCGACGGCATGACGCTATCGATGGGCGGGAAGTTCTGAACGTCAACGCGCGGCTGCGTCATAGTTCCCCGCTTGTCGGTGCGGCTGGAGCCATCCACTCCGATTGAAATGGTCACGCGGTCCTTGCCGGTTGCCTTCTTCAGGATGGAGGGCGGCACCAGGTGCGTGCAGTTGGGGCCGGCGCTCGGTTCCTCGAGGTGCACTACTGATGCCACGCGGCCATCGGTGCAAGTGATGTAGACACCACTGGTGCAGGTTGTGACCTGGGCGAAGTTGAACGAGTAGCGGCCGGGTTCTCCAGTGCTGGCGCATGCGGCTACGTCGATGCCGGCGGGCAGATGAAACGTCGTTGCGGTTGGAGCAATTGCGAGTGTCATGCGGTCCTTTCGTTACGTTGCGAGCGGGTCCACGTCGGACCCGTTGCATCTACTATAGCCTTTGGCTAGCCGTTGTCAAGCCGTGGCAATCACAATTTCAAAAAGGGCGGACCGTGTGTGGAACGGGCGAGGCGTCATAGTGAATGGGTGTTGGTTGGAGGGCGTCTACCCCGACGTGCCTGGCGCTGGCGTTTCGGCCGGCGGTCGCGGGCTTGAGCGGCGGCTGGCGGCGGCTGGCGACGGTTCTAGTCCATTGCGGACCCGAACGCTGGCCGGTGGCGCTGCCCGGTGGCCGTTTCGGTCTGCGTTGTGGCGGTCTGGCGCTGGCCGGCGGGCTCCGGCGGGCGCTCGCGTGCCCGGGGGCGCGGGGGGTCGCCGGATCGCGACCATAGTTCAACTGCCCTTCACATCATTTCGCGATGGAATGGTTTGACTTGGAACCTAAACTTCCACGTTTCCGATTCGTCCGTTTACGATCCTTTGGATCTTTCGTGATGATCTGGAGCGTGTCATTGCGAACGACGGTGATCTGGTGATCCATGAAGTGACGGATACGACCGTCTTCAAGTACGACCGCGTAGCAGCCGTTGGTGTACATGCCAGGGTTACAAACGTAGAGCAGGTAGCCTTCACCAAGAGGCGTGTTGACGGGTATCAGCTGGTTGAACTCGTGGATCTGATTGAACATATTCGCCTTGACCTAATGGCCTTTATTGGATAGAATCGGGTACGCATGTGTGCATCTGGAGCACCTTTGCTCCAAATCGGCACCCCGTATAACGAACCACGATGGCTCAGGATCGATCCGTAGCACCTAATGCTGTCTCGGTATTACTTTGCCATACAAATCGATCCTAGACGATCCTAGCCGCCTTGTAGTCGATGCTGGAGGTACGGCAGCAGTTCGGGTGTCTGCTTCATCGCTGCTGCCAGTCCTTGCTCGATGCACCTAACCTGGGTCTCGGTGAGACTGAGCTCAAACGACAGGTCAATGATCTCGACGAGTTCGTGGATGACGGTCAATGCTTCCTGCTGACCACTGAGACTTGGGTGGAGACGGATCAGCGGGTACGGATGGATCTGGGCATCGCCGAAGCCCAGGTCTCCCACATCATCGCTGACAAGGATCGGAATGACATTCGCACCGAGTTGGATTTCCGACGGCAGGTGAGTCATCGAGTTCTCCGTTTGGTTTGGTCAGATGGTTTGGGATTGCCCAAGGGGGGGAAGGGGGAGAGGGAGGGGGAGGGGTTGTTTTCCCCTCCCCCTCCCTATCCCCCCTATAGTCCCCCCTTTCCTCCCCCTCCCCACGTCCAAGGTCCGGATAAAATGGGAAGTGACTTCCCATTTTATTCGGACGTTGTCATTGTCTGTTGAACCATCTGCGACCCTTTGGGGAGTACTCTGAGTACACCCTTCGGAGCTCATCCTCGATGGCCCGCTGGCGTGATCTTTCGACCGCTCGTTCCGGGTCTTGAGCCATGTCTTTCTTCCACAACCACACCGCCATTGCCAATGCCTCAACCCGGTCGTCGTGATCAAGGCATCCACGCTGGCGCGTAATGCGCGTCAACTGGTGCTGAAGCACCTCGTCCTGCGCCACTTCCGGATGAATCACCAGCCGGTGCTGGTTTAGGATGGGCTCCAGGTTGTCGATGATGCGCGTTTCCTTCTGCCCGCTCACGCGCACCGTTTCAACCGAACATGCCCATCCATCGGGGTTCAAGGCGTCCGTTCCCGGTTCCGTAAACTCCCTTTGGAGATAGGGTTCCAGCAACTGCGCCATCATGCCCTGGCCGAAGTTGTCTTCGACGTACAGTTCGGTCACTCCGTGGCGCTTTGCTACCTGAACCAGCTCATCAAGCGTCGAGGGGCTGTATCCGCCCGGAAGTCCGCCAACTGCCTTGCACCAAAGATACCCGTTCATGTGGCTAACTATCGCGAACGCGGTCTCATCTTCGCCCTTTCCGCTGGGATCTACCCACATCCGCGTACCCGTGTACTTGGCCCAATCCTTGTCAAACATGATGGGCGCTTGGTAGCCATCCGTTCCGAATCCAAGGCTGGGGATTGACTCAATGCGGGTGCTCTGGCCGGCGGAATTGGTTGCTCCCCAAGCGATGGTCATTGGTGCCTTGTCGCGGTCCATTGCAAAGACGATGAAGTCGGCTAGCCGGAGCGGAGTTCTGTTCTCGTCGCCAACCTTCCACGTCAGCAGGTACTGCATCTGGTACTTCGAGCGGCCCTCGGCGGCCTCGCGCGCTGCGAGCTCCTCGCGGCCGAACCGCTCAGGCCAGCAAAGGTCGCCAGCCTCCATGTCTGCGAACATCGGCCCGAGCTGGCAGCCGCATCCTGCTTCGCCAGGATGACTCACAGGCCACGCCATGAATCGATACCCACCTCGGATCAGGTGCTCGTAAAGGGTCTCCTCATGGTGCGGCGTGCCGAGATATACGACGTCACCACCGGGGATGAGGATGTTCTCAAACTCGGCTACTTGGTCTCGCAATCGCTTACGCATGTCAAGCGTCAAGGTGTTCTCGCTGGTCTCGACGTCGTCGGCCACGATGCACGTTGACCTTGAGCCAGTGATCTGACCAGTGATGCCGTAGGCACAAAACGACGGGGTGCGGTCTGGATCGGTGCCGTTGACATCGAACATGAGCGCCGAGTCGCGCTGGCCCGACTTGCGATCAGGAACCAAGTGCTGGAGGAACCGGGCCTGCCCAATCCACTTGCGCGCCAAGTACAGCGACTCCTTCGCGGCACGCTCGCTCTTTGAGACGTAGGTGATTCGTTCGTGCCGTGCGTTGGTGAACAGCCGCCAACAGCAATATGCAATCGTGACCCATGTCTTTGAGGCACCGCGCCATGCGAGGATCCCACGCCGGTTGGTGCCGTGCTGTAGGTACTCGGCGATCTCTTTGTGGTGCTTGGGAATCGACTTCAGGCCGATCTCTCGCCACAACTCGGATAGAAAGAATGGAAACTCTTTCGCGAGACGCTCGACGTACTCCCGAGTCTTCGGATCAAGACCGCCGAGACTTTGCACCGGAGCACTTCCACTTCGCGCGCGAAAGGCGCAACGGGCTGTTTGGATCCTTCGCCGCCGATGGATGGTCACGCATCTGTCCAAGGCTGCGAGCGCAGTAGGCATCTCCCTTGGAGGTGCCAGGCTTGATGCGGTCGCCGCCGCCCTTGGCCTGACCAGCCTGACCGTAGGACACCTTGCGGGTCCGACCTGACGATCCCTGCACCACCTTGACGAATCTCTTGCCCTTGGCTGGCGTCACTTCCAACCCCGCTTCATCTGACCATACTCCTTCGCGCTGACCGTCGTCTTCGACTTGGGACGACTAATGCCAGCCTTCTTGCGACGATTGATGTTGCCAACCAGCGAGTTCCTCTGCTTCATCGCGCACCTTTCTTTCTGTTCGTTGTCCTGCTCACAACACGGAGGTTGATCCGAGAGTTCGATCCACCCTTCGACAGCGGAACCTTGTGATCGACCTCGCGCGGATCGCCCGTCTTGAGTCCCATCTTGCGGCGGGCCTTGTGCCGCTCGCTCTGCCGTCGCAGCTGCTCCGGCGTCCCCTGATACTCCCGATACTCCTTTGCGTAATCACGCTTCGTTGCCATGTGTCTCCTACTGCTGATTCATCTGAACAAGGCGGGCGTCCCACTGTCTCCCGCGATTGCGATGGGACGGGTCACGGACAAGGTCGATGACGACGAGGGCCGCACCCCACTGAGATGTGTCTCTGCGACTCATCCACTTCGGTTGAAGCGGGCCGCACGTTCCTGCATTGGCGTACCAGTACGGCAACGGAATCGAACGCGAGCGCCGGCACTGGGTCGGATGCACCGGACGATGCGTGTGGCCGCGCACAAACAACCGATGCGCCGATCCTCCAGTCATGTTCATGAACTGGAGTGCCTCCAATTCGTCGCTGCCCTGCCCAGCATCGAAGCCGTGGGTGAGAACAACTGGTCCGATCTCAAGGCACCCAGCCTTGTCTTTCCGGTACGGCGTCCAGTGCCAGTGCCTGGCTTCCTCTGCAAACGGCTCTGTTCGCATAAAGTCGGTCACGTCACGCAAAGCCTTGGGAATACGGCGAGGATCCTGCGACTTCAGGTTGTCGTCATGGTTGCCCATGCAGACGTGGTAGTGCGTCTTCTTTCCGAGTACGTCGCGGAGAGATCGCATGAATGCCGATGCGTGTCGGTACTCGTCGAGCAGCGTGTGGTCGGCCTCGTCCGGATGGACGCTCGCTGCTGATGCCTCGAAGATGTCGCCAAGGTGGACGAAGTTTGAAATCTCTCCAAGGTCTGCCAGCGTGTTCAACAACCAGTGGTGCGTCTCTGGAGGAGTGAAGGGCGAATGCGTGCAGCTGATAGCAGCGATGCGCTTCCCCATGCTGGTCTCCTTGTCAGGCCGCTTCTTCGTCGTTAGCGATGTCGCTTGGGCGGAACTTCAGTCCGCGCTTGCTCATCTCTTGTACGAGATCGTTGAGTGGGCTGTCTGCCGTCTGCACGCTCGTTACGCCATTGTCCTTGAGCAGTCCGCGTATGGCGTTGAAGTCAGCCGCCGTCGCCATGATGCGCCGTGGCTCACCGCCGGGACCAATCACCTCCCTGCCATCCTTCAGCACTTCGAGCATTCGGAGCGCGAGCAATCGTTGCAGGTCTGCGTTGATGTCGTTCATTTGGTCTTGAAGGTCGGTCGTTGCGCTGGTCGGAATGCGTCCGATGGCGTGATGAACGGAACGTAGGTCTCGCTATCTGTCAGAGGCTGCGTCACACCAGAACGGTGCAACATGCGAGCCCAAATCAGATTCTGGTACGGAAGGCTTTGCTGGAGCAGGTAGCGAGACCGCTCGGGATTGTCGTCGCGCGTATAGATGGCATCGCCCATCCGTGCGAGTGTTTGCGGACCAGCACCAACCAGCGAGAATGCACGCTCGGCCATGCTCATTTGCCGATCCGATGCCTGCCTGGCGATGGATCCGAATGTGCCGCCCGGATAACGGATACCGAGCGCACGCGATGGCCCGATGTTGAAGTTGTCCATGTAACCAAGCGCGCGCGTGAGGCTGCCCATCATGGCGTTCTGCTGAACGGCACCGAACACTTCCTCATGCGGGTTCTCGGAGAGGTTTCGGAGGCTGTCCGTGAAGCTGCGTCGATTGGTCAGGTCCAGTGACGTGCTCCGGCCCAACCAGCCCATGAGGAACTGGTAGCCGACGAGTCCACCGAGGGCCAGCCCGCCCATCTGGGCCATCGGGCGCAGTCGCTGCGTGTTGTAGGCCGTGATGAATGCGGAGAACTGGTTGACCAGTCGCATGAGCGGAGCGGTGTCTTCCCAGAGCGGACGGTCGCCAGCGCCAGGCGTGACGTTCCAGTATCGACGGGATTCGATTGGAAGGTTGTCCGAAAGGACACGGCGCAGATCCGAAGCGTTTGGATCCCACCTGTCCCACAACGGGTTGATGGGCCGGCGACTGTTCAGGAAGTCGTTGAACGATCCAGCACCGATGGAAGATCCGTCTGCATACACGCCGAACTTGTGCGTCTGTTCAAGGAACTGCCGTGCGTTTGAGCCATTGATGCCCATGCGGTTGAGGCGACCAAGTTGCGTTGCCGGCAGCGTCTCGCCGCGAACAAGCTTCTTGGCACCAAGCATCATTTCGTGCATCGCGATCAGCGAGCCCCATCGTGCGTTGAAGTTGTTGACGAAGTTCAGGCCGATGATGTCGCCGGTCTTGGCCGCAGCACTTTCCATGCTTCGGTCAACTGCCGCTGTGACTGTGCGTGTCATCGGAGAGCTTCCGGCCGCACGCTGCTCAAGAACGAACTCGGTGTCCTCGCGGAGCAGTCGCGTGACCTGCGTGCCCATGTTGAGCATCTCAAGCATCTCGCGGCTCGCCTTGCCGCCAGGCACCCAATCGAACGGAAGCAGTGCGTTCGCCAGGAACTGGAACCCGCGTGGATTCAGCGTGCTCCAATACATCTTGGTCGTCATATCCAGCAGGTTGCTGTATCCCATCATGCCGCCGTTGACCAGCACGCTCCATCTGCTCAGTTGTCGCGAGGTCCACATGGTCCATTCACTCGGTGCGGCCTGCTTGTCAAACAGGATCTGGCCGATGAGGCGCTTCGTGACTGCTTCGCTGTCAAGGATCCACGAGTTGGCGTCAGCAACAAATGCGTTTGCTTCCTTCGCGAGCCCTGGGCTGTTGGCAGAAACTTCCTGCGAGAAGCGTTCGACATCATTGCGGAGCTGCCCGAGGAACTGAATTAGGTCGCCGGCATTCTTGACTGGGCGAACTGAGCCGGTCTCTTGGTCGGTGATGAGGATTCTCGCCATCACGTCGGGGTGCGCCTTGATTGCACGGGCAATTCCGATCTGACCATGCACCTGAGCCCGGTAGCGCCGTAAAAGCGTGATCGGGTCTTTCACGATGAACTCGCGAAGTGCAGGACCAACGCTGACAAAGGTGCGCTCTCGGGTTACGCTGACGTTGCTTGCCTGTGCAACCTGATCAAACATCGTTGCGCCCTTGTACGGGTCGGTCAACTTCAAGATCAGGTCATCAGAACCCTTCTGGTAGATGCGCTCAAGCGAATCCGTTATTGCAATCTGTGCCTCGGCGCTGAATGATGACAAGCTCGGAATCACGAATGTTGCTGCGGATGGATCCTCGAGCAACTTGCGTATCGCGTTGCCGTTCTTGAATGTGAGTGTTGGATCGCCGTAATGGGCTCGAAGCGCATCGGTGATCTGCTCGCGGATGACGGGGTTGTTGCGAGCCCTGTCAAACGCGGCCGCCACCGCATCGAAGCGGAGGTTGCCACGGTCCTGCATCCGGAACTGTGCGATCAGGGCGGCACGCGCGCCATCGCGGTTCTTTGCAATCAACGTATCGTCAAGGACAAGGCTGATGTAGTGCGACTTCTTGAGCGCCGGATCGTTCTTGAGCAGGCCAGAATCGACCAACTCGTCGTACATCTGGTCAAAGTACTTTTCAAGGCGATCAGCAATGTCGATAGCAACGGCTGATCGTGGCCCAGGCGTGATGGAGCTCGCAAGCCCTTCATCCGCCATGCGTCGATCCATGATGACGTCAACGGCTTCGCGCAATGCAGCGCGGCCCTCTGCACTGGTGCCACGCATCCAACTGTACATCTTGTTGCTCCGCAGGATCTCCTGAACATCGTTCAGCGTGGTGCGGAGAACGCCATCAAGGCCGTCCTTGACGGCTTCTGCGCTGCTGCGGCTCGCTGCCGTGCCGGCAAGTTCTGCGGCAGTCAGTTCCATATTGCTTGAAACGAGAATGCGGTTGAGGTCGGAGAACCAGTTCGGCAGCACGCGGGCTCTGGCGTTCGGTGTGCTTCCGGTTGGCAGTGCATCGCCCAGGTCTGCAACCAACTTCACAAGCCTCTGTGCAGCACCCTTGGTTTTCGGGACCGTATTGAGCAACTTGGTCAGAGTTCGTTCCATACGCGACAGTGAATTGAACATCTCTTGTGCTGGATGCAGAACTTCGACAAGTCGCGCTGCGTCAGGGTGCATCGCAGGTGGCGGGCCAGCTCCAGTCGAGTGCAGGATCTCGTCCTGGAGCATTTGCTTGCGGTGCGCTCGGTACAGTTTTCGCAGTTCTTTCAGGAGCGGTTCAAGGGCATCGCGGCCACCGTCTGACCGCAGCGGGGCAATGGAAACGCCTTCATGGAAGGTTCCATTCCTTGCGTCATCGAGCAGGTTCTGTACGAGACGCATTCCAGTAGCCTGCTCGTCCTTCCACTTGGCCTTGCCAACAAGCTTCGCTGCCGCATCGCCACCTTCGCCAAGCGCGACTCCTCTAGCGGACACGATCTTCTGCTCCGGCAGATTCTTGAGCATCAGGTTGAGTCGCTTCGGCGCGGTCCAGCTGCGAGCCCATGATGCCGCCGCGCCACGCAAACCCGTTGTCGGTGATCCTCCCAGCGCAAGCACAGTGCGTGCAGTCAACTCCTTGGCTGCGTAGGACGTGGCGGGCATTGCCATGCCAAGGCCAGCACCAAGCCCGACCACGACCATCTCATCAGTGAGGCCATCCTGGTTGGTGAGGTCATACGAGAATGTGTCGGTCGTCTTCTTGGCAGCGAGGTTGATGCCACCAAGCACGGCTGCATTCTTGGAACCAGATATGAGGACTTGCGTGATTGCGCCACGGGCTGTGCCGACGGCGCGCATTGCCTGACCACCTACTGGGATCATGTACATGGGCTCAGTTAGGCCGGAAACTGCACCGGCTCCAAGCGATGCGTACCAAGGCGCTGTCTCGGCGTAGCGTGCAATCGTTTGTTGGTCTTCAAGCACGCCAGCGGCATCATCCACAACCCGGTAAAAGTCCCTGCGGCTCATGCTTTCGGACAGGTAGCCGTCCTCAGCCAACTGATTCACAAGAGCCAGTCTGTTTGGCTGCATCCGCTGGATTTCGGCAGCCATGTCAAATGGCCGCGTGTCCTCTGGCGTCGAATCCATAAAGCTGGACAACCAGTCGCTGAAGCCGTTGGTTGCCCGCACGCTCGGATTCAGAGACATGCCAGCCATGACGGTGTCCCAGAAGCCCGGATCCTCCTGGCGTCGGCTTGACACGACGAAGTCACTTGCCGATTCGACGCCAAAGTTCGTATCTGGCGACTGCTCTTCCGTTCCCGTGTATCCCATGCCGCCAAACCGCTGGATCAGAGGCGATGGTTGAAACTGGGGCATCACTTCCTTCGGATCTTGCGGAGCACGTCATCCGCAGTCGGCTGCGCGGGTTGCTGAGGCTGCACAAGACGCATCGTCCGAACACTCACTGGAGCCAACCCATCATCGTTTGGCTCGCCAGTACGAATGAACATGTGGTACGAGTTGTCAACGGAGTTCATCACCGGGACGATGGACTCGACGCGGTCAGCCGGGATGTTGTTGGTCTTCAGCCAGGCATCCACAAGCGGCTGATCCCACTGCATGGATGGGTAATCAGAACCGCGCTCGTATGCCGCAAATGTGCGCTCACCAACCTTGGGGTAGACGTGATTCTCGTAGACACGCTTGGCCTCTGTGGCGATCTGCGTCTCGATTGCTCTACGGTCTGGGGTCCATGAGCCGGCGACAGGGTTCCACTGCGACATGACGCGCTGGGTTGCCTCAAGCGACAGGTCGTTCAACGCGGATCCAGTTACGCCTAGTCCATTCAAGTTTGCCGCCGCAGCTTGCGCGACCGCGCTCTGAATGGTTGCGAGCGTCGGCAGTGGCGCTGAGGCGTTTGTGATGCTGTAGCCACCAATACGCGAAACCCCATTGATGACGAATGCGTTCGTGATTTCTCCGGACGGCAGAGTTGGAAGCCGAGCGTCCTGGTTACGGTCAACAGCGGACGCAAACATGGACCGAAGGGCGGGAATTGCGGCAGTTGTCAGATTGCCGTCTTGATCGCGTGGCAAGCCAGCCACTGTCTTGTCGCTCAAGATGTCGCGCACGGCCATGATGACGGTGGCATTGCCAGCCGTATCTGTGTCGCGAACATTGAACCCAGTCACCTGGGCCATCGCGTCGTTCTGATAGAGAGGCGCAAGTCGAGAGATGAACTCAAGGGCGGCGTCTCGCTGGTCAAGACGACCATTCAGGCTGCCGTACAAGGAGTCAAGCAGGCCCGCAGGCATCGTCTGTGTCTGGAGAACCAAGTTCGCCGCAGCTGCGGGATTGATCGTGCTTTGCCGTACCGCACCGCTCTGCTGGATGACATCGTTCCACTTTGGGTCAGACGGCGTCAGGATGATGTTTCGGTTCATCACATCATCGACCAGACGGCGGGTTTCACCCATCTTGTCAATCTTGGCGAACTCGGAATCGACACGCTGTAGCAGGTCAATCGAGACAGCCTTGCGCTTGGCGTTCTCAATCGCCGAAAGGTTGGGGTCATACTGCACTTCAGCCAAGCGAGTAGCGATGGTGTCGCGTGTTTCTTCTGTTGGACTCAGGGCGTATGTGTTGGCAGCCTGCCGAAGCACATTGTCTTCCTGGGCCTTGATGAATGTCTGCTCGCTGGTTGCAATGGTGTCCGCAGGAGCACCGGCATCGACCAAGCGATCTCGAAGCCGGAAGAATGTGTCATCACCATTCTTCGCTGCGCCCTGCATGGCATTGGTAATCAGTGGGACAATCTTGGCGGTAGCAGTTGATCGAACTGATGCCTGCGATTCCGGCGAGAGTGTTTCCGACATGGCAACAATCGCGTCGTAAAGTTCGGGATCCTTGGCCTTGTCTATCTGCTCATTCAGGAAGTCGCGGCTCATTCCATCGCGAAGTGCTGGGTCTTGCACGTTCTGCTGGAGTACATCAGTCATCGCGAGATATCGTTCGGTCAGCGGAGCCGTGCTGGTCGTGAGCAGCTTCATCTGCTGCGCGACGACGGTCATGCGGGCGCTCTCATTTGCGGCGATCTTTCGGCGGAGGTCGGGGCGATTGACATCGGCGAGGAGCAGACGTTCCGTTGGATCCTGAATGTCGCCAGCGATTCGGTCGAACATCGCCCGGTCGCCCATTTCAGCCGCCTGCTTCAGTGCGAGCCCGTAGGTGCTGGACATGAATGTGGTCCGGTCCATCCACGGGAACCGCGCCGTGGCGTCCTGATACATCTGATCCGGCGTGGCCCGCAGAGCATCCGGCACGTTGTCGAGGAAAAACCCGGCGACTTGTGAACGCAGGAACTGTTCGGAAGCCTGCTTCTGGCTCTCGGACGACCGGCGAAGGTAGAGCTCTGTAGCCGCACCTTGGACAGCGCGCTGATACACGGCGTTGCCAGCAGGTGTCCTGGCGTTGTATCCGCCAGCAGCCATCTCGGAGAAGTCCACGACGTTTGGCGTTCCATCGATCAGTTGATTGAGTTCACCCTTCTGGAACCGCTGCTGGAGTTCAGCAACGCGCTTCGCAGCAGCCATCTGCGTGCTGTAGACGTCGTCACGCTCGGTCATGGCTGCGTCCATGCGAGCCAGCTGCCCGAACTGCGAGAAAGCCGTGCCGACCTGCGAAACCACCTGCATGGCTTGCTCAAGGTCTTGCGCTGCCTTGGTGTCAAGCGTCGGAGCAACAAACGGAGAGATGGCTCCAACCGCCGGAGCAGTCAATTCCGCGACAGGAATTACCCGCTGCTGGGAATTGATCTGCACAGGAGCAGAACGGCGAAATCCCGCAGCCTGCGAAGCAAGTGCCGCCGATGCTTCAAATTGGCTCATGGTTATCTATTGAGGGATGCAATGCCGCTGGTGATTGACAGCCCAGTTCCGAACCCACCAAGGGCTCCCTGTGCCATCGCCAGGCCGGAGGATCCAAACTGGGACTGCAACTGACCTGTGCTGTTCTGAATCTGGAACTGCTGTGCCGCATACGCCTGCGTTGCACCAAACAAGGCTGATCGATAGTTCAGACTGTCCTGCACCAACGACCTGCGGATGTTGCTTTCAAGGGTCCGGTTGTTCAGAGCGCCCTGAATGTCGATGGATCTGAGGATGTCAGCTTTGCTGCCGCTCATGGCAGCGCCGCTTTCTGCGAGGGCAGCGCGAGCAGCACCGGAACTCTGTTCGTAGTCCTGTCGCACCGCTCGGCGCATTTGCGGGATGGCATCAAGTGTGCCTTCCAGGCTGAACAGCTGCGACTCGCTCAACAGCGCAAGGCGCTGCTTGTACGAGGTGTTGTAGAAGTCGCTCTGCTGGCCCAACAGCCGCATAGCCTGCTGGGCAGCGGCGTTCTGCTTCTTCTGCGCCTGATTGGCTAGGAACCCTTGTAGGAGGCTGGTAGCGCCACCGACGGCTAGGCCAATGCCGAGCAGCGGACTCATAAAGCTGCTGGATGCTGCCGCCGCACCGCCGCCTGACGTAAGCATTCCGCCTTGTAACGCAAATGCGCTCATGCGCTACCTCCGTGAAGCATACTGGTGTGTCGGCCGTAATACTCGATGCCAGTGAGGATGGTTGGACGGGCGTCGATGTTCTCGACGGTTACGGTCAGATCGTTTGATCTACCAACGCACCATGCCGTGAATCTGCCCTGTGGATCGACGTTCGCATTTGCTGGCGTGAACGTGCTGGATCGATCAGGTCGGCGTGAACTCCTGGCACTGATCTTGTACGGCCCGCTCTTGAAGTGGTCCGTGACGACCTTGTTGACCTCCAGCTCCCCTTCAATGATCGGGTTCCCGTTGCCATCCTGCTGGTACAGGCGCGTGAACGTCACTCGGAACGGAATTGATCGACCAAGCACAACAAGCTTGCCAGTCAAATTGACGCCAGTTGCAGTCTGATTCGCAAGCGGCGTGGTTGTTGCCGTAGTTCCGCTCATTGAAATGCCGCGCTGTTTCCAAACGCCATCATCAATCCAGACAACTGTATTGATGTCTGGATCAGCGTATGGCAGCGTCCACTGCATCTCTGTGCCATTGAACGTCCCACCTCTTATCACATGGCGATGATCCAAACGCGGCTGTTCTGTGAATGATGCGGGAGCAAGTGGGTCGCTCGTCAGAGGCATCGAATCAATCAGCAGGTTGAGATTGCTGCTGATGGTTGCGGTTCGCAGGATGTAGAGCGTGTCGTCAATGACGATTGCGTCGTTGATAATGTCGCCGCCAAATGAGTAGCGCGTCCAGGCGGACTGGACCAGCTTGTCGGCAACGCGGGTGCTTCGGTAGACATACAGGCTTCCGTCTGTGTTACCGTAACTATCAAAGTTCACGACATCGCCGGTCGAGATGACCGTGGTGTTGCTTGGGCCCGGACCCTTGTTGCCAGACCATGTCGATGGGTTTGAGAAGAATCCCCCTCCGACTCCGTTGCTGTAGATGGTGGAAGTCGGATCCGTGGTGGTCGGCTGCGGTATCACGACAAGTGTGTCGTTGTTGTCGCTACCAACCAGTGATCGCAAGTAGGTTGGCAAAAGTCCGTCAACGTGCTGCGTGATGGTGTTCGCGCGGTTCGACACCTGAATGTCGTCGTAGACATACTCATACACCAGGCTTGACTCCTCGCGTGTGCCTGCGAGGTAGATCATGCTCGACACCGGGACAGGACGCACCTTCTGTGTGTTGTAGGTCGTGCTGGGCGTGAATGTGGCGTTGCTGGCCGTGAACGTCTCGTCGCCGCCGAGTTCAAATTGGGTGCCGGCTCGCGTCAGGAGCAGCAGGCTCTTGCGGAACGGAACCATGAAGTCGATCAACGAGACGCTGTTTGAACCAATCTGCACCGTGATCGGATCTGCCGGATTTGCGGCAAAAGTAGACGTTGAGTACGGGAAGAAGTTGAATAGGTCATTCGGCTGGGAGCAGGCAACGAACTCTCCCATTGCAAAGCACAGCCTGCCACGGTGATACGCGATGTCGGAAATGACCGTGCCAGACTGGAATGGGCTCGGCGCTCTCCATGAGGTTCCATCCGTATTTGCGTCCTTCAGTTCCGTGCCTTGTGTCACGAATGACACCGCGAAGGATGGCGGCGTGAGCCCGGTCCTGACCATCTTGACCGGGAACTTCGTCTCGTCAAGCTTGGTGTGGGTGGTTGAGTAACCAGACTTGTTTCCGGTTCCTGTCGCCACCTTCGTGTTCACGATGATCGTCGTGTCAACAATCGTCAGGAATCGCAGGTCATCGGCCGACGGAGTGTTTGTGTCGAGGTAGGTCTGCGTATTGCCGTTGAAAGTTGGCGTAATGACGTTTCCGACAACTGAGCCGGCGGACACGGTCATCACGGACTGCGTCACCAGGCTGTCGTTGAAGACGCAAGAGAAGACAAACGGCCCGCTTCCTGATCGGCTCACTGTGACCCTCCCGGCTCCAATAGTCGATAGGGCTTCAAGCGCACTTTGGACCGTCGCGGCCGAGTCGTTGAAGTTCATGGCGGACGTTGTCTGGCTGCCGAATGTGAGCGTGAACGTGCCGCTGGATGGCCCCGTGACGTATTGTGTTCGGTTGCGAGGGTTCGCCAGGTCGATGATTCGCAGGATGGTGTTGCTGCTGTCGCGACCGTAAATGACCATGTATCGCTCGTTGGCATCTCGAACGATCCGGTGAGCCCGGTAGTACTGGGTGTTCACGCCAGCAACTGCCTGTGCGAAGTGTCGTGTTCCGGCGCGGCTTGAAACGCCGCTCACAACGCTGAACAGGGCGTTTTCTGCATCCTCGACCTGAGACGGAAAGCGGCTGCTCGCACTCTGTGTGGAGATGCCGTTGTGCAGCGAACCAATCCGCTGCCGGAAATCGGTGGTTGCCATTTACTGCTGTTGCTGCGTCTGGGTCTGTGCCTGCACGAAGATCGGGCGGCTTGAGAACGTGCCTTCGCGCGGCTGAATGGAGTCCGTGAGACCGAGCTCCTGAGACAGGTACGCATCAGACATCTGGGATCCGGTCGTGCGGCGCGCAAACCGCTGTGAAGCGTGCTGTGCAACCTGCTCGCGAAGCATGGGGTCAAGGTCCGCGAACGCCAGCAATTCGGCCACATCAAGGTAGACCGGGTTGGCGTCCTGCATGGCGTACTGTCCCTTGTCGGCGTCGTACACCTTGGTTCCGCGCATCACAAGGTTCCGGTGCTGATCCGGGCCGGAGCCCCTGATTCGCAGCACGTCAGATCCGAGAGACACTTCAAGAGTGCCGGCGGCTGGCGTGTAAGCCTTGCTTCGGATGGTGTTGCACGGAAAGCCCTGAGCACACAGGTATCGCGTGCTGTCATCGACATACCGCTCAGCCTCGGCTGCAATGCTGGTGCCGTTGGTGTCGAGCGCGGTCACGCGGTATTCGTTGATCGCCGCCAGGCATGAATTGACCGCATCAAGCTTGGTCATCGATGGCATTAGTAGACGCTCCTATCTCGGATGCGGGGTCGGCCCCTGAGTTGAATCATTTCTGCCGTGTTGAGTACGTTTACGTCCGCTCGCGAATCGTCCTCGCGCTTGACCTCGGTCATCCGCCGCGCCGCCTCGTCCCGCAGCATTCCATCCAGCGCCTGATCCTTCTTGTGCGAGCGGTTGTAGTTGTAGGCCGCTTCGGTGATGACGTAGTCGGCGAATGTCTGCGGCAGGTCCGTGAATGCCGTCTGAGCGACGTAAGTGACACGCAGGTTCCTGCTGAAGACATCGGTGTTGTTCTCGATGTCGAAAAGGAATCCACCGACCACTGTCACGTCGGTTTGGGAGTCCAATCCATCGGTGTCGATCCGATATGTATTCGCCGGCACAGCAATCTTGCCCTGCCCGTTCTGCGCCAGTTCGACGTTGTAGCGCGTGTTGAAATGCCAGCCACGGGCTTGGCACGACTTGTCAGCATCATCGATGTACCGTTCGACCTGTGCTTGCGTTGAGATGCCGCCGGTATCCAATGCCGCAACCGGCGTGAGGCCCAAGCGCCTGAGCACGCCATTGACTGCTGATAGTTTGTCCATGTTTATGCCTGTGCAGACGCAGCTGGTCGAGTGGCTGCAAGCTGGTCACTCCACCGAGACTTGACGGCAGTCGTCCACTCGGTCGATGCGGCCGACTGGATTGACGCTGGTAAGTCATTGACGGTGGTGGTTGGCGGATACACCGACCTAAACACGGAGATTCCGGTGATGTCACCGTTTCCGTCGGTTGTGGTTGTCGTCAGCTTGTATGACAGCTGCTTCGATTCGTTGAACTGGAATTGTTCTGATGTGCTTGATGGCATGATTATGCGGTGT
>Ga0209598_10001587_pt1 | contig 18589 bp, 13 predicted proteins | sample M_140807_EF_Meta_FD_187317 | JGI IMG/M metagenome (GOLD analysis project Ga0209598, IMG submission 187317) | Freshwater microbial communities from Lake Montjoie, Canada to study carbon cycling - M_140807_EF_MetaG (SPAdes) (version 2) | ecosystem: Environmental > Aquatic > Freshwater > Lake...
GCTTGTAGACATTTTAATATTGGAAAAGTTGGTTTAAGAAAATCAAAACAGCTTGGCATACTTCCAATCCATCCAACAGCGTCCCATTCCATTTTTGAACAATTACCAGATCCCTTTTTTGCAATGGAAAGTCGATTGTATCAAATTACCGAACCCAATGATGAAAAAATTGAATCCATGGGGGCCACCATCATTGCATTAGAAAAAATAAGACCTCAACTCCCTTATGAAAGGGCGTTGATGGCTGTTGCATTTAGTGATACAATGGTTGGGGTTCAATTTCATCCTGAAGCAACTCAAGAAAGACTCATTCACTACTTTAATACAGACAGTATTAAAACAACAGTTGTAAATGACTTTAGCGAAGATAAATGGAATCAAATCATGCTATCCTTAGAAGACGACTCCAAAATTAAACATACTTGTAGTCAGTTTATTCCCAACTTCCTCCAACAAATGCTGCAAGTATGATTCCCGAAATTAGAGCAGCATTCAACGCCCAATTTACAGAAGCTAAGTATCAACAATACCTTTCTATTTTAAATGCACCATTTAAAGATCAAATCCCCTTTAGAATTGCAGAGACTCCAGTATTTATTGATAAAAATTTTAAAGATCAGTTGTTAAACGCAGGCGATTACATTTGTAATTTTATTTCAGATCCTAATTTCTCAGCAAAGACAACCCATGCAATTCCAAATGGAATGAATATTCCAGGTGAAAAAGCTTTGCCTGAATGTATTGTGATTGATTTTGCAATTGCCGAAGGACCGGGCGGAACATGCCAACCTCAATTAATTGAGTTACAAGGTTTTCCTTCTTTATTTGCTTTTGAATTATTAAAAGCAGAAGCTTTGGAATTGGCCTACGATTTACCAAAAGGCTTTAGTCCTTTTCTGAATGGATACAACCAAGCAAGCTACCTTGAATTTTTCAAAACAATGGTACTTGGCGACCAAGGGAAACATACCATTTTATTAGAGATAAAACCTTATGAACAAAAAACGAGGCATGACCTATTGCTGACAGAGGCTTGGTTGAATGTGCCAATTGTTTGTCTTTCAGAAATTTACTTAAAAGACAAATTTCTTTTCTATCAAAAAAATGGGATTGAATATATAATTGAAAGAATCTATAATCGAGTGGTATATGATGAATTGATGCAACAGGGACAAGGTTTAATAGCTCAATTTAAATTACTTGAACAAGCGGAAGGGATAGAGTGGGTCAATCATCCAAACCATTTTTTTAGGATTAGTAAATACATACTCCCCTTACTTAATCATCCATCAATTCCAGAAGCGCATTTATTATCTGATTGGAAAAATAATCAAGTAGATTCTGAACTTGATTTGGGTACATATATTTGCAAACCTTTGTTCTCCTTTGGAGGGCATGGTTTGATGCTAGACCCAACCAGCAAATCCATCAATGCAATCAACGACCCGGAAAATTGGATCCTACAAAAGAAAGTATCCTATGCCCCTTTGATTGAAACACCATCTGGGCCTTCTAAAGCAGAAATAAGATTATTTTATTTTTGGGATAGTAAACTGAATCAATACATTGCCACCAATAATTTAACTAGAATCAGCAAAGGAAGAATGATAGGTGTGAGCTATAACGACACTGCCACCTGGATAGGTGGCAGTGTTAGCTATTTTGAAAAATAAATTTTTTATTCAGATAAGTTCATCATCTTACCAAGTAAGCTATAGGCATTTTTTACAACTAGTGATTTCCCTACCCATGTATTGGCATCCGTATTTTTAACAGAAACAAATTCTTTGTTGGATTGATTGATCTCTATCACAATTGCTTCAAAATCATTGGTTGTACGCTGAATAAAAATATAATCTTTACCTTGGAATCTTTGAACAGCTTCCGTTGGTATTAATACCGCCTCATTTGTCTCCACCACAATGTCTGCAGTTAAAAACATACCTGGTAATACATTTTTTGGAGAATGCTCAAAATGACAATGCAATAAACCTGTTTTATCTTCATTGATATTTTGTGAAACTGCTAAGATCGTGACTGTATAGTTTTTAGAAGGATCTTGTGTTAATGCGACTGTCCCCTTCATACCTACTTTAAAATTTGCAATATCTTTTTCATAAATAGTGATTGCAGCGTGGATATCATTAGGATCCATTATTTCTAGTAAAACATCGGAAGGCGTTACATATTTTCCTCTATTGATATTCACTTTTGTAATAAACCCACTAATTGGAGCTGTTAAATTAACCAAACTGGTCATATTCTCTGGGCTCAAATTTTCTGGCTGAATATTGATTAATTTTAATTGTTCAGATAAAGCCCTCAATTGAATGTTAATTGCATTATAATCTGCTTGTATTTGTTGAAAAGATTTTTTACTGACAGCTTCTTGATTTAATAATAATTTTTGTCGGTCAAGGTCTTGTTGTAAATAATTCAACTTTGCCTTACTTGCTAAATAATTTTCCTGTAATTGAATGAATGCTGGATCTTTCACAGTTGCTAAAACGGCACCTTTTTTTACAAAATTACCAGGTATTAAATTAATATCCTGTACATAACCTCCCAATGGCATACTAACAGATGCGATACCTGTTGGTGGTACATCAATTACTCCATTTAAATGGGCAATGCCTTTCATCTTGCCAAGTTCAATAGGAGCTAACACTAATTGTGCCAGTGTGGCTTGTTCTTTTGTTAAACTCACTTTATTGGTGGCTTCTACAACTGCTTCCTTTTGAGTGTCCTTTTTGGGATCGCTACTGCAACTCAATAAAAAAATGGTCAAAACGATGATGCTATATCTAATTTTCATTGTATTCTTTTTTGAATAATTATTTTGATAATAAATAATTAAGGGTGGATTGGTTTAGATTAAATAATTCAAGCGTTTCAAGTGCCTGCATTTTAATAGATTGAACTTGCGTCATCGAGTTAGACCATTCGATATAACTAATTTGACCTTCTTTAAATGATACATTAGCAATCAACGCAATTTTATTTGCATTAGGTAGCAAATTTTTCTGAAAATGCTGGTACAAATCAATAGTTTGCTGATAATGATTCCATACTTTTTGTATCTCCATCTCTAAATCAATACTCGCTTTTTCTTTCTCGTTAGCAACAACGGTTTCATTTGCCTGACTTGCCTTCACTTTCTGTTTTAAGCCCGATCTAAACAATGGGACGTTAAGGCCAAAGTTGACTGAATTGTATCTATTTTGATCATTTGGAGTCATCCTAAAACTTTGGTTCGTATAGCCCAATGCAACTTGAGGCAATACTTTAGATTTAGCGATATTGGTTTCTGCAATCGCTGATTGTAATTTTTGTTTCCAAAACAAATTCAAAGGATGTGCAGCATCTACTGAAGTATCCATTAATTTAGGTTCAAAGTTTAAAACTTCCTCTGGCAAGATCATGGTTGAATCTTGAAGTAAAATAGCAAACTGTTTTTGTAATCCATGCTGTTCATTTTGATGCTTTATCATTAACTGCTGATGCATACTTACCCAGTTCTGCATATTAATTTGTTCCAATCCATTGTCTTGTCCAGCTTTAAACCTTGCATCCACCGCAGCCAATTGTTTTAGATAGATTGTATCAAGCTGACTTAACAAGCCTCCCTTTGCTACTTGAAACTGCAATTGAATGTATAACTGCTCAACAGCATGTTGGATATAATTTTGATCTAATACAATTTGGTAATCATAGGCTTGACGAATGGATTGATACAATTTTTTTTGAGCTTGATATACCTGAGGTAAATCAAATACTTGCTCTGCAGCATATTTTGAGTCATTCAAGCTACTATTCACATTACCTAATTCACCTCTTAATGATAATTTAGCTGGATCAAAACTTGATTTTGCAAGTACATTATAATAGGCTTGTTGGGCTCCAGTTGTTTTTAATGTTGGCGACACCAGCTTAGCCTGTTCAATCACTTTTGATAATGGCCTTTTTACAGTTAATGGCTGCGCTTGCAATCCAGTCGCACTCAACCCAATCATGCATAGTATGATGGCCATTGTAGATTGACCCAATCTTTTCTTTTCAAACAATTGATAAAAAATAGGTAATACAAATAAAGTCAATAAAGTTGCTGATAACAATCCGCCAATGACGACTGTTGCCAAAGGTTTTTGAACTTCGGCTCCTGCGCCACTGCTTAATGCCATAGGTATAAAACCTAAAGAAGCAACTGCTGCAGTAATTAAAATGGGTCTTAATCTTGTTTTAGTTGCAGTCGAAATGATGTCAAAAATTGTTCTACTAGGTTCCATAGCTAATTTATTCATCTCTGTTAATAATACAATACCATTTAATACAGCTACCCCAAATAAGGCAATAAAGCCAACACCTGCTGATATACTAAAAGGCATACCCCTTATCCATAATGCAAATACACCGCCAATGGCAGAGAAAGGAATAGCTGAGAAAATCAATAAACAATGTTTGATATTATTGAATGCAAAAAATAGCATCACTAAAATCAATAATAAAGCACCCGGTACTGCAATTTGTAAACGACTTACTGCATGTTCTAAATTTTCAAACTGTCCTCCATATACCACATAATAACCCGGAGGAAATTGAATAGCTTTATTAACCTTGTCTTGCACCTCGGTCACCACCGTCTTCACATCTTTTCCTCTTACATTAAACCCTACTACAATTCTTCTTGCTGCATCCTCTCTTTGTATTTGATAGGGGCCCTCTTCAATCTTAACTTCCGCAAGTTCATACAATGGAACCTGTTTGCCATTGCCCACCGTCACCATCAAGTTTTTGATTTGTTGCCAGTCCTTCTTTTGTAAGGTATTCAATCGCACCACCAAGTCAAATCTTCTATCCCCTTCAAATACTTTGCCTGCTACGCCTCCTGCATAGGCTGACTGAATGACCTGATTGACTTCTTTAATATTTGCACCATACCTTGCAATGGCGGTTCGATTAAATTTTACCACCACTTGAGATATTCCAGTTACAGTTTCAGTATAAAGGTCTTTAGCACCTTCTACATCATTGATCAAGTTGCCCATCAAAGCAGCATACTTCGCTAAACTATCTAAGTTTTCTCCAAAAATTTTACAAGAAACGTCCTGTCTTGAACCTGTCATCAATTCATTGAATCGCATTTGAACTGGAAATTGAAACCCAGAGGTAATACCCGGTACTTGTGACATGACTTTGCCCATTGTATCCGCTAATTCATCAAATGTTTTTGCTGAGACCCAATCTTTTTTATCTTTTAAAATGATCATTAAATCCGATGCTTCCATAGACATAGGATCTGTTGGAATTTCACCAGAACCTATCTTAGTCACTATTTTTTGAATTTCAGGGAATCGATTGATCAATAGTTTAGAGGCCTTCTGTGTGGCATCTAATGTGGTAGTCAAAGAACTTCCACTTAGTACTCTTGTGTCTACTGCAAAGTCCCCTTCTTCCAATTTTGGAATAAATTCTCCTCCTAAAGTGGTTAATAAAATAATCGACCCAATAAATAATGCGATCGTTAACCCCACAATTTGTTTTGGAATTTTCAATGCCTTCTTTAATAATGCTTCATAGAACCCTTCTAACTTTTGCATGAACTTGTCTGTCATGGTTTCTTTTTGCACTCTATTTCTGTTCAATACCCATGCACTCATCATAGGAACATATGTGATGGATAAAATGAATGCACCAATTAATGCAAATGAAACTGTTTGCGCCATTGGTTTAAACATCTTGCCTTCTATACCTGTCAAGGATAAAATTGGCAAGTATACAATTAGAATAATGATTTGTCCAAAAGCAGCAGCACCCATCATCTTATTAGAAACTTGACCCACAATTGAATTCATCTCAACTTTATCTAGTTGATTGTGTTGCCCTTTTTTAGAACTATGGTATAATTGATGTAATACCGCCTCTACAATGATGACAGCCCCATCCACAAGTAATCCAAAATCCAATGCACCTAGACTCATTAAATTTCCACTCACGCCAAAAAGATACATCAATATAAAAGCAAATAACATAGCCAATGGAATCACAGATGCCACCACTAAACCAGCTCTTAAATTTCCTAAAAATAAAATTAAAATGAAAATGACAATCAATGCTCCTTCTAGTAAATTTTTAGAGACTGTGCCAATGGCATTGTCCACCATTTTTGTTCGGTCTAAAAAAGGCTCAATGACTACGCCTTCTGGCATGGTCTCCTGAATGGTCGCAATCTTAATTTTAATATCCTTAATGACTTGCTTACTATTTTCCCCTTTCAGCATCATGACAACAGCACCTGCAACCTCTCCATCAGCATTATAAGCGGTTGCGCCAAATCTAGTCGCTTCCCCTAATTTAACCTCTGCTACATCTCTAATTAACAAGGGCATCCCATTTGATAAAGTCTTTACAGGAATACTTGAAATCTGATCTATGCTATCCACCATCCCTTCTGTTCTAATAAATAGTACTCCTGGACCATGTTCAATATACGCTCCACCTGCATTTTGATTGTTGTCATTTAATGCAGTATAAATATCATTCACTGATAAATCATATTGCTTTAATAACTCAGGATTCACGCTTACTTCAAATTGTTTTACTGCACCTCCAAAACTACTCACATCCGCCACACCAGGTGTGCCCAATAATTGCTTACGAACAATCCAATCCTGCATTGTTCTTAATTCTGTTAAGCTATACTTTCCTTCATACCCTTTTTTAGGTCTAACCACATATTGATAAATTTCACCTAAGCCCGTAGTTAATGGACCAAGTTCTGGAATGCCCATGCCCTCGGGCATTTGAGACTTGACAGTAATCAAACGTTCAGAAACCTGTTGTCTAGCCCAGTAAATATCCATACCATCTTTGAAAACCAAGGTCACTAAACTCAATCCGAATCGAGAAAAACTCCTTTGCTCAATCATTCCAGGAATATTCCTTGTAGCTTGTTCAATTGGCACTGTGATTAATCGTTCCACATCTGGCGCGCCAGCACTAGGAACAGATGTGATAATCAGTACTTGATTATTGGTAATATCTGGTACAGCATCAATGGGTAATTTGGAAATAGAATAAACCCCTCCTAGGATCAAGGCAAAAAGTCCTAAAAGAATGACAAGTTTATTCTTAATAGAAAACTGTATGATTTTTGATAGCATAATAAAGGTGCTTACTCAACAAAATGAATGGTTATGAATCTTGCAAAGTTAATCATTAAAGGTGAATCTTAGTATATGAGTCTACTCATATACTAAGCTTTGAACACTAAATCCAGCATCAGCCACCGCAGATTTAATTTGATCTATCATCACGGTCTTGCCTGATTTAAAAGTAAGGACAAATTTAGACAGCTCAATATCTACTTTCACTTCATCTACAAAATCTAATTTAGTCAATGCTTTAAAAATGGCTTTAGAACACATAGAACATGTTAAGCCCGAAGCCACAAGAGACACTTTCTTGATCACAGTATCTTGCTTAACCTCACGCTCATATTTACAACATTCATGTAAAGCATCGTAAGTAGCTTTAGTAGCTGTCTTATGTTCAGTATCATATCCAACAGCAGCAATCGCTGTTTCGATTTTGTCTAAATTGGTTTTACCATCAAACATCAATGTCAATAACTTAGCTTCCATATCCCAATTGGCAGTGGTTGCACCTGCTGATGTAGCAGCTTTTTCGATACTTGATTTACACATGCCACAATTACCAGACACTTTTAATTTAGTAGCTGTTTGGGCATTTGCAGAGAAAAGGGAGGCTATTATAAAGCCAGTTAAAAGGAATATTTTTTTCATAAAATAATTTTATTGTTTTGAATTACAGAAAATACAAATTGTATGGATGCAGCAATATTCAATTTGCATGCTCCATTAAAGTCAATTACATTAAAATCAAATTAAATAAAGACAATCTAAGGCATAGATTGGCGGCCCTGTAAAAAGCAACCCCTTTTTGGAATGTGCTTTTGCTTTTATTTTTAGTTCAAAAACAGGAGCAGTTATAAGCGTATAAAATTCAGCTGGATGCTTAGGTAGTAATAAAGCTTGTTTGAAAGCTGGTAGTTCATTAAACTGATGCAAATCTTGCTTTTTAACGAAGGTTGTTTTTTCTGCACAACAAGTATCTTTTGTAGTAGCCTTATTTTTAGTAGCCTTACCGCAAAAACATTTTTGAACTTTGCCTGCACACAGATGTGCTTTTACAGTTGCTCCAATACTAGAGAAACTATACAAAATCAACAATAAAATGGTCAAAATTTGCTTCACCATACAAAGGTAGTACTAATTGATAAAATTCCACCAAATTCCAACTCTTAGCCAAGTACCCGTGCCTAGATAATTGGGGGCAGTAAATTGGTAACGTGTACCTAATTGATTACTAGTGGCTAATAAAGTATTCAACTGTTCCATGCGTACAAATCCTTTAAACCTTTTGATCCTGAAATTAAAAAAGGCATTGGCAATGGGTCTATTATTAGCTGTAAACTGATCTTGAAGGTAAAACTGACCACTCAATGGCATATAGCCATCTGGTTGAAAGGAGGAATGATAAATGAGTTCTAACCCCGTTGAAAGAAATAAATTTTTAAAGAAATTACCCTCAAAAGCAAGGCGCTGTCTAGTTAAAAGTAATGGTAGATGCAAGGGCGCATTGGGATCTACTAGCTGTATGTTTAGTTCATTGTACCAATTCCAATGACGACTTAGTTTTATTTGATTTGACACAGTACCCTTCACATAACTTAAAACATTGTTGTAAACCATTGGCTGAAATCCTGAACCAAAGTATTGAAAATTTTGAATGAGTTTGTACTGAAACGAAGCAGTTAAACCCTGACTTTTTTGATTCCACAAAGCACCTAATTCAATCACATTCTCTTTATCAATAGTGCCAATTTTCAAAATAGGAAATGCTGTGATGCCAAGTCGATTAAAGGAAGGGGTACGATTGGAATTTTGCACCCACAATGCCAATTGATCTCCTTTTTTATTGAATATGCTACTCAAAGAAAACTGTGCTTCATAATCTCCAGCGTGATAGCCACTTAAAAATAATTTTCCGGATGCTTGAATATCCCAACGAAGATTCTTGGTTTTATTTTTATACACACCAAGCCCATAGATATCATTGTTTGACCATTTTAGCAAGGTGTCATTAAAATTTAATTGCTGGTAACCAATCCCAATTTGCAAGAATTGATTAGGATTTGTTTTTTCAGGAAAAGAAACTAAGCTAAATTCATTGGTGAATCTTTTCCAATTATCCTGAAACAAGATGGTGTTTCCAACTGGTAATTTGTAATTAAAATATTGTTGATAATTGAGTTTGGAGGGATTGACGTCTGCAAAGACAAATTGATTGGTTTGGTATTTAATTTCATTCTGGAACCTGAGTCTAGGATAAAATAAATAAGTCGTAATGGTATCTTTAACTACAGAGTCTTTCTGTCCTATATCATAAGTTTGTTTCCATACAAAACTTTGCTCCTTATAAGTTGAGCCAGTTGCGATATTGGTATTAAATGGATTCCTAAAAGAAGCGCCGCTAATACCCAATCTTGTTTCTAGCTCATATGGATTGTTCAAAGAAAGACTATCTATTAAAGCACTGTTGACTAACCCTCCATTTTCAGATGAAGCAGATTTATTAGATAACATCACCCAATATGATGCATAACGCTTTCGCTTTGATTGGTAATTGGCAGTCATGCGCATATTATTCAAATTCGCATGTTGATTTTTTAAATTTCCTGGGGCATTGCTAAAACGATAAGCAAAAGAATAATTAAATTGCTTTGTTTTATTTTGAGTATGCAATAGCTCAATTAACTGCTCCCCTTTTCCTCCCAATAAATAACCCAGTTCAGTATAGGGTTTCGTTGTTTGATAAAACGGCGTTTGTTCCAAAGTATAATTGTAGACTTCATAGGCCCTAAAACCTGCATCCCATCCCCCTCTTTGCAATGGATTGAATAAATAGGATCTACTTGCATTGCCTAAATTACCTAGATGATAATTACTATAAGGGAGGATAAATTTTGAATAAAAATCAGCAATAGAAGTATCCATATTCTGAATGGTCAAGCTATTGTACAATCGATAATAAATCGAAATCGAATCCTCTGCCTTATCTCTTTTTTGTAAGGAGTCTGTTGCTCCACCTCCACCGCCAAATGAATTAAAGCGCATATTCTGTCCATTCAACTGTCCAATAAATAGACAACTTATAAAGCAACAGATGAATAAAATACGCTTAGTCCTCATATTTGATAGTAGGATAATGCTATTGAAAAAATGAATCGCATTAAGCGGCTATTTCTTTTACCAATGCACTAAATATTAAAGTTAATAAAGGTTCAGCCGCATTTGCAGCCGCCAATACTTCCTCGTGTGTAATCACATTGTTATCCTCTCTAATGCCTAAATCAGTCACAACACTCATTGCAAAAACTTTCATACCGCAATGTACTGCTGCAATATTTTCTTGAACTGTACTCATGCCCACCACATCTCCACCTGCTATTTTGATCAACTGATACTCTGCTCTTGTTTCAAAAGTTGGACCTGTCACACCCACATAGACCCCTTCGTGCACTTTAATTTGATGTTCAGCAGCGATTCGTTTTACTTTATCGATAAATGCATTGGCATAAGGCTCACTCATATCTGGAAAACGCGTGCCCAATGCAGTCTCATTTTTACCCAATAATGGGTTGGGTGTAAAGAAACTAATATGGTCTTTGATGATCATTAAATCACCCACTTTATACTCCTTGTTGACGCCACCAGCAGCATTGGATAATAATAAATTTTCTACCCCTAATAATTTCAACACGCGAATTGGGAAAACAACTTGTTCTGCAGTATAGCCTTCGTAAAAATGAAAACGACCTTCCATGACCCAAACTTTTTTGCCATTCAATGTGCCTAAAATCAATCTTCCTTTATGGCCCTCAACGGTACTTACTGGAAAATTTGGAATTTCACTATAAGGAATACTGAATTCTGCATCAATCACACTTGATAAATTACCTAATCCACTACCTAGGATGATAGCAGTGTTTGCTTTTGCACTAATTTTTGATTGAATAAACCCTGCAGTTGCTTCTAACTGTTGCATTAATGGAGACATCATATGGCCTTTATTGAGCCACAAATATAACAACAGGAAGGGATTATAAAGCAAGATTCTAGGCCTTTGATGGTCGTGTATCATGTTTTAATACCCAATAAGCAATAATGGCACTTAAAAGCATAAAAAAGGCGCCTAATAAAAAAGCAGCACCTGGAAAGTAGATATGACTAGGGTCGTTTTTAATAGAGAAATAGGAGGTTAATCCTATCATCATGGACGGACCAAAGATGGTGGTTAAACTATTTAATCCTGTTAACGATCCCTGCAATTCTCCTTGTTCATTTTTAGGAACATGCGCTGAAATTAAAGCTTGCAAAGCAGGTCCTGAAATTCCCCCCAAACAATAAGGCACTAAAAATAAAAACATCATCCATCCTTGTGTTGCAAAAGCAAATAAAGTTAAACCAATAGCATACAATGCAATTCCTATGTAAACACTTTTTTCATTTCCTAATCTAGGATTTACTACTCTAATGAGTAAGCCTTGCACCAAACTAACCAATACCCCCACCACAGCCAATGAAATTCCAATCATCTTAGGTGTCCATCCAAATTTATTAATATTAGCAAAACTCCAATTACTTTGCACAGCATGCGCAGCTAAATAAATTAAAAGTAGTGAGAGAATTAATCCAAGTACTGCTGGGTATTTTTTAAATTTTAATAATGAAGCAATTGGGTTTGCTTTTTTTAAATCAATGGAGCGACGGTGTTCCATATCTAAGGACTCTGGCAAAACAAAATAACCATACAAAGCATTCACCAAGGCCAATCCAGCGGCTACTAAAAATGGAATTCTTGTACCCAACTCCCCTAGCAAACCTCCTAACATAGGACCAATAATAAAACCAAGACCAAAAGCAGCTCCAATCATACCAAAATTTTGTGCCCTATTTTTTTCATTACTAATATCAGCCATATAAGCGGAAGCAGTGGTGATACTAGCCCCCGTAATACCTGAAATCATTCTTCCTAAAAATAACCACCCAATGGTTGGCGCAAAAGCTAAAAAAATATAATCTAATCCAAACCCAAGCAGGGAAAAAAGTAAAACCGGTCTGCGACCATATCGATCACTCAAACTTCCTAATATGGGCGCAAAAATAAATTGCATGAGCCCATATATCAAAGTTAAAAATATTGCAGGTTTTGAAATAGCACTAATATCCGTTCGATCTGTTACATGCATTAACTGCTGTAACAATTGAGGCAAAACGGGTATAATAATACCAAATCCAATGATATCAATTAAAATGGTGATAAAAATGAATCCAACTGCTGCCTTCTTTGTGTTTGCCATAAAATAAATTGACGGATAGCGCAAATTTGTCTATCCGTCAAATATACAAGTACCTATCAAGACTTCAAAACCTTTTGAAAGATTCACCATGAAGCCTTGATTAAATTATCCTTCATTTCTAAAAACAACTACCCCGTCAAAAATATCAATTAAGACTTTTTTGGACTTGTCAATCGCACCGCTTAAAATTTGCTTACTCAATTCATTCACCACCAATTTCTGAATCAAGCGCTTTAAAGGCCTTGCCCCAAATTGCATATCAAAGCCCTGTTCTGAGAGATATTCAATAAGGTAATCTGTAAACTCTATCTGCATGCCATTTTCAGCTACTAAGGTCTTTAATTGATTCAATTGAATTTGAACAATCGAAGCCATTTGCTTTCTCAATAATGGCGAGAACATGATAATATCGTCTACCCTATTCAGAAATTCTGGGCGGATGGTTTGTTTTAACAAATGCATCACTTCTGTTTGTGCCTGAGCTGTCTTCTCTTCCAAATTTTTATCTGTCACATCCTCAAAGGCCTCTTGAATTAAATGACTTCCAATATTACTTGTCATAATAATGATGGTATTTTTAAAATTAACCACCCTTCCTTTATTATCGGTCAATCGGCCATCATCCAATACTTGCAATAAAACATTCCATACATCTGGATGTGCTTTTTCAATTTCATCCAAGAGCACGACACTGTATGGCTTACGACGAACAGATTCAGTTAACTGTCCCCCTTCTTCGTATCCTACATATCCCGGAGGCGCACCTACCAATCTTGAAACGGTGTGTTTTTCTTGGTATTCACTCATATCAATTCTAGTCATCATGCTATCGTCATCAAACAAATAGTTGGCCAAGGCTTTAGCTAATTCTGTTTTACCGACTCCAGTTGTTCCTAAGAAAATAAATGAACCAATTGGCTTTTTTGGATCTTGTAATCCTGCCCTACTTCTTCTAATCGCATCCGATACTGCCGTGATGGCTTCATCCTGACCAACTACCCTTTCATGTAAAGCCGATTCTAAGTGCAATAATTTTTCTCTTTCCGATTGCATCATCTTATGCACCGGTATACCCGTTGCTTTTGCAATATTTTCTGCAATATCATCTGCATCTACTTCCTCTTTCATTAAACGCTTACCGTCTTCTCCTAAATCTTTTAACTGATTTGTCAATTCCAATAAAAGAGTTTCTTGTTCTTTTAATTTTCCATAACGAATCTCTGCCACTTGACCATAATCCCCATTGCGCTCAGCCACTTCTGCAGCTTGCTTCAATTGCTCCATTTGGCCTTTTGCCTCTTGTACTTTGTCCACCAATTCTTTCTCCACTTTCCATTTAGCAGTGAGGGTATCTTGCTGCACCATCATATTGCTAATCTCCACATTCAATTGTTTCAATTGGTCTGGATTGTTTTCACGCTTAATGGCTTCTCTTTCAATTTCTAATTGTCTAATTTGACGTTGTAAACTGTCTAAGTCTTCTGGCATAGAATTCATCTCTAACCTAAGCTTGGCAGCACTTTCATCTATTAAATCAATGGCTTTATCTGGTAAAAAACGATCGGTAATATACCTCGTAGAAAGTTCTACTGCAGCCACAATCGCTTCGTCCTTAATACGTACATGGTGATGCGTTTCATACCTTTCTTTCAATCCTCTTAAAATAGAAATCGCATCTTCTTTGGAAGGCTCGTCAATCATCACTTTCTGAAATCTTCTTTCCAATGCTTTATCTTTTTCAAAAAACTTTTGGTACTCATTTAAAGTGGTAGCACCAATCGCCCTTAATTCACCTCTTGCCAATGCTGGTTTTAAAATATTAGCAGCATCCATGGCGCCATCGCCTCCTCCTGCACCAACCAAAGTATGAATCTCGTCAATGAATAGAATAATATCACCATCACTACTTGTGACTTCTTTAATAACGCCTTTTAATCTTTCTTCAAATTCACCCTTGTATTTAGCACCTGCAATCAGTTGCCCCATGTCCAATGCATAAATCACTTTAGACTTTAAATTTTCTGGCACATCCCCATTGACAATACGCATGGCCAATCCTTCGGCAATGGCTGTTTTACCCACACCTGGCTCGCCCACTAAAATTGGATTGTTCTTGCTTCTTCTAGTCAGGATATGCAATGTTCTTCTTATCTCGTCATCACGACCAATCACAGGATCTAATTTTCCTTTATTAGCCATCTCATTTAAATTCTTTGCATATTTATTCAAGGCCTGAAACTGTGTTTCTTGCGTTGCAGATTGAACCGTCTCGCCTTGTCTTAATTCTGTAATTGCAGTTTTTAATCCTTTTTCGGTAAGACCTGCATCTTTTAAAATTTTTGCAACAGGATCATTCACTTGAAGTATCCCAACAATTAAATGCTCCACTGTCACAAAATCGTCACCAAAATCTTTTAAAGAGGCTGTTGCTTTTAACAACACTGCATTTAAGTCTCTACTCAAATTCGAAGCAGGTTCACCAGTTTGTTGTTTTGGTAATTTTTCAAATAATGTATCTAGCTTTTGCAATACCCAAGCTGGTTGTACATTATTTTTTTTCAATAAAAAATCTGTAGGGCTATCTTTGTCTCCAAGAATGGCTTTTAACAAATGCGCAGTTTCGATATTCGCATTTTGATTATTATAAGCCAATTGCTGTGCAGCTTGAACAGCCTCCTGCGCTTTAATGGTGTATTGATTTAAATTCATAAAAACTAGTTTTAGTATTTACTTAATATCCGCAAATAGAAAGCCACACCTACAATTCAGCAATTATGTCTTAATACTTATTAAAAAAGAGCAATAAAGTCAGTTAATCCTTGTATTTTCTGCTAATTTTACATAAGTTAACGAAAAGCAGTAGCATGGCACCAAAAAGAAATTTATTCTTACCTAAATACGAACACAAGAGTCAACCTCTAGCACCTTCTAGTGTGTATTATAAGCGGGTTCTTTCTCATCTTTTCAAGACGATATGTATTTTAGGGACCTCCCTTTTAATTGGTATTCTTGGTTATAAATTTTTAGCACCTATGGGTTGGATAGATGCATTGCACAACGCTTCCATGATTTTAAGTGGAATGGGACCCGTAGTCACTATTCAAACCAATGCTGGAAAATTATTTTCTTCTTTTTACGCCATCTTTAGTGGTGTTGTTTTTATATCAAGTATTGGCGTTTTGATAGCCCCAAGTGCGCATCGTTTTTTTCATAGCATGAATCTTGAAGATTGAACCAATTTAGGCATACACAAATCATCAAAGAGCTTGCAATAAAGCATGGATTTGATTTCTGTGGTATTGCCGAAGCCAAAGAATTAACTGAAGATGCATTTAGATTAGAGCAATGGCTAGCAAAAGGTTTTCATGGGGATATGCAGTACATGGAAAAACATTTTGATCTAAGAATTAATCCCAAAAAATTAGTACCCGGTGCAAAGTCGGTGATTACTTTTTTAAAGAATTATTACCCAGAACAGGAACAACCAATTGGCTTTCCAAAAATTGCTAAATATGCTTACGGACAAGATTACCACGAAGTCATTAAGCTCGCATTAAATCAAATGCTAGATACATTAAGACAAAAAATTGGTCCAATCGAAGGTAGAGGATTTGTAGATTCAGCTCCAGTGTTAGAGCGATCATGGGCATGGTTATCGGGCGCTGGATGGATTGGCAAAAATGGCAATTTAATCCAACCCAAAAAGGGTTCCTTCTTTTTCATTGCAAGTTTAATTGTAGATCTTGAATGTGTATATGACCAACCCATTGCAAAAGATTATTGCGGCACTTGTACTAAATGTATTGATGCATGCCCGACACAAGCCATCTTGCCTAATAAAACAATTGAAGCCAATCATTGTATTAGCTACTATACAATTGAATTGAAAAAACAACAGATCGAAACTGCTTCAGATAGGTCTTATCAAGACTGGGCATTTGGCTGTGATATTTGTCAGGATGTATGTCCTTGGAATCGATTTAGTCATCCACACCAAGAATCAAAATTCAAACCAATTGAAGGCTTATTATCCATGTCTAAAGACGCTTGGATCGAAATGGAAGAAACAAGTTTTAAAGCAAGATTTAAAGATTCTCCTTTACTGAGATCAAAATTAAAAGGGATCAAAAGAAATATCGAATACTTAAAAGATCAAGGTCAATAAAAAGAAACCAATGATTATTTTTCTGAACTAACAGATATAACACAAGCTGTTAAATGTTGTAACTCTTCTTCCATCTTTGCTCCTAAGACTTTCTCATTGAGCAAAGTCTGAAATTTTTCCCAAGGATACCAATTAACGTGTTGCTCAAAAGACCAGTGAATTACATAAGTTCCTTCTTTTAATGGCAACCATTCTATTTGAACCTGATAAGGTGCTTGCTCTGTTGCTTGCCATTTTAAAAGCACCGTACTATCAGTACTTGATAACATTTGAATAGTCTGCGTGCCCACTCGTGCAATACTATCCTGTACTATTACTGATTGGTCTTTCCAATCACTCATCCAGCCTTTCCATGCAGCTAAGTCTTTAACACAATGTTGTATTTGTACACTGGTGGCATTGACTTCTACCGCCCTTGATGTAATCACCGTGGATGGAAACAAGCTAGCTATAGCAGTGATTAAGCTACTAATGACCAATATACTTATCAATGCGAAACGAATTAGTTTCATTTTATTCCCATTTAAATATTTTATATGCAGCAGCATATACAATGACAATCCAAACAAATAGAATGGCAATTTCATTACCTACCGAAAATAAATTTGCACCCTCAAATGCAATTTCACGCATGGCATTGTTAAAATGTGTTAAAGGTAAAATATTACAAAAGGGTTGAAGCCATTTAGGAAAAGAATCAACAGAAAAGAAAGTGCCCGCAAGTAAAAATTGAGGCAAGGTAATTAAATTGGCAAATGGCGGGATGGTACTTTCATTTTTTGCCACACCGCTCACAATAAAACCAAAGCCCATAAATAAAATTAAGGCAATGAAACTAAGTGCCATGATATTTAAGAAAGTGATAAATCCATGCACGAGCGTGAAATTAAATGCAAAATGGCCAATCCCAATAATGATTACCGCGGTCATCAATTGAAAAATAACCCTACTTAAAGCTTCCCCTAAAATAATATACAAACGTCTAATAGGTGTTGCATAAAATCTTTTTAAAACCAGTTGTTGTCTTAAATTGAAAAACAAAAATGCCACGCCAAAAACCCCAGCACTTAATAAGGAAAAACCAAGTTGTCCAGGTAAAATAAAATCTATGGTGCGATAGGTTCTGCCAGGCACTTCAATCACTTCGTTCTTCACCACAGCAATTGAAGGCGCATCTTTAAACTGTGTTGCATTGATATTTGCTATCACTGCATTTAAGATGGATTTAATCAACTGAATATTTTGCGGATTGGCAGCGGCCGAACTCGTTAACTGAATTTGATAAAGCTGATTAGGATTTTGAGTAGGCTGAATATCAATCAATGCTGTAATTCTTCCTTTAGCCAACTCTGCATTCACCGTTGCCTGATCGGCTACCACAAATTTCAATCCTGCTAAGGACTTTATTTTTTCATATACTAAATTAGTGGTATCTGCATTGGGGGCTAGTGCCACTTTTACATTGATATTTCCTCCACTACTTAAAAAACCAAATACCAAAATGAATATCAGCGGGAATAAAATACTAAAAACAACCGCAGACGGACTTCTCAAGATGGAGCGCAAGCTTGCTCTTGTAATTGCAAGCATCGCTTTGATTTGACTATATGAACGCATGATACTAGGGCTGTTTAACCACAAAGATAGGCATTCGAGCTTGAGGAGCACCTACCATTTGCTTTACTGTCTTCAAATGTTGTAAAATCTGCCATTGGCTTGCACCTATTTCAGATTCAATTGATTTTACTTTCACATAATCTTTGTAGTCTTCAATTAAATCTTCGATAAATGATTTAGATTCTGGATAGGATTTAACACTATAGCCCTTTAGTTTTGCCATTTTAGCAGCAGAAGCAAGCGCATCATTTAAAGTGCCAATTCGATCCACTAATCCTACATTAATTGCATCCGAACCTAACCAAACTCGACCTTGTGCAATTGAATCAACATACTCCATTGATTTTTTTCTGTCCTTTGCCACC
>Ga0209598_10001591_pt1 | contig 18534 bp, 12 predicted proteins | sample M_140807_EF_Meta_FD_187317 | JGI IMG/M metagenome (GOLD analysis project Ga0209598, IMG submission 187317) | Freshwater microbial communities from Lake Montjoie, Canada to study carbon cycling - M_140807_EF_MetaG (SPAdes) (version 2) | ecosystem: Environmental > Aquatic > Freshwater > Lake...
TTCTCTGGGCTCCTATCTCGTAGATGCCGGCGGCCACGACTCCCGGATCGCTGGCGATGAGTACCCGCCGGGCACCGAGTTGCTCTGCGAGTGTCCCGAGTTGCTCGATGGCATGTTCCCCCGCGACCAAACGGGTGCGGAGTTGGTAATCGATCATAGGTGTCACAGGGGTTGGAGTGATCGCAGGGGGGCTTGGGCTGATGGGTATTTTTGCATAACCGGAACAGATTAACAAATCCCAGCATTTTCGTCCTAATCGGAGCGATCGAAAGGCTCTTTGGTGTGAATAATACCAAAGGAATACTCCGAACAATTGATTCTAGTGGAATGTTCATGGATGAACCGGATCGCATTGTGCCTCAGGGCGGAATGCCGGGGAGTCGGCGGCTTGGGCATTCGATCGATAGCATTGGTCCATCAGTGTTGAAGGCCCAGATTTCATCTGTTTACGGCTTGCCGTAATTCGTTCAGGATAGGAGTTCCAGAACTATGAAGACTAACCGACTTGCGCTCAGTGCAGTGATTGCCAGCGCTTGCATTTCGGGATCGGCCTTCGGTCAAACCAGCCGAACAGCCGCTCCCCGTTACGCACCCGCTTCGTACTATAGCTACTACGACGAAGCATCCCCGTCTGCTGCAACAAAGGCAGCAGGCAACAGTGTCATCCAAGCATCGGCGAATTGTGACACGACAAAGGCTTGTGATACTGGCAAGGCTTGCGACAGCGGAAGCGGCGCAGGGGCTTGCGACTCGGCAAGCGGACTCGGCTCGGGCCTAGGTCACGCCTTGGGCGGCCGCCTAGGAAGTGGGCTTGGCCGTGGCTGCGATACTGGCAGCGGAGCTGCTGGCGGTTGCGATTCGATGTGCGGCGGCTCAAGCGGTCTATTTGGAATGGGAATCCTAGGAACCGGTCGTTCGCTGACCGATCCTTGGAAACTCTTTAGCAAACCAGTCGCAGGGTTCAACATCGGCGGATGGACCAGCGTCGGATACCACTCCCACGCAAATCCTTACAGCTTCAACACCTACCCAAAGCGCCTTCAGCTCGGCCAACAATGGTTCTTTGCTGAAAAAGTCGCCGACGGAAGCAACGGCTTTGGATTGGGTGGTCGGGTCGATTACCTCTACGGTACCGATGGTCCAGATACTCAATCTTTCGGGATTCTCAACAACCACTGGGACAATGGATGGGACAACGGCGCACAGTATGGCCATGCCCTGCCACAAGCCTACACCGAAGTCGCCTACGGTGACTTGAGCGTCAAGGTTGGTCACTTCTTTACGATCATCGGAAATGAAGTGGTCGCCGCAACCGGTAACTTCTTCTACAGCCGTCAGTTCACCTTCTACAACGCTGAACCGTTCACCCACACCGGTGCCCTGTCGACCTACAAGGTCAACGATAACACCCAGTTGTTCAACGGGTACGTCATGGGTTGGGACTCAGGTTTCGAAGACAACGGCGATGCTTACATCGGCGGTATCAAGACCAAAGTCAACGATCGCTGGACGTTCCTCTGGAACTCTGTCTTGGGCCGATTCGGCGAAGCCAAGAGCTTCAACGCCAACGAGCGAGGAAGCATCCAAAACGTCATGTTGATCGGTAACTTGACAGACAAGCTGACCTACATCAGCCAAACCGACTTTCTGTACACCCAAAATGCTTCGGGCATCACCGCTCGAAACACCTTTGGTAACATCAACTACCTGATCTACCAACTCAATAACCGATGGGCCTTGGGCCAACGCTTTGAGTGGTTCAACTACAGCGGAGCGGGTTTTGGTGGGGCTCAGAACGATGAACTCTACAACTACACCGCAGGTGTCAACTACCGCGCTCATGCGAACCTCCTGTTCCGTCCCGAAGTCCGATGGGTTTGGGACAAGAGCCGATACGGGTTCAACGAAGACAAGGCCGGTAGCCAAGCTGCCATCGGTGGCGATATGGTCTTCACGTTCTAAAAAGTCCGCCAGGTACCAAGCCCTTCCCGAGGTTTGGCTTTAAGAAAAGACCCAGAAGCAAAACACCCTGCCAGCAAAGGCGGGGTGTTTTCTTTTTTCCACCGTATGTGACGCGGCCCGAAAAATTCCACTGTAGGGATGCGATTCTAAAGGCCGAAGGAACAATAGGACTTTAACGACTGTGCGGAATGCAACACTTCCAATGAAGGAACTCGCCATGCAAAAACGACCAACTAAACACCGATTTGCTAGCATGCTGCACACTGCAATGGCCATGGCGTTGGCCTGTAGTGCTTCGCAGGGACTAGCCGGTGAGCCTCATCAGTGGTTGGCCGGTACCTACTTGGACCCAGCCATCCAGCGCTATGATTTCTTTCCGCATACGATCAGCCGTAGCATTCCCGAGTATCGCCAAGTCTACAACCGACCTCGCAACCTCACCGGATGGATTGCCTACAAGATCGAACCATCGAGCCAAGAAGCGATGGCCTGGCAGACCAACCATTGCAACGGTAATTATCAAAACCATGCTGGGGCTTATGTCCCCATGTACTGTTATCCCAAACCATGGGAGTCGCTCAACACCCGAGGCCGACCGGGCTCGCAGCACTCGGGCTCTGCAGCGAGTACCAAGGCGTCGATGCCTGCATCCTCGGCACAAATGCAATCCGAAGTGGTTAGTCCGGCGCCTGTGGATGTGGGTCTGAGTCAGACCGTACCGACCAAAAAACTCAAAGAGATACCTGGAACTCCTCGAGGCCAGACGGCCCCACTTGGCATCGAAGTACCACCACCCTCGGCCAAGCTCAAGTAGTTTGTCGGCTAACAATCCTTGAGCTGCCAAAATCTTTGGGGAGAGCCGTTGTTCTTGCCTATGCTGGGTTTTTGCCTTAACTGGGTTCTTGCCTTTGCTGGCTAAAACCGCGGGACGATTTGGGAACTTGCATCGCAACAAGAGAATCAGTATGGTCTAGCTAGATCAATGATCTGGCGAGTCCATAACGCCTTAGGGGTAGAGGAAGTTGCGATGAAGAAATCCAAGTTTGCTTCGACGGGTCTGCATGTTTTTACGATTTCGCTAGTGGGTTATTCTGCGCTGGCTCTTGGTGCCCCGCTGGCTCTTGGTGCAGCCGCGCAGCAACCTTTAGAGCAACCCGCGCAGCTAGAGCAACCCGCGCAGCGGCCTGCCAACAAACCAGCCGCAGAGCCTCCGGTGGTCGCTGTCGAACCGGCCGAGGAACTTCCAATTCCTGAGGGTCCTGGTCGTCCAGCTGCGAATCGTCCCAAACCTCCGATTGTGATCACTCCGCGCACTGGCTTGCCCTCAGGTTCTGCCAACGGCAACCCCTCTGCGGCGAGGCCCTCGGCGGAGGTCTTTAAAGACAGCCTGCTCGGGGATGGAGAGGTCGCACAAGGAGCCCCCGGTGGCGGTTATCTTGGGTTGGTCGTCGAACCGGTCCAGGGTGGCGGTTTCGGTTTGGCGGTGGTCGATGTTACGAATCAATCACCGGCCTGGAAAGCCGGTTTTCGGGTTGGTGATCGGATCGTAGGTGTAGGTGGACAGGCTGTCACGACGCTCGATCAATTCGGAGATCAACTCGAACTTTACGCATCTGGTACTCCGGTGAAGTTTCTTGTTCAGCGACGTGGCCGCAGCACGAATCTCACGGCGGTTCTACAAGATCGCACGTTGGCCGGTCAGCTCCAGGGAATGCAACCGGGCACAGCCCTGCCGCTTCAGCCCCCCAAGACCCCCTATCAACCTATTCTGCCGAATCTATCCGGAGCGACGAACGTGTATCCTGCCCCAAGCCCATCAGGTGGCGTGATGCTCGGTGTTTCTGTAAGCGATTTGTCGGAGACTTTTCGCAAGCAGTTTGGAATCCCTCTTTATCGCGGGGCGGCTGTATCGACTGTCACTCCCGGCACGACCGCGGAGATTGCAGGCTTGCAACCCGGAGATTGCATCTCGGAGATCGATGGCAAGATGATTCTCCGAGCAGAGGATGTGGTGGCACGCGTGCAAGAGGTCAATGTCGGGGACACCATTACCATCGGGTATTACCGAGGCAAGCAAAAGCAACTTGTCGAGGTCCCGCTGCTGACCGAGGGGATGATATCTGGGCAAGCCAACTCATCGGTGACCTTGGGCACACGAAACGATCAATCAACACCTGAGAGCGTCGAGTCTTTGCGCGACGAGATCCGTCGATTGCAGGCTCAGCTAGCTCGCATGCAAGCCCGATTAGAACAGCTCGAAGGGGCTCGCCCGTAACCTTTCCCGTAATGGATCTTGCTAAAGATGCGGGTTGGCTACCTGCGGATGCAATGGGGCAAGAATCGGCTGGTGTTGTGCGTGATGGCTTGGATGTCCTCGCGGATTCCCATCCCACAGGCACGATCCCCGATGATCCAGCTGCCGAGCACCGCGTAGCCTGTCTCCGAGCGATACAGCGGATGGTAGGCTTGGTAGATGCAGGGTTGGTTGTAGTAAGGGCCTTCGGTGGCCATTTGCGCGTGTTGCTCCTGGGTGACGATCTCGATGTTGCTCCCTTCGCGAGCAAGGATCGGTTTGCGAACAAAATCACCAGCCAGCGGTTCGAACGAGGCTTCTAGCAAGTATTTGTTCTCGGGGAACAATTCCCACAAGATCGCAAGGATCGTTTTGTTCGATAGGAGCATCTTCCAAGGTGGCTCGATCCAAACGGTTCGCGACGAGAGCAGATGCCGCGCAAAGGACTCCTGGAGCATCCACTCCCAAGGGTAGAGTTTGAACAGGTACTCGATCGGTTCGAATCGATCGTCGACGAACGTCTTGCGATCCGTGTCGTACCCTATCTGGGACATGTTCAAGAAATGCGTCTCGATGCCAGCTTGGGCTGCCGTATCGCGCATGTAGGTCACGTTGCCATAGTCCTCTTCGTGTCCGTCGGTGGCTGCGAAATGAACCCGATTCCAGCCTTGCTGACGCAGGTATCGCCAGGATTCGATCAACTGTTCATGAAGGCTGTTGAACTGATCGAATGTGGCAATCGAGCTCCCTTTGGACTGCATCGATTCGAGCCAATGCCACTGCACCACCGCGGCCTCGAACAATGAGGTGGGAGTGTCGGCGTTGTACTCGAGCATCTTCGGGGGACCGTTGCCGTCCCAAGCCAGGTCAAAGCGTCCGAAGATGGTCGGCTGGTCAGCTTGCCAACTTTCCCTGATCCAGTAATGGAACTGGGACGGAATACCAAAGTCACTTAAACGGTCTTCCTCGATGACATACTCGGCCGCCTCGATGCACATCGCATGGAGCACGTTGGTCGCTTGCTCGATGACTCGGATCTGGTCGTAATTGAATTCGAACCAGCCCGACTCGTCCCAGTACAGATCTCCGTCGATGGTGTGATAGGAAAATCCGACCTTCTCGACCTCTTGACGCCAATCCGGACGCGGGTTCCCTGAGATGCGTTTCATGGGATTTGCTAGTTATTACGAAGCGCTGGATAAAGCCCCACCGGTTCCCCCGAACCCGCCGCTTTTGACACCGCTCGGAGCACCGGTAGGTCGTGATGGGGCCGATAAGCCTGAAGCGTTTGCAGGTCTGGAAGTCGTTGAGCCGGCGGTAGATGCCGAGCCGGCTTGAACCCCGGTATTACTGCCGTAGGATCCCCCGCCCGATCCCCAATACCAGATCCACGGGAAATAGCTTCCGGAACGGGCGGTGTGGGTGCGCGTCGTTGCCGGGTCGCAAAACTCGGTCTTGGGAGGCTCACCGGGTTTTGCAGGCCCGCTGCAATTGGAGGCTTTGGCTACCCCTTGTTTGTTGGCCGAGTCACAACCAAAAGCTGCTACCGCTGGCAGCATCAGTGTCAGGAGAACTTGGGTGCTGCGTTTCATAAATACCCTCTTGGCGTTTCGAGCGTGAATGAATTCGATATGACCAGTTAGATGTTTAACCAATTACCAAGCGACTTGCAAGCAAGAATCAAACAGTCGATGCTGGATTGCCGCTAATTGTACTCGGGCCGAGAATCGCTCGAATCTAGGCGCTAATCAAAATGGTTCTTCCACCTCCCTGGCGGGTACTTAAACCACCTCCCACCTATTTTTTTGCTTACCAATCTTTTTGCCGACCTATCTTTTTGCCGACCTATCTTTTTGCCCATCCATTTTTTTGCCTATCGAAGCAAATTGGCATGACCCACCAGGGCTCTCTAGCAGCGCATAGGAGCGTCTACTAGCTGTGCTTCTCTTGGCGGAGCGGCGATAGATTCTGGATATTGCTGCTAGAACTTGCGATTCAGTGAGACTTGGATTTCCGAGTCAAACACCCGGTCAGGAGTGTTTCTCAGAGGTACCACAGCCCCCACTCGCAGGGCCGTCAAGGGACCGAGCTGGGCTTGGAGCCCTGAGGTCAAATTCAAAAGGTCTTGGCGATTTGCCGAATTTGAAATACTCCCTGATAAAAACGGCCCGTTACCTAAACCCACCACGTCGGTGTCTTGAACAATCGTCGTGTAGTGCAGTTCGCATACGCCGGCCAAGCCCGTAAAGACCGGACGGGTGGAGTCTTGCCAAAGCCATCTTCCGAGCCCGATGTCGGTTTGGAGTAGATTCTGTTCATTGAAGACGCCGACAACCCCGTTTTGATTGACGACCTCGTTGCCCGAGGCCGCGAAGTTCATTTGCCCGAACGACTGCAAAAACCACTTGTCGCTCAAATTCATCGTCGCTGCCACAAATGGCATCAGGTGGACCGCTTGGTTGCGGACCACCACAAAGTTGTCGCCAAAGGGCGGTAAAGTCCTCGTTCGCAAGTCGCTTCCCGTGGGCAAACCAATCCCCATTCCAGTTGCGATCGCCACATCATCATCGCTATAGACCAGACCCTTGAGAAACATCGTCAAGTTCCCGACGTTCCCCAGGTCCGATGAGATGACCGAGTTGCTTAGATCAAATCCACTTAGCAGTGGCATGCGCACATCCAAGGACATATTGCCCCCCAAGAACGTTTTCTCGAAACCTGCGACGTAACGGTGCAAATCGATCGATCTTGCAAACGGAGACCCAAAACCAGATGATGTCGAAATCGCATTGTTGAAGTTGTTGTAGATGAAGTAGATTCGATCGGTCGGAAGCGCCGTGTTGTTCTCCGAGATGTTGTAGCTGCCTCCTCCGCCAAGTGGAGCTCGATAAACCTCCGCCGGAGAATTAGTGCTACCCTGTTCGCCTGTTGCTTGGAAACTAATCAGCGGTGGTAGAGTATCCCCAAACATATTCGGTGCACGACCGACCCTCGAAAATGTACTTCTCGATGAACCTCCCGAAGCACTTCGCGTCGAAGGCGAGCGGGTCGCAGCCGCTGTGCTCGATGGACCACGATCGGCCGGACTTGCCGACCCAGGATTGATTCTGCTGGTTTGCGGGAGCTCCTCTTGAGGCGCAGGCCGTAATGATAAGGGGGCTTGGGCATAGAGCTCCGCCGAGGAGAAAATTCCTCCCGTCACCGACAAACAACCCAACCCCAGAGCGAATAACCCCGGAGCGAAAGCTCGGTAACTAGAAACACTCGTCTTGCGATGGTTCGACATGCTACCTGCCCCCTTGGATTGCTTTCATAGTAGGACCAAGCTTTTCAATGAACTCTTTAGCGATCATTCACACATTGCCCGCGATGTATGCTAGCATTGAAACAAGCCAAACGTACACTCATCGCAGCTGGTCTTACTATTAGGGTTTCGGATCTGATTTCCCCGAGGCATGATCGAATCCTATTAAATTGGCTCTTGAACTGAATTAGTCGGTCTAAGCCATGCGATTTTATTAGCGGTTTCGTAGGGTTCGTGAAGCGGTCCGGTTCACCATTGAAAGAACCGTCATCGCATCGACCACAACGATCATTTGGAAAACGCCGCCATGCACGAGGACCGCGGAACGTACCATGCTCGATGGTGGGTTGCGCGGTCGATGCGCTCGATGGGGCGAAATGATGAAGGTGGATTGGCGGGTTTGGCTTGCTTGAAAAATGTTTGGCCGACCGCTCCACCACACCCTACGAAATAATCATTGCTTGTGCGACTCGAGCCACTTGATGTTTTTATTGAGCTGCTCTTGTAGTTCTTGATCGTCTGGATAACTCGCAGTGAGTTTCCTCAGCCCTGGGATCGACTCCTGCCTTAGTCTCCTAGCCGCTTGGTCGTCCCCCTTGCGCTGGGCCAAATCCCCCAAAGCGCTTAGGCATGTCACCAAATCCCCCAGTAGCAACTCGTTGTCGGGTGAAAGGCTCTGATACTTGCGGGTGATCTCTAAGGCTTGTTTCCAACTCTGCTCGGATTTGTCCCACTGCTCTTGGCTTGCATAGCAAGCACCGAGACTTCGGTCTAAATGCGCCAATTGGGTTTGGTAGCTGACCACATCTGGATTGTTGTCGGCGAGTTTCATCGCTAAGGCGTGAGCTTCCTCGAAGGATCGCTGCGCTTTCTGATCCTCTCTTAACGAGATATAAGTTTCCCCGAGCAACCGAAGCGCGACGCTGCAGTCGAATTGGTTGCTTAGGGATCGTTGATTGAGCTGGATCGCTTTTCGAAAGGACTCAACCGACTTCTCGAAATACTCGTTGGCCTCCTGTGGCTCCTCGGGTTGGAATGTGCATTTGCCCAAGGAATACCAACCCCGAGCGATGTCTCTGTGAAGTTTCTCTGCCTCTGGGAAAATCCCAAGAAGGGCCAATCGCTGGTCCTGTGCTTTGTGTAGATCCCCTAAGCCTTGTTCGATTCGGCCAAGGTTGATCTTGGTAAGTCCGATATTCATCAGTGTGTTGCAAGCGAGGCGTTGGTATCTAAGCTCACTGGGGTCTTTAGCGACCAACTGCACCCGATAATCGTGGGATCGTTCGAAGGCATCCAGAGCCGTTGCATCATCTCCTTGTTCGCTGGCCAGCGTGCCAATCGCGTTAAGCGTATCGGTCAGGTCTTCGAGCCGTTGGATGCTTTCTGGGGATTGCTTGAGGAGCCCTTCTTGGATCGCTCTTGCTTCATTGAACGCTTCCTGCGCTTTGTCCAACTTGCCGGTCAGCTTTTGAACCGTTCCAAAACGGAAGTTGGATTTCCCGATCTCTTCGAGGATCTTGCTGTCAACGTTCCCCGAGTTCTTCTTGCGGTCGGACAGGAAATACTCGTAATGCGTAAGAGCTTTTTCGAGAAGTTCTGTCCGCAGTTTTTGCATCCCTGGTTCGTTGAGCAATTCGTCCTCGCTGACCCTGGTGAACAGATTGTCGACGACCTGCAAGGCTTTATCGAGTCGAGATTCGGATACGGACAGTGCCGTGGCCGTTTGGCGATAACCGACGATGATCGCTCCGATCGTGCTCAGGGCCAGCAGTGTCACCGCAGCGATCATCCCTGAGAGAACGGGGTTGCGAGAGCACCAGCGCCAAGCCCTTTCGGCGGAGCTGACCGGCCGAGCCACAATCGGCATTCCATCGAGGTACCGCTGTAAGTCGTCTGCCAAGTCTTGGCAACTGGCGTAGCGCTTGGCAGGCTCCTTCTCGATCGCCTTCATGCAAATGGTTTCCAGGTCCCGGTCGACGGCTGGATTGCTTTCTCGCAAACGGACTACTGGCTTTTCGAGGATTTGGCGAATTGTTTCTTGAACGCTCGGGGCTGCAAAAGGGGGGTGACCGGTAAGCAGATGATAAAGCGTTGCGCCCAGTGAGTATTGGTCCCCGGCTGCTTTGACAAGCGACGCATCCTGGGCTTGCTCGGGGGACATGTACGAGGGTGTCCCCATGATTTGGCCTGCATAAGTGATCGAATTGTCGCTATGGACGAACTTAGCTAGCCCGAAATCGGCTATCAAGGGACGATCGCTCGAGGTCTCGACCATCACGTTATGGGGCTTCATGTCGCGGTGCAAGATCCCTTGGTCATGGGCTGCCTGCAAACCCCGTGCGACTTGTGCGATGTACCGTGCCGCGCGGTGATTCTCTAAGGGGCCTTGGCGGAGAATATCATAAAGACTCGTCCCGAGCACAAACCGCATCGCGTAGTATCGCAAGGGTGCATGCCTACGGTCCTTCGAGGGGACTTCGCCTACCTCGTAGACCGAAATGATATTGTCGTGCTGTAGCGATGCGGCTGCTTTGGCCTCCGTGCGGAAACGCTCTACTGCGTTAGCACGAGTCTCTGTGTTGGCTGTCTCCAAGACTTCATTTCGCACGACCTTGAGCGCGACGAGCCGATTGGCCGAAATCTGCAGTGCGCGATAGACAACTCCCATCCCTCCTCGGCCGAGCTCCGAGAGGATTTCAAAGCCGGGGATTTGCGGAAACCCCGATCGGCTCGTTCTTGCAATCCCGTCAAGGGCTTTGGTGTGCTCGAGCTGTGTTTCAAAGGCATCCCTTTGTGTGGGCACCAACGTTTCGAACTGAGGATCAAAACCCAGGATGATCTCTTGGCACTCCGGATAATCCTTTACGAGCCTCTGAGTGTCCAAATCCATCCCGGCTAGATTCATCTGTCGAAGCTCCTCTTGGACGAGCAGCTTGTAAATGGCCAAGTTCTTTCGCAGTTCGGGTTGCCGCTTCAGATAGTCCAGCGCGCGGACTTTGTCCCCACGCTTCCATCGATCTGCTAAGTCTTGAGGTAGGCTATCGAGCATCTCGGAAATTACCTAAGGCCGTTTAGTTTCCATCAAAAGGAAACAGGAAAGAGGTCGTTCTCGTCGGTCTGCTCTCGAAGGATCGCTTGGCCTTGTTCGACCAACTCGGGAAACTGTCCGGACAGGTCGATCGATTCGATTGGGTCTTTCGACAGATCGTAGAGCTCCCAGTCCGATGGTTTTTTTGTTGCCAGTCCTCGCCGTACCAATTTGTAATCCCCCCAACGCACAGCGACTTGGCCCGAGTATTCGGGAAAAACCCAAACCATGGCCGGTCGCTTGTCCAAAGCCCCTGCTCCCTGCAACACTGACCAAATGCTTACTCCATCGATGTTCTCCGGATAAGAAACATCCTGTTTAGAGATCTTTGCTGCATCGCAAAGCGTCGGGAACCAGTCGGCAAAGTAGCTTGGTGTGGTCGCGACTTGGCCAGCTGGAATGACACCGGGATATCGTGCGATCATCGGCACGCGTATTCCACCCTCGTAGACGCTTCCTTTGAAGCCTCGAAGGTTGGCGGTGCTCGAAAAGAACTTCGGATCGGCACCCCCGACATGAAAGTCCGGTTCGTTGTTGCCCGCGTGCGTGGCCCCGTTGTCGCTCGAAAAGATCACCAGTGTCTTGTCGGTCAGGCCATGCTTGTCCAAAGCATCCAAGATCCTACCGACGTGTCGATCCAGATCGTAGATCATGGCAGCGTAGGCCGCTCTGGGACGAGGATGTGGCAAATAACCGTTACCGCCTCGGTACTCTTGTTGATCCCACTCTTGGGGAAACCGATCGAGCGTTTCAACCGGCGGATGCATCGCTACGTGGGGCTCGATGCATGGAACATACAAAAAGAAAGGTCGCTTGGCGTTGGCGTCGATGAACGCCTCGGCCTCCTGGATCATCCGATAGGGTGCGTAGTTTTGGCCGACCCAGTCGCTAGCAACGATGGGACCCTCGGGCGGCTTGCGATGCCCCGAGGTCCCTTTTTCGTTGAGCCGGACTTGCTTTGAATTGTCCCAAAGAAACTCCGGATAGTAGCTGTGCGCGACGGCTTGGCAGTTGTACCCAAAGAATTTGTCAAAGCCCTGTCGGTTCGGATCTCCGGTGCTGCCGACGGGTCCGAGCCCCCATTTGCCAAAGGCTCCGGTCGCATAGCCTGCTTTGCCGAGCACCTCGGCAATCGTGATCACCTCGTCGCGAATCGGGTGCTGCCCTTCGCCAAACTCCGGAAAACTTAATTTGGCTTGTCGGTTGCCTCGGATCTGGGCATGGCCCAGGTGCTTGCCAGTCATCAGCACGCAACGCGACGGAGCGCACACCGGCGCGCCGCTGTAATGCTGAGTGAATCGTATCCCTTGGCTGGCGAGTCGATCCAAGTTTGGGGTCTGCAGTTTCGTTTGGCCGTAGCAACCCAATTCGCCCCATCCCAGATCGTCAGCCAGAATGAAAACAATGTTCGGCCGGGTGTCATTGGAACTCTCTGGGTTTGCTCGGCAAATCCCGACCGAGTAGAGCGTCCAGAGAATCGCCACATAAATCAGCGTCGCTGGTAGTCCATTTGATTTTTCGCGCATGCCATCGAGCATCTTAGGGTTTCTCCGATTCGGGACGAGTTTCCAAAGCGATTTTGCGCTCTCTCAGACGCTCCAGGATCGCGCGAACCACGGGCTGGCGCGCTGCGCCCGATTCGAGCATCTTTTCAGCAAGTGCAGTGGCCTCGGAGAGCGACTGCTTGGCTTTCTCCGGTCGGCGAAACTGCATGTTGAATTCCACAAGCTGAACCTTGGTCTGCAACAGGTTGATCCCATACAAAGGGATCTCAGGGAATCGATCGACCAAGCCCTGATGGATGGCGATCGACTGCTGCAGTTTAGCAATTCCATTTTCGATCCGCTCGAATTGCCGCTCGGATTGCGTGTCATTTGCAAAAGGCTGCGCCCAAGCCGATCGGGCTAGCAACGAGGCATAGAGGGTCTGGTACTCAGGCACCGATGGGTGATCTCCAAGAACCTCTTGGATGAGCTTGAGCGCCTGGTCGAGCCGAATTCCGTCGACGCTCGGACTCTGTAAACTCCCAGAGTAAAGATTCGCAAGGTCGTACTTTAAGACCGCCGAGTTCGGGCTCTTCTGAAGTAGGTCTTGAAATAGCTCCGTTGCTTTGGCAAAGGATTTTTCAAAATCCAATCGATTGCCTAGCAAGCGGCTAAGCCGCATTCGGTCCCGATGATTGCGAGCCAATTCCAGCCGATATTGATCCAACCGATATTGAGCCGTGCCATTCTGAGCCGTGCCATTCTGGACCGTGCTATTCTGGGCTTCAGCCGGGGCTTGGTCGCAAAGACCTTCGAGAAGTCTGATGGCTTCTGCATTGTAAGTCAGGTCTCTTTCGAGCTTCTGGGCCATGGGCAAAGGGACCTCGGGGCCGAAAGCTGCAGGTCGGTTGAAATACGGAGGCAATGTTCTTCGACGTCGATCGTTCAGGCTCCGTTCGAGGGCCACACGTGCTCCTCCGCTACACAAGCTGCTTAGTGCTGAGGCCAACGCGAATCGACCTTGGGCCGACTCCGCAAACTCCGGATACTCTTGGAGGATCCGACGAAGCGTTTCCATTTCATTCTGTGCCTTAGGGGACTGATCCCGACGAGCATAAAGGCCGATAAGCTCCTGGCGGGCTAGGATCTCTTCGCTGAGAACTTTTTGGACGTCTAAGTCATACGCCCTGTTGCTTCGTATCGAAACGAATTGAGCGATTGACTTTTGGAGCGAGCCGGTGGCTTGTTCGTATTTTCCAATTTTGTGTTCGATTTCGCCGACTCTTCGGCGGGCGATGGCCGCATCGAGCCTCAGGTCCGCTGTGTTTTCCTGGGCAAAGCGATCGAAGAACACCTGCAGAGACTTCAGCAATTCAACATCGGCTTGGGTCAGAACCGCATCTGCAAAACCGATCGATTCGATATCGTCGTTATCTAAACTCTGAAGATCGAGACTTCTGCCTCGTGAGGCGATGTTTTCGGTGATGGTGTTGAAAGCCTCTAGGGCCATTTCCATGTTCTGCTTGGCACGTCGGCTCTCGGTCTCGGCTTGCTCCAATGCAACAGTTCGCTCCGATAGATTTTTCGCAGATGCTTGATACGCCACTTTGAGTTCATCGAGCGATTGACGTTGTTGGCGGTTCCAAAGCCCCAGCATTGTTGCGATGGTCAGCAACAGTCCGAATAAAGTCGCCGTGAGCGTTGCGATCGCTGGGTTGCGACGGGCCCATCGCATGGCCGACTCGATCGGTGTTTCCCGACGGGCCAAGATCGGGCGGTCGTCGAGGAACCGCTCAAGATCCTCCTGCAGATCCTTGGCTCTCTGGTAGCGTTTCTGGGGCTCGAGTGCTGCGGCCTTGAGGACGATTGTTTGCAGATCGCTAGGAATGTTTTTTTTGTCCGACGCGTTAAACTCCAGTTGGCTGTAGTTGGCAGGATCGAGCAATCGGCGTTTGGGAGCATCCAACGCGGGCCGCAAGGTCAGCAATTCAAACAACGTCAAGCCCAGGCTGTAGATATCGCTGCGAGAATCGGAATTGCCACTGAATTGTTCCGGAGCCATATAGCGCAAGGTCCCGAGCAATTCCCCTGTCTGCGTCTGACCATCGAGGTCTTCACGCCTAGCCAATCCAAAGTCGGCTACCCAGATTGTCCCGGTGTGGTCCAAAAGCAAGTTGCTGGGCTTGATGTCTCGATGCAACACACCCGACTTGTGGGCATAGTCCAGGGCGTTGGCAACTTTGGAAACAAGCCGACAGATGTTGCGATAGTAGTGCTTGGGAATCTCTTGGATCGCAGGCTCCAATGGAGCCACTGTGGACATGGCCGGTTTGGGTGTCGAGGGGATTGCATCGAGTGTCGCATGGCGGTTGGAATAGCTGTTGGAGCCTTGGTGCTCCTGGATTGCTTCGTGAGGTTTTTCTAGCAACAGCCGATCCACTGCTTGGATGGTTTGATCGCAGGTCGACGAGTCTGTCGTGAAGCCTCGGCCGAGCCTTTTTTGGAGTGTCTCGATGATCTGAGCCAATGTCGATCCATGGATCAACTGCATCGCGTAGTAGAGCAACCCATGGTCCTCTCCCGAGCCGTAGACCGGAACGATGTTCGTATGGTGCAAACCGGCAGCCGATTCAGCCTCGCGCCGAAAACGGTTCCTGCTCGCAGCGCTGGCAGATGCCTGCGGATGAATCACCTTGAGTGCTACCCTGCGCTGCAATGAACCTTGAATGGATTCATAGACGACCCCCATGCCACCTTGGCCAATACAACGGATGATTTCAAAATCGTCAAAGCTACGCGGGATGTGAAGAGAAGATTTGCCGCTGCTCAACGGAAGCGTCGATGCCATCGAAGCCGTAGCATCCTTGGCACTGACCTTCTCGACAATCACCAGCGAGGGAAAGACCGAGCGGATCATCGACGCATGTTCAGGGTGCTCTTGCGCAAAGTGCTCAATGCTCGGAGTCTCGCCTGATCGCAGCTTCGAGACAAACTCCTCGGCGAGCTGTTCAAACGCATGACGCTCGATGGGCTTGGTCTGATCCATCAGTCTGATCCTCCTGGCTCGGTTGATTCATGCTCGCTTGATTCATGCAAACTAGTGTTTTGCAAGATCTCGGCTAGACGAATCGCGGCCCGCACATAGCGGTTGCTGGCCGCCGTCGGAGAGATCCCCAAGGCTTGGGCGGTTTGCAGGTTGGTCAAGTACTCGAAATGGCGCATAGCAAGGATCTCTCGATCGATTTCGTTCATCGACTCTAAAGCGCTTTGCAGACGTTGCTGCTCTTCGTCTTTGATCATCCGCTGGCTAGGTGAGGTCACGTCGTCGGCAAGCCACCGGGCCATGGTGATGCTCGTTGTGTTTGAGCTGGCCATGGGCATTTCGTTTTCGCGGTGCACGCTCCGCTTATCGCGACCGTGGCTGCGCTGCATGTCCCAAAGCGTCTGGAGGACTCTCTGGCGGATCCAAACCATGGGGTGGAGCTCCGGGGTGTCGAGCAGCTCCTGATGTCGTTTGGCAATCTGCAAAAAAGCCTCTTGAAGAACATCCGACTCATCGATACGAGCCTGGAAAGCCGGATCCAACCTGAATCGGACGATCTTCTCGAGCCGTGGACGCACCGACTCAAAGAACTCCGTCAATTCCGAAAGGTTTCGAATAAGAAATCGATCCTCGGACCCAACCCCTACCGGGGCCGGCGCTTGGGCTTGGCTAAGGCTGGCATCAGGAATGATTGGGGCTGAGGAATCCGTCATGCTAGGATTATCCAACGGTTTGATGCCGCAGGGAATAGAATTCCGAAAATTCTGCTCGATGCAAGTGGATATCCATCCGAGGGAGTCGGTAAGGTATGTAGGCCAGCTCAGTCCTGGCCAACGGAAGAATACTCTTAGAATCACTACTCTATCTGGGCTCCCCCCTTTAAAAAAGGTCTTCGATGATGAACCGATTTTTTTTCGCTAGCCTACTCGTCGGATCCGCTTGCACGGCCCCTTGTTTGGCCCAAGACCCACGGCCCGAAGGCCCCAATCCTCGGCGACCAAACGCCGATCGACCTGAAGGTCAGCGGCCCGGCCAAGGCAGGCCTGGCCAGGGCAACCCCGGCGAAGGCAGGCCCGGCGGTGGGTTCGGTGGTGGGTTCGGCGGTGGTGCAGCCAACCCCGAGATGGCCGCACGTGGGATGGCGATGATGCTGCGAAACATGCCGTTGTTTAAGGCTTTGGATGTCGATGAAGACGGCCAGCTTTCCGCGTCCGAAATCGAGAACGCTTCGAAGTCGATTCTCAAGCTCGATAAGAACGGAGACGGAGTGGTCAGTGCCGAAGAGATGCGCCCCGAACCGGGCCAAATGCCGATGTTTGCAGGACCCAACGCACCGGGTGCACCCGGTGCTACGGGCGCTCCGGGCAACGCCGGTGGCCCAAACCCCGAGATGATGATGCGGATGTTCGAAAACCGAGATAAAGACAAGGACGGTAAACTCTCTGGCGACGAGATACCTCCCCAAATGAAAGAACGCCTGAGCAACATCGACACCAACGGCGATGGTGCGATCGACAAAGCTGAAATCGAGCAATCCATGAAGCGCCTGGAGGGGATGCGGCCCGGAAACCGTCGCCCAGAAGGAAGAACCGAAGGTGGTGAAGGGGTCCGGCCTCGGCGGCCTACCTCGGATACCTGAGTAAACTTAGGGCAATCTGTCTCTGGGCAATCTGTTTTGTGCTTTTGGATTTATCCCTGAATCGTTTCATCCATATCGTTTCATCCACTCGGAGTGCATCCCATGCACAAGTCCTCGCTGTTTGCTCAGGTGCAAGCTTTTGTTCGGATTAGCCTCGCGGCGGGATTCGCAAGCTGGTGCTTTGGCAGCCCGGTCGCCACGGCCCAAGATCCACAAGGCTCGGACCCATTGGCAATCTCTGAAAACAATCCAGAGAGCAAGCTCACGCCTGAGCAGCTCGATTTCTTTGAGTCCAAGATCCGGCCCGTGCTCATCGAAAACTGTTACCGCTGCCATGCGACTAGCGAGCAGTCGGTGCGAGGGGGACTGTCGGTCGAGAATCGCGATGCGCTCAGAGCGGGTGGGGAATCCGGAGCCGCGATCGTTCCGGGAGATTTGCAAAACAGCATCCTTTGGCATGCGATCAATTATCGCGATTACCGCATGCCTCCCCGAGGCAAGCTTCCTGCGAATGTTATTGCCGACTTTAAAACGTGGATCGAGATGGGAGCCCCCGATCCACGTTCCAACGCTGGTCTTGTTGTAAAGTCCAAGGTGACTCCCGAGGACATCGAGGCGGGCAAGTCTTTCTGGGCCTTTACCCAGCCCAAAAAAGTCGAACCGATGGTCGAAAAATTCCAAGCTTGGGGGAAAACCCAAATCGATCGCTTTGTGGCCTCCAAATGGGAGGACCAAGGCATCGAGCCGAGCCAGGATTGCGACCCGAACATCCTGGTGCGTCGATTGACATTTGATCTCGTAGGACTACCGCCAACCCCGGAGCAACGCTCGACATTTCTTCAGGACTGGAAATCCAGCCCTGATGAGGCGATCGAGCGGTTGGCCGACGAGCTCTTAGCATCCAAGCAGTATGGCGAACGATGGGGGCGCCATTGGCTCGACGTGGCCCGCTATGCCGAAACCTCTGGCAAAGAGTCCGATGTCACATTCCCGAACGCTTGGAGGTATCGCGACTATGTCATCGATTCGTTTCAAAAAGACAAGCCTTACGATCAGTTCCTCATGGAGCAGATCGCCGGCGATCTGCTGCCGGTATCAGACGATGAGCAATGGAACGAGCATTTGATCGCGACAGGTTTCTTGGCCCTTGGCCCGAAGTCCCTTGCGGAGCAGAACCCCCGACAATTCCAAGCCGACTTGATCGACGAGCAGATCGACACAACCACTCGAGTCGTCCTGGGCTTGTCGGTCGGCTGTGCGCGGTGCCATGACCATAAATTCGATCCGATTCCTCAGAGCGATTACTACGCGCTTGCTGGGATCTTCCAAAGCACCCAGACCCTCTACGGCGGAACCCGGAGCATTCGGAATCGACAGCCCTCGGATTGGATTAGACTCCCAGTTCAGGACATCGAGGCCAGCAAGCCGATCATGAGCCCAGAGGATCTAGCGGAGCTGAAAAAGGAACTTCAAGAGCGTCAGCAGGAGTTAGCCGAAGCTCGACGTGCCCAGCGGACTGGAACCAACACCCCGGGATTAAATGCCAATCTCCTGGATCAGATCGTTTCGCAACTCCGAGCTCGCATCAGCAGCGTCGACGCTGCTGGGCGCCCTGTCTCGGTGTGCATGGGGGTTCAAGACCACGAGACGGCCCGCAATGCGAGGGTTCTGGTCCGAGGCGAGATCGATCAGCCTGCTCAGGAAGTCGATCGAGGGTTCGT
>Ga0209598_10001592_pt1 | contig 18526 bp, 9 predicted proteins | sample M_140807_EF_Meta_FD_187317 | JGI IMG/M metagenome (GOLD analysis project Ga0209598, IMG submission 187317) | Freshwater microbial communities from Lake Montjoie, Canada to study carbon cycling - M_140807_EF_MetaG (SPAdes) (version 2) | ecosystem: Environmental > Aquatic > Freshwater > Lake...
CGGCGCAGACAGCGAACGTGACGGTGCTGCGCGACGCGACGGTCCAGGTCGCGCAGCTCACGCTGCCGGTGCGGCCGGGGAGCATCACGGGCACGGTGGTCCTGAGCGACGCAGACCCTGCCGTGGACAAGCGCACGGCGGTCGTGACGGTGCAGCAGACTGGCGCGGTGACCGCACCGGCGGCGAATGGCACGTTCAGCGTCTCGGGGTTGAAGGCGGGCGTGTACACGCTCAGCTTCGTCCTCTCAAACTACCGCACGCGCGAGGTGTCGGGTGTTGTGGTGAGCGCCGGCGCGGCGACGGCACTCGGGAATGTGACACTCGAGGACACCAAGGCGCCGCCCGCGCCCACACTGGAGCTCGAGACCGCGTTCGTGCCTGTCAGCGGCTACCCCGAGGTGCCCGCCGTGGTGGGCATCGACTCGACGGTGCTCGTGCTCGATCCGACGTCGGTGAGTCCCGAGACGGACGCCAACTTCAACCCGGACCGCCCCGCGGCCCAAGGCGGTGCCTTGGGGCGTTGGGAGACACGCCGCTCGGGGGACGCGAGCTGGGTCGCCCAAGTCAACGGCGCGCCGGTCTTCAGCTTCACAGGTCTGCGGCCCGGCCTGAACGTGCTTCAAGTTCGAGCGGTCGACGCCGCGGGCAACATCGGCACCGAGGGCGAGCTGCTGGTGATCTACGACAATGACGGCGCGCCGGCTCAGCCGAACCTTCTCGAGCCCGCCCCCGGGTGCTTTGTGCCGGGGACGTTGGGTGAGCGCGTCCGGACGTGCGTCGTGAACTCGGACGCCGTCAACCTGCCCCTCGCGCCGCCGTCCGAGGTCGAGGCGAACTTCGCCTGCTTCTTCGCACGCTCGTTCGCCAACTACGGCAAGAACTGCGCGGCCGTGGCGGACTGCAAAGACCCAGGGCTGACGTGTACGGCGGGGAAGTGCGAGGTCGCGTTGGGCGCCTTTGACGCGCTGGTCTCCGACGGCGACTGCTACCTCGCGGGCACTCAGTACGTGACCGTGTTCCCGGCCGAAGAGACCTCGACCGTGCACTGCGTCGTGGCGGTCGACCAAGCGCGGCAGGCCTCCGACGTGACCTGCATGCGCATCACAGAGGACTCGACGGAGCCCGGGGCGCCCGACCTGTATCCGAGCGACATCGAGGTCCGCGGCGACAACGCGGCGCTGCTCATCCTCAACAACGACGGGGGCGATGTCGTCTCATCTTATGATGCAGCGTTCGGCGCGCAGCTCGACCCGAACTACGCGTATCTGGAAAAGCGCAGCGGTGGCCCCGGCTCGCCGTGGCGTCGCGTGACAGACGGCGAGGTCGCGCTCGGCAGCGTGACCTTCGACCTCGTCCCCGGTGAGACGAATGAGGTCCAAATCCGCGCTGTTGACCGCGCCGGCAACGTGGGCGAGGGGGCGACAGCCTACCTGCACGAGACGAGCTTTGGGGCAGTCGCGGCAGGGGACTCCGGCTACGGCACGAACCCGCAGGTGGTCGGCAGTAAGCTCGGCTGGGTCAACCCGCGCGGCTGCGACGCCCGCGGCGCGACAGGGACCTGCACGCAGGGCATCAACTTCCTCGACGAGCTGCGGCCCACACCGAGCCCCGTCACGCTGGCGACGGCCACCGCGTGCTTCGACGGGTGCCAGTTCGGTGCGCCGTCCACGACGCCGTTCGCCATGAACGAGCGCGGGGCGTTCTTCACGAGCTATCGTCGAACGCTCGCTGGGCCAGACAGCTACGTCGTGTGCGGGGTCGTCTTCGGTGATGACGGTATCCCCGGAACGCCCGACGACGGGGAGGGGAGCGCGCAGTTACCCGGCCGCGGAGCCGGACCGGATTGCCCTGTCGGGAGCATTCTCATCACAGGGGCGGTGACGCAGACGAACAACGTCTCGGCCGAGGTCCCTGCGGGCAACGTCGATCTGCTGAACGCGTGGGAAGAGCCGATCGTCTGGATGGGCGCGAGCGAGCAGGTACTCGCCTGGGTGTCGATGGTCGTGAGCACGAAGGCGGACAACACAGCGTTCGAAGTCTCGTGGTTACTTCGTTACAAGCGCTTCGATCCCAATTACCCCAACGCGCTTGCGATGGAACCCAACAGCTTTGCTTCGCCCCCAGGCGCGTTCCTCATTCATCGCGTGGTCGTGCCGACGGTCGCCAACATCGCGGGGCTCGGCGGCCGCGCACTGCAGACAATCTCGAACCCGCTCGTCGCCGCGCGACTCGCTCAGCTTGAAAACTACGCGCTTCGACCCGCCCCTTCGATGAACATGAACACGCTGCCTCATGACTTTGAGCTCCATGGCACGACTGTCACCTTCCTGCGGGGGGTCCCCGCCGACCTGCCGACCTCGGTCAAACTCGCGGCGGCGGCCTTTCCGGCGGGGAGCCCGAAGGTCCTCGTCGGTGATGTCAACCTGCCCGGGGACCAGGTGTTCGCGGGCGACGTCCGCGCCGCACACGCGACGAATGACGGTGTCTTTGCCGTCGTCGACAGCGCTAACCAGGTGGACTCGTACGGCGCATGGCTGAGCTTCAACGACGTGGCGATGGCGAGCGGCGGGTGGAATCGCATCCCCTCGTGCGTTGGGGGGGCTTGTGCGGGAACGACCTGCGCCGCGAATACCTGCGGGGCAGGGCAGGCCTGCTTCCGTGGCTTGTGCCTTCAGGGGCCGCGCGGCGCGACGCCCTACCCCGAACTCACGTGTGCCGCGAACGCACAGGCGCTCGACGCTTGCGGGCTCGTGACGGATCTGGAGTCCGATGGGGGCTTCGTCGTGGGTGTCATGGAGCGGAACATCAACGGCGAGACCCGCGCGCAGCCGTTTAAGATTTTGAGCGCAGGCGCGGCCGCGAGTCCTCTGCTTGAGCGGTTGCCCGGCGCGCCCGGGCCGCTGAGCGACATGGCGCTCAGCTACGACCGTGTGTTCGTCGTCGACGCCAGCAGTGGCTCGCCGGTCCTGACGCGTGTAGACCCGACCGACCTGACTCCGGCGGGCCTCACGCCGTTCGCGACGGCGCTCTATTCGTACCCCCTCGTGTCGACCGTCAACCAACCGACGCTGATGCTCGTTGGCGGCGTCTGCGCTGCGGAGGCCGACTGTGAAGTCGGTGTGTGTGTGAACGGTTTGTGTGAACGCTCGGCAGGCTTCGGCATGAATACACCCGTCGTTGCATCGCCCGACCCCGGCGCCTTCTCCGATCCCGCAGATTTGCGGCCGAATGGGAGCCTCGCGCTGCGACTCTTTGGACAGATGGCCGGCGTCGACTATGTGTTCTGGCTCAACCGCGACGCTGCTGGTCTCGCCTACGACGTTCAGCCGTGGCGGTCGGGTGATGGCTACGCGGTGGAGGGGAGCCTCGTCGCGTGGGTCGAACTGCTGGAGCGGCCGGCCGCAGGTCAGGCACGTCGCATCAAGCTGAACGTGATCGACCTCGCCGGCTGTCAGGGACGACCGGGCTGCGTAGACACAGCGCGGTATCTGACGAGCGTCGCGGGGGATGCGACCCTGCAAGCGGGCGTATTCACGCCGCAGACGTTCAATCTGGTGAACGCGGCGGCCAACCACCCGACCGTCGCTGGAAACAGCGCGCTGCGTGTTCAGATCGGCGGCGGGCAGGTCTTCGTCTACAGCGCCGCGCCGGACGCAGGCACGGCCGCGAGCCCGTTCGGCGCGAAGGTCTTCGACGCGTCTGGCTACTGCGCGGTGCCCGCCGAGAACTGCGTGAAGGTCAACCCCAACAACGCGCAGAACGTCGGCAGCGCCACGCTCCTCGATGGGTGCGGCGCGGCGTACGTGAGCAATCTCACGATAGGTTGTATTTATCGAGAGAGCGGCCGCCTGCGCATCGCGACCGCTGAGCGCGCGACCGGCGACCACGTCTGGACCTCCGCGACGGTGACCGTCTTCGATACGACCGGCGTGACTGGTGACCTGTTCGCCTCTCTCCCTGTTGAGGGACTGCCGACGGGTTTCTGGCTGGTTGACCGCCTGCCCTCGAGCTCGGGGGGACCCGTGCAGGTGCCCCCTGACCCGGGCACGCGCTTTGTCTGGGGCGTGGAGCTCAAGGAGACCGAGGTGAGCGGCCTCAACAGCTGGGGTATCTACCTGCTTGAGCCGGGACGAGACGGTGGCTGGAACGACGGACCCTGGGCCGGCGCAGGCATCACCGGCAACGAAGAGAGCGTCGCTCTCCTGCACCGCCGGATCGACCTCGGCGACCACGGTCTCGGCGTGTCGCGCTTCTTGAATGATGGGCGCATCGTCTTCGCGGACAGCAACCTGACGCTGCAGCCGGAGATCCTGCGGCTCTCGCTGCGGACGGGCAACCTCGAGCGGTTGACCGACGACGACGGCGTGCAGATTCAGCCCGCGACCCTGAGCACGGGCTCGATCATGTATGTGGACGAGCGCTACAAGACCACGGCGCTCGGGACCTACCTTGACCGCACGGGCTTCACGGTGCGCGGCCTGCCGTAAGGCCCGTGGCCTGACAGGGCGACTCCCCCCGCCTCGATAAGGCGCGCGGGCGCGTACGGTCGCGCTCGTCGCCTCGCCCCGCGCGCCAGCGACCCGCGCGCGCCAGCGACCCGCGCGCGATGGCAAAAAACGACATGCCCCGCACAAAGCGGGGATGTTTTGCCCACGCGCGCTGTTGGTGTGGGTGAGGGGCGAATGGGCTGCGTATGTCCCGGCCCAGAACGCCGCGCCGCGTTCGTTTCGATGTCCGGGTCGGGCGCAACGCGGCGTCTCCAGTTTTTGCGGGCCAGTGACTCAGACCACGAACAGGAGGCGACGATGGACAGCGTCGACAGGGAGATCCTCGCCGTTGAGGCGGCGACCGAGGCGTTTTTGGAGTGTGCGCGGCTCTACGACGCCGCCAGCGCCGCGAGTGAGGCGGGCGACCACGCGCTCGCCGAGCAGCTCGCGACCTCGGCGCGCGCGGCGGAGCGCACGGCGCGCAAGCACAAGCGGCGGGCGCTCCAGCTCGCCCGCATGAACTGAGCCGAAACAGAGAGGGGGAAAGATGACCACACAGACCCAGCCCTATCGGCCTTGGCCGCACGACCGGCGCGGCCGGCTGCTCCCGAGCGTGCCGCACGCGATGAGCGTCTATTCGAGCGCGGAACACACAGAGCTGACGGGCCAGCTCTGCCGCGTGAGCTACGCCAGCGGCCAGAAGTTCACGGTCGTCGACAACGCGCACCCCAAGGGCGTCGACTGGACCGCCGACCGCTGGGCCGAGTTCCTGGACTCGCTCGTCCAGCCGGGGCGCGCCCTCGTCGTCCACGCGCCGAGCTGCAACACGGACATCTGCGACGGCTGCGACCTAAGCCACGTCGGCCGCGACGCCGCGCCGGGGCAGTCGCACCGGCGCTTGGGCGTAGTCACTGGCAACCCGGCGCCTCAGGGGCGCACGCTCCCGCACCCCACGTCGCCGGCCCGGACCCGCATCAACCGCATGACGGCGGCGGGCGCGTCCGTGAGCCAGCGCACGCAGCGCATCCTCGCGGCGGCGACCGAGGTCTGGGCAGAGTGCGAGGTCAGCGAGGTCGCGCAGGGGCACTACTGCGTACGCGAGGGCACTCGGTCGCTTGACGTGCATATCTGTGCCGACTGGTCCCACGACCCTCGGTGCACGTGTGCCGAGGCCCGCCGGGGCGACTCTCAGGGATTCTGTCGACACACCGTGGCGCTGCTCCTGCGCGAGGAGCACTTGCGCTGCCAACTGCTGGAGTTCTTTCTATGACGCTGCCGACCGCCGCACGAACCGATGGCTACACTTGGCCCGAACTCTACCCGCTCGTGCTCGCGACGTTGAGCGCGCGCCTGTCCGTGCTCCTGCGCGGGCACCCCGGCGTGGGCAAGTCGACGATGGCGGCGCGCATGGCCGAGGCGCTGGCGCTGCCGCTCGTCGACATTCGCCTCGCCCAGTGTGACCCCACCGACCTGTGCGGCGTGTGGTTCCCGGACAAGGAAGCGCAGCAGCTCGTGTCGTACCCCCCGCGCTGGGCGGTCGAGGCGTCGGAGCGGCCCGTCTTCCTGTTCCTCGACGAGATCAACGCCGGCGTCTCGCGCCCGCTCCAGGCTGCAGCTTACCAGATCGTGCTCGAGCGCCGCGTGGGACAGGTGCGCCTGCACCCCAACACGGTCATCCTCGCCGCGGGCAACCTCGAGGAGGACGACGCGATCGTGACACGGCTGTCGTCCGCGCTCTCGAACCGCTTTGTGCACTTCACGCTGCGGCCGGACGCTGAGACTTGGCTGGATTGGGCGCGGGGTGCGCAGGTCGAAGCGAGCGTGGTGGCCTATGTCGAGAAGCTCGGGGTCGCGGCGCTCTACGCGCCGATGGGCGACGACATGGCGTTCCCCACCCCCCGCTCGTGGGTCATGGCGAGCACGCTCCTCAAGACCCTGCCGGACAACGCCCACCGTCGCGCCGTGGCCGCGTGCATCGGGGTGCGCGCCGCGGAGCAGTTCTTCGAGTGGCGGCGCCTGTTTCAGCAGGTCGACATCGAGGGCATCGTGCGGCGCGGCAAGCCGATCGACTTTACCAAGTCGGGACTGAGCGACCCCTCGTTCATCTGCGCGGTGACGAACGCAGTGGCCGAGGTCGCCACGAACGGTGAGCCCCTGCAACCGCGCGAGATCCCGAACCTCGTTCAGTTCATCACGTCGCCGGGGATGGACCCGGAGTACGCCATCCTGTTCCTGCGCCGCCTGCGCCGGCACGACGGCCTGATGAAGCGGCTGCGCGAGATCCCGGAGTTTCGGGCGCTGGCGACGCGGCTCGTCAATCTGCAGCCCATCATCGCCGAGGCGGTCGCTTGAGCGCCGACGCCGAGCTCGAGCGGCGTGAGCGGGATCGCATCTCGGCGGTCCGCATGGAGCTGATCGAGCACCACCCGTTCTGGGGTCACCTGCTGCTGAGCGCTGAGCTCATCTCGGCGCCGGGGATGCGCGCGATCGCGGCCACGGACTGCACGCGTCGCGTCTGGTACAACCCTGAACGCACAGCAGCTCTGACGCATAGGGAGCTTGGCTTTGTGCTCGCGCACGAGATCGGGCACATGGCCTACCAGAGCCACGCGCGTGTGCAGGGACGCCACGCGCGCCTGTGGAACTGCGCCACCGACTTCGCCATCAACCGGATCGTCGCGGCCATCGACGACCCCAGTCGGCCGGGTGAGCGCCTGTACAGCCCCCCCACGGGTGTACTGCTCGACCGTCGCTTCGACGGCATGAACGCCGAGGTCATCTACGCTTACCTAGAGCGTGAGGCTCAGCAGCGACAGGCCGCGCGCACAAAGGCGGGCGCGCCGAGCGACGCGGATGAGCCGGAGCCAGACGTCGACGACGCGGGCGACCACGGCGGTGGCGTGGATGTTCACGTGAGCGCGAGCCCGAGCCCTGCGGACGAGGAGGCGCTCAACGACCGAATCAAGCAAGCGATCGCGCACTGGCGCAACAACGGTCGGCGAGGCGATGTGCCTGGCGGTCTCGAGCGTCGCTTCGAGCCGCCCGCGCCCAAGACGCCCCCGTGGATCACCGCGCTGCGCGCGCACTTAGACCAGGTCGTGCTGCGCGAGGCGCTCGATCCTTGGCGGCCGAGCCGCAAGTGGATGGCCCAGGACGTCCTGCTGCCCGGCCTGGGCGGGGAGCGTGTCCCCTCGCTTGTGATCGCGCTCGACACGAGCGGGAGCATGCCGCCGCACGTCATTCAGCAGGCCTGCGCCGAGATCAAGGCCGTGACCGAGCTGGCGGAGCAGGCGTGCGTCATCGTGGCGGACGCTCGGGTGCGCCAAGTCATCGGGCTCGACGACGTCGACCGGTGGTTGCGTCGGGGCCGCGTGCTGGGGGGCGGCGGCACGTCTCATCTCCCCGTCTTCGACCATATCCGCGAGCGCCGCCTCGAGCCGACGCTGATGCTCGGGTTCACGGACCTTTACTCCAGGTTCCCCGAGCGCGCGCCGACCTTCCCCGTGGTCTGGATTACCCCTCGACGCCACGGCCCCGCGCCCTTCGGCGCCGTTGTTGAGGTCGGGCCCTAGTTTCGCGATACTCAGGGGTCTACACGGGGAGTAGACGATGACCTCGAAGTGGACTGCGTCGCGGCTCGGACTCGGGCTCTTTGTGGGGCTCGCGCAGGCCTGCGCGCCGGGAAGTGAGCGAAATCTCCCTGGATTTGGCACGGGCGGCGAGGACGCTGCACCCGAGCAGGCTGTGGACGGCGGCGCCGGCGGCGGACAGGGCGGCCCCACGGGTGGCGCGATGCCCGGCGGCGCAATGTCCGGCGGCGCGATGTCCGGCGGCGCGATGTCCGGCGGCACGATGTCCGGCGGCGCGATGTCCGGCGGCGCGATGTCCGGCGGCGCGATGTCCGGCGGCGCGATGTCCGGCGGCGAAGCGCCCGCCTGCCAAGACCTCGACGGTGACGGCGCGACCCCGTGCGACGTCGACTGTGACGACTTCGACCCGCGCCGCTCGGGCGGATTCCAAGAGACCTGCGACCTCGTCGACCAAGACTGCGATGGACAGACAGACGAAGGCTTCGACCCCGTTGGCGTCGACTGCGTGCTCGGGCGCGGCGCCTGCGCGCGGGCGGGTCAAACTGCGTGCGCCGCGGACGGGCTCGGCGTGGTGTGCTATGGCCTCGTGGGCGCGCCGAGCGACGAGCGCTGCAACGGCGCGGACGACGACTGCGACGGGCAGACCGACGAAGGCGTGCTCAACGCTTGCGGCGATTGTGGCGTCGAGCCGAGCGAGGTCTGCGACGGTCTGGACAACAATTGCGATGGGCGCACAGACGAGGATCTGCTCGGCTGCTGCACGCCGGGCGACGAAGTGCCTTGCGGCAGCGCGCGCGGCGTCTGCGAGCAGGGTGTTCAGCGCTGCGATTTGGACGGTCTGTACGGGCCCTGCGAGGGCGGCGTCGCGCCGACGGCCGAGGTCTGCAACGGCGAGGACGAGGACTGCGACGGCCGGACGGACGAGGCCGTGTTGAACGCCTGCGGGCGCTGCGGTGAGCTCGGCGCCGAGGTCTGTAACGGCGCAGACGACGACTGCGACGGGACGGCGGACGAAGGCACAGTGAACGCCTGCGGGCGCTGTGGCCCGCTCCCGAACGAGGTCTGCGACGGCGCGGACAACGACTGCGACGGCGCCGTGGACGACGGCGTATTGAACGCGTGCGGGCGATGTGGCGACGTGCCCGCCGAGGTGTGCGACGGCGCGGACAATGACTGTGATGGCGTCGTGGACGACGGCGTGCTGAACGCGTGCGGCGGGTGTGGAGCGCTCCCGCCCGAGGCGTGCGACGGGGTCGACAACAACTGCAACGGCGTCGTGGACGACGGCGCGCGCAACGCCTGCGGCGGATGCGGCCCAGTGCCGGTGGATGTGTGTGACGGCGCGGACAACGACTGCGACGGCGCCGTGGACGAGCAGCTCATGAACTGCTGCATGGTCGGGAGCAGCATCGCTTGCGGCAGCAATGTCGGCGCGTGTCGCCCCGGCACCCAGACGTGCCGAGGAGATGGATACGGCGCCTGTGTGGGCGCCGTTGCCCCGGTGAACGAGCAGTGCAACGAGGTCGACGATGACTGTGACGGGCGCACGGACGAGGGCTTGCTCAACGCCTGCGGGCGCTGCGGCGCTGTGCCGTTGGAAGCCTGCGATGGGGTCGACAACGACTGCGACACCCGCACAGACGAGGGACTGTTGAACGCGTGTGGTCGCTGCGGCGCGCCGCCCGCCGAGCAGTGTGACGCCCAGGACAACGACTGCGATGGGCGCACGGACGAGGGCGTGCTCAACGCCTGCGGGCGCTGCGGCGCGCTGCCTGTCGAGGTGTGCGACGGCGACGACGACGACTGCGATGGGCGCACGGACGAGGGGCTGCTCAACCCCTGCGGGCAGTGTGGCGCGCCGCCGGTCGAGGGCTGCGACGGCGTCGACAACGACTGCGACGGGCGCACGGACGAAGGGCTGCTGAACGCCTGCGGGCGGTGCGGGGCGGTGCCCCTCGAGGTCTGTGACGGGGTCGACAACAACTGCGACGGGCGCACGGACGAGCAGCTGGCGGCCTGCTGCCTGCCGGGGGCGATGCTCGCGTGCGGGACCGATGTGGGCGCGTGCCAAACGGGCACGCAGACGTGTGGTGCCAACCGCGAGTACGGCGCGTGCGTCGGCGAAGTGAGGCCCACGGGTGAGATCTGCAACGAGAGCGACGATGACTGCGATGGGCGCACGGACGAGGGCGTCAAGAACGCCTGCGGGACGTGCGGCGGGGTGCCGGCCGAGGCCTGTGACGGCGCGGACAACGACTGCGACGGGCGCACGGACGAGGGCGTCCGCAACGCCTGCGGCCAGTGCGGCGCTGTGCCTTCCGAAGCCTGCGACGGCGCGGACAACGACTGCGATGGACGCACGGACGAGGGCGTGGCGGGGTGCTGCGCGCCTGGCGCCCAAGTCCCGTGTGGCACCGACGTGGGGGCGTGCCAGGCAGGCGTTCAGACCTGTAGCGCGAACCGGACATTTGGCGCGTGCGCGAACGCGATCGGGCCTGCAGCCGAAGCGTGCAACCAGGGCGACGACGACTGCGACGGCGCGACCGACGAGGGCGTGCGCAACGCGTGCGGCGGATGTGGCGCGGTGCCGTCTGAGGTCTGTGACAACACGGACAACGACTGCGACGGCCGCACCGACGAGGGTGTGCGCAACGTGTGCGGTCAGTGCGGGGCGGTGCCGTCCGAAGCCTGCGATGGCAACGACAACGACTGCGACGGGCGCCTCGATGAGGGCCTCGCGGGCTGCTGCACGCCCGGTGCGCAGATTCCGTGTGGCACGGATGTGGGCGCCTGCCTAGCGGGCGTGCAGGTCTGCGGGCAGAACCGGGCATTCGGCGCGTGTCAGAACTCGATCGGCCCGGCGGCCGAGGTCTGTAACCAGGGCGACGACGACTGCGACGGCAACACGGACGAGGGCACGCGAAATGCGTGCGGCGGCTGCGGCGCTGTGCCGTCCGAGGTCTGCGACAACGCGGACAACGACTGCGACGGGCGCACGGACGAGGGGACGCGGAACGCCTGCGGGCTGTGCGGCGCTGTGCCCTCCGAGGCGTGCGACGGCGGCGACAACGACTGCGACGGGCTCATCGACGAGGGCGTGCGGAACGCCTGCGGCGGATGCGGTGCGCCGCCCATCGAGCGATGCGATGGCGCGGACAACGACTGTGACAACAACGTCGATGAGGGCGTGCGCAACGCGTGCGGGGGCTGCGGCGACCTGCCCGCCGACTCGACCTGCGACCTGAATGATGACGACTGCGACGGCCGCCTCGACGAGGACGCCTCGCCTATCTTCGGCCTCTGCGATGTCCGGGACGGCTTGGACGAAGACTGTGATGGACGCATCGATGAGAACGGCGGGCGCTTCGACCCCTGTAACTTGCTGTAGTCTGCGCGCATGACAAGCCAACGCGTGAACATCAGCGGTTTGAGTGGGCTCGCGCTCGAGTCCATAGGCTGGGACGCCACGGAGACGCGCGCGCGCCTCGCCGCGGGTGAGGTCAGCGCGGTCGAGGTCGTGCAGGCGGCCATCGACCGCGCCGAGGCGCTCGACGCCCAGCTCGGCGCGATCGTGCACACGGACTACGACGCCGCTCGGGCGGCCGCGCGCACGCCGACGGCGGGCGTCTTCGGCGGCGTGCCGACCTTCATCAAGGACATGGAGAACCTGCAGGGGGCGCCCACGCGCTACGGCGCGCAGGCGTTCACGCCCAAGCCGGCCCCGGCCACGGCGCGCAGCGTGGCGCAGCTCTTGTCGACGGGGCTGGTCCCGCTCGGCAAGAGCACCACGGCCGAGTTCGGCCTCAACGCCACCACCGAGCCGCTCCACGCGCCGCCCACGCGCAACCCGGTCGACTTGGCGTGCTCGTCGGGCGGGTCGTCGGGCGGGGCGTCATCGCTCGTGGCCGCCGGCGTGGTGCCCATCGCGCACGCCGGCGATGGCGGCGGCTCCATCCGCATCCCCGCGGCCTTTTGCGGGCTCGTGGGCCTCAAGGCCACCCGTGGGCGCCTGGCGCCGATGGACAGCGCCAAGCGCATGCCCGTCAAGATCGCGACGTATGGCGTCGTTACCCGGTCGGTGCGCGACACCGCGGCCTTCTTCGCGGCGGTGGACGCCGACCGACCGGCCGACATGGCCCCCATCGGCCACGTCAGCGGACCAGGGAGCCAGCGCCTGCGGGTCGGGCTCTTCATCGACCCGCCGCTCGGCACCCCCGTGGACCCCGAGGTGCGCGCCGCGACCCTCGCCGCCGCCGCCGCGCTCGAGGCCGCGGGCCACAGCGTCTCGCCGGCGCCCGCCCCCTACGACCAGCAGCTCGCGGACGACTTCCTGCTCTACTGGGGCTTCATGGCCGTGGGCGTGGAGTTCGGCGTCAAGTTCCAGCTCGGCGGCGACCCCTCGGCCCTGCAGCCCTGGACGCGCGCGCTGGCGGCCCGGGCGAAGCGCCGATTCTGGGCCCACCCGGCGGCGTTCCTGCGCCTGAACGCCTACCGCGCGAAGTACGCGCGCAACTTCGCGCAGTTCGACGTGCTGCTCTCGCCCACCACCGCCGGCCCCGCGCCCCGCATCGGCACCCTGAGCCCCGCGCTCGACCACGACACCCTCAAGGAGCGCCTGCTCTCGCTGCTGCCTTACACGCCCGCCCAGAACGCCTCGGGCGGCCCCGCGATCTCCATGCCCTTCGGCGCCACCCAAGCGGGCCTGCCCATCGGCGTGCAGCTCGCGGCCCCGTGGGGCGAGGAGCGCCGCCTGCTCGAGCTCGCCTACACACTTGAGATGGCGAGGCCATAAGGCGCCTCGACACCGAAGGTAATCATGATTACCCTCGGTGTGGTGTACGACGCGGTGCCCTCTGCTTGGTCGTTCTACGGACGTGAGCGCGAGCTCGGCGCCATCAGCGCGCTGCTCGAGGCGGAGCGTTTCTTTTTCCTGCGGGTCACCGGGCGTCGTCGCATCGGTAAGACCACGCTCGTCACCGAAGCACTCCGTCGTAGCGGGCGTCAGCGCGTCGCCTACGTGATGGTGGCCGATGCGGACCCCGCCGGCGTTGTCCTCGGCGCCCGCGAGCACCTGCGACGCTCCGGGGTCGAGGATACCGGCTTCCGCGACCTCTTCGGGCTCGCCTCGACCATCGGGCGGCTGGTCCGCGACGGGTGGGTGGTCGTGCTGGACGAGTATCAGGCTTTCGCCCGCAAGCCGCTCTACCTGTTCAACTCAGCGCTCCAGTTTGAGGTCGACCAGCTGCGCGCCCCCGGCAGCGCGCCCACCCGGGGGGGTCTCATTGTGCTGGGCTCGATCCAGGCCGAGATGGACGCCCTGCTGGCGGACCGCCGCGCGCCGCTGTTCGGCCGGGCGACAGCTGTGCTTGAGCTCGACCACCTGGCTCCCTCGGTCACAGCGCAGATCCTCACGACCCACGCTGGCCGGCTGGATGGGCGCCGCTGGCTCACCCTGTGGACGATCCTGCAGGGCATCCCCAAGTACTGGCGTGACGCCCACGAGGTGGATGCGCTCGGCGCCGAGCCCGAGGTCGCGCTGACACGACTCTTCTTTACCGGCACGGCGCCGCTCGCTGCGGACGGCACGGGCTGGCTGCTCGAAGAGCTGCGCGGCCGCTACGACCCTTTGCTCCGCTACCTCGCGGCCCATCCGAACGCGCCGCGTGCCGACATTGCCGCCCACATCGCCGAAACGGCCGGGCATACCTCGGTGCAGGTGGGCGCCTGGCTCGCCGCGCTGGAGCAGCGCTTCGGCCTCATCGAGCGCACCATGCCGGCGTTCGCAGAGGCCCCCGCGCGGAGCGGCCGCTACCGCATCAGCGATAACTTCCTGCTCTCGTGGCTCGGCGCGCTCGCTACGCCGGTCGCTTTCCTGGGCCTGCGCCCAATGCCAGAGCTTGTGGCCGAGGCCGCCGACCGGCTCAGCACCCTCGAGGGCTTCGCGCTCGAGCGGCTGGCGGCTGGACTCCTGCACGAGCGCAGCAGGCGCGGTCTTGGAGACCTCTCGGTCAGCGAGCCGATCCGCGGGTGGTGGGACCGCAGCGGCGCCGAGGTCGACCTCGTCCTCGTCCACGAACCGGACAGACGGGTCGTGCTCGGCACGTGCAAGCGCGCGCCCGCTCGTCTGGTGCGCGACCTGCCGCGCTTCGACGCGCACGTCGCCCGACTCCTCGCCACCCAGCCGCGTCTCGCTGGCTGGCGGGTGGAGAAGATCGCCATCTCCACGCGCCTGGACGCGGAGCACCGCCGCGCATGCACCGCGGCGGGCTACTTGCCCCGAGATCTCCACGACCTCACCGAGGGCCTGATTTCTTGAGCGACACCCACGGCTAGAACCCGATCCGCCCGTCCGTGCGCCCTGCGCCGCCGCGCACGCCGCGCAGGCGGGCGTCTTCGCGGAGCGCCTCGGCGAGGGCCTCGGGGGTGGGGGCGCTGCCGAGCAGCTCAAACTGGCGGGTCACGGCGGCCACGTCGCCCGCGCTCACGCCGCGCAGGTCGCCGAGTCGGGCGCCGAGGGCGTCGAGCGACAGCGGGGCGGCGCCCAGGCGCTCGAGCGTTCGGGCCACGAGCCGGGTCACAGCGAGGGGGTCGGCCTGCTCGAACCGGATGCGCAGGTCGAAGCGTCGGAAGGCCGCGGCGTCGATGCGATCGATCAGGTTCGTCGTGCACATGAAGATGCAGTCGGCCGCCTCGGACTGCATGAGCAGCTCGTTGGTCTGCGAGACCTCCCAGCGCTGCTTGGCGTCGTGGCGGCTCGCGAAGAAGGTGTCCGCCTCGTCGAGCAGGAGCACGGCGCCCTCGGCCCGCGCGCGCTCGAACATCTCGGCCATCTTGTGCTCCGTGGCGCCCACGTAAGGGTCGAGCAGGCTCGACGCCCGAATGTGATGCACGGGGCGGTCCAGCGTCCGCCCGACGTGGTAGGCGAACGCGGTCTTGCCCGTGCCCGGCGCGCCGTACATCAGCACCGAGCCGCGCCCGCGTCGCCGCAGGCCGTCCACTACGGCGTCGAGCTCGACGTTCGTGCGCGCGAGCTGCGTATCGAAGACCTCGGCCTGCTGAGGCGCACGGGCGGTCGCGCCCAGGTTGAGGCCGCACATCTGGGTGAGTCGCTTCACCCGCGCGTCGCTCGTCGCCGCATCCGGCAGGCCGGCGAGCGTCGCGGCGTGCTCGAACCGCGCGAGCGCCGCCGGGGTCACGCGCTCGTTGGCCGCCACGCGCTCGATCCACTCACGCTCGAGCTGTGCGGGCACGTGCGCGCTGCGGGCGACCCGGCGCGCCATCGCCTCGCGTGTGGCCAAGGGGAACGGCCGGACCTCGAGCTCGACCGTGAAGCGCCGGAGCAGCGCAGGGTCCAAGTGCTCGATATGATTGCTGATCCAGACCGCCGGCACGGCGTTCGACTCGAGCAGGCCGTTGACCCAGGCCTTGTCGTGGGTCGACCGCACCCGCACGCCGAACAAGCTCGACGCGTCGTACGGGAAGGCGTCCTCGACCTCGTCGAAGAGCAGCACGGTCTGCGCGCTCTTGCTGAGCAGGTGCTGGGCCGTCGCGTAGGCCTTCATGCGGTTCGCCGAGAGCGAGGAGTATGCGTCGCGCGTGGGCACCATGCGCAGCTCGGCGTGCGCTCGGGCCGCCACCAGCCGCGCGAGCTCCGTCTTGCCTGTGCCGGGGGGGCCATGCAGCAGCACGTTCACACCCTGCTGGCGCTGCAGCAGCGCGTTCCGCACCAGGTCGACGAGCAGATCGAGGTCCTCGTTCATGTAGGCGTAGTCGTTGGGCCCGAGCTGCGTCTGCGGGGCGCGTGGCGCGAGCAAGGTCAGCAGGCTCTCCTCGTCCGCGTCGGGCTCGCTCAGCACACTGGCCAGATCGCTCTCGACCGACAGGCCGAGCCACCCGTGCGAGATGTTGTCCCACTCATGCTTGAGCAGCCCGGCGCGTGTCATCAGCCCGCGTGGGCTCGCGACGCGGTTGAGCGTGCGGGCGTCGATGTCCAAGATGTCGGCGAGCATCTGCATCATCTGCTCGCGCGAGTCCGCGGCCGCGTGCGCGGCGAGCGTCATGCATCGCTCCACGGCCCGCGAGGCCTTACACAGAACCAAGAGACCCAGGAGCGCGCGCTCTTGTTCGTCGAGCCCGAGCATGCCCGACAGACGCGCCACGTTGTCGAGCGTGGGGTCCGCGATCTCGCGCCGCGTCCGGCGCACGAAGATCGCGCGGTCCCGCAGGGTCCGACGCAGCGTGGCCATGTCCGGCTTCGGCGTGAAGATCTCATCGTCCTCGACACTCAGCAGGCCCAGGTCGGTCATGGCCGACGCGATCTCATCCCGCGTGCGTTCGGCGTTCGAGCTCAGGTCGCGGCAGGCACAGAGCAGGGCCGCGATGCACCACAGCTCGACGGTCTGGGCGATCTCGCTTGAGCGCAGGGGCCGGCGAGCGAGCTTGGACGGCTTGGGGCGATGCCACATGTCAACCTCCGGGTGTTGTCTGGATGAAACGAGTCGGGGGACGCTTCAGAACCTGCTCAGCGGCGTTTTGTGGCGAGCTCGAGCGCGCCCCCCAGGTGCGGGTCGATCAGCCGAATCGCGTTGAGCCGAACCTCGGGCTCTAGGCCGTCGAGCCAGGCCGAGAAGCTCTGCGCGAGGAGCTTGAGCGAGGCCTCGCCCGTGTGGTCGGCGCGGTCGGCGCACTCGTCGAGCACGTCGCACAGGCTGCGGTGGGTAAAGTCCGCGTGCAGCGCCTCGCCGCGCACGGCCCGCCGCAGGGACTCCGTCGCGCGGCCGAGCGCGGCGAAAAGGCCAGGGACGGCGGCCTCGAGGCCGGCGTACCGCGCCTGGAGCACCGCGGACTCGTCGCTCCAGTGCAGGTAGGGCAGCTCGATCTTGCGGCCCAGGCGGTCGAGGATCGAGGCGTCCATCGCCTGCGCGGACACCAGCCGGCCCCGCAGGTCGCCGCCGCCGCAGGTATTGGCGGTGCACACGAACTGCGTGCCGGGCAGCACGGGCACCATCTGACCATCCGGTCCGAGGATGCGGCCCTCGATGGAGTCGACGAGCACGCGGAACCACTCGAGCTGCGCCATGTCCGCGCGGTCGACGTCTGAGAGCAGGACCAGCGCGGGGCGGGGCACGCCGTCCTCGCCCTGCACGCCCTCGGTGAGCGCGCGCCACAGGTGGCCGTACTCCCACGAGGTGCCGCGGGCGTCGACGCGCCGCGCGTAAAACCAGGGGGCCAGGTCGGCCCCGGGGCGGAACGTGACCGCGACGGCCGGCCGCCGCGTGAGCGCGCTGAAGGCGTGCACCAGGGCGTCCTTGCCGGCGCCGGGCGGCCCCCAGATGAAGCAGTTGCGGCCGCGCGTCAGGGCGAGCAGGGCCCGGAGCGCCGCGTCGCGGGCGGCGCCCTGCGTCGGCCAGCGATAGCCACTCGGCGCGGTGAGACAGTCGCTCGGTGACACAGCCGCGTCCGCCACGAGCGGGATGTCATAGACAGTCTCATGCGTCGAACGCTGCCGCGCGGCAGGCTTCGAGCGAGAATTCATCAGACGGCCAGCCATCAGACACCTCCCATCGGACAGAATCAGTGGGCTCACACGACTCAAACGGTCGGGCGGGCCTGAAAAAGCCGAAAATCGGCGACGCTCCTACCGATAGAACGCGCCGAGCGAGCCAAGCTAAACCGGTGTTTTAGTGTCCGATTTTCGGTTTTTTCGGCGTTCTGTTTGCGTCTGCGTGGTAGGCACTCACGGGTCGGGGGCAGCGATGTCGAAGCCGGATTTGGACCTCTTGGGCGGGGCGCAGTGGCGCCGCACGCACCAAGCCACGATTGACTCGATCCTGGGGACGGGCGTGCGTCCAGTCGAGGTGGACGCCTGCGCGTTCCGCAACGTGGACGCCTTTGTGCTGCCGCGGCTGATCGAGGCCATCGGCCGAACCCGACCGGGGCGGCTCACGCGGGCGGTCGTGGCCCGCTGGGTCGAGCAGGTCAACGCCGCGCCCGCGCCGCGCGCCGTGATTCAGATGGGCGCGACGCCCGACGACCTGCCGCCGGACTTCGCGCACGCGCTGGTCGGGGGCGGCTACATCGAGGCCTTCCGCACGCTGTATGGGCGGCGCGGCGCGGTCACCGTAGACGAGGTGCACGCCCTCGTCGCCCCGCACTGGGCGCGCGTCCCGGACTGGTCGGCGGCGGCGGACGCGCTGCTCGGCGCGGCGGACGCGCTCGAGCTGCAGCGTGTGCGGGCGCTCGGGGTGGCTGAGTTCCCCGGCACGCTGGCGCGGGTGCTCGCCTTCGACGCCCTGCTGCGCCGCTTCGACGAGGACAGCCCGCTGGTGGACCCCAGCGCGCCCCGATTGCAGCGGGCGCAGGCGAGCATCCGCGCGCTGCGTGACCTGGGGCCGCAGCCCGCCGCTCAGGTCGACCCCGCGCTTTGGGCGCTGGTCGAGGCCGCGCGGG
>Ga0209598_10001593_pt1 | contig 18525 bp, 13 predicted proteins | sample M_140807_EF_Meta_FD_187317 | JGI IMG/M metagenome (GOLD analysis project Ga0209598, IMG submission 187317) | Freshwater microbial communities from Lake Montjoie, Canada to study carbon cycling - M_140807_EF_MetaG (SPAdes) (version 2) | ecosystem: Environmental > Aquatic > Freshwater > Lake...
CGGGCCAGATCGCGCGCCCGCTTGAGGTCGCTGGCGGAGTTGTCCAGAACAAGGTTCAGGAAGAGTTCCTCGGCAGCGCGGCTGGCCAGTTTCACTTGGATCTCGGAGAGCACTTCGTCACGTGAGTAGGTCTGCTGACCTGTGAGCGGACGGAGTTCATTGAAGTTCTGGGGTTCGGTGGTGCTGACGATCGACACACGTCCGACCTCCTGCCGGCGAAGAAGCATCGCCTGGGCAATTGCGTGTCCGGCCTCATGGTAGGCAAGACGGCGCGTGTCTTCGCGGAGGGTCGTGTCCTGGCTCTGGCGCTCGCGGTCCTTCTCATCGATGATCCGCTGGATGTCATCACCAAGGAGTTCGCCTTGCTGAATGAGTGCCTGCGCGATGGAATGAACAGTGTCGGAGTGGACTGCAAGGAGGGTCTTGACGCGGGTGTACTGCTCGTCGAGAAGCTGCTCAACACGACGCTTGTCGGGAAGACCACCCATCATGCCCCCACCTGCGAGATAGGAATAGAAGCTGCCACCCATTCCGTATACGCCCAGATAGGCGTGAGCCAGACGGGTCGCGTGGGAGAGGTCGCTCGTCACCCCGGTTAGTTGGGTGTCAAGGAACAGTTCCTCGGATGCGCGGCTCGCGAGGCAAACCTGGATTTCCGACAAGACCTCATCGTTGGTCTGGGTGTAGCGTTCTTCGATCGGCTTGGGTGCGGCGAACCCGAGCGCCCGCCCGTGCCGTTGGATGGTGACCTTGGACACGCGTGAAGACTCACGTTGCAGGACTGCCATCGCAAAGGCATGGCCGGCCTCGTGGTAGGCGATTCGTCGCTTTTCCTCGAGTTTCATGCCGCGGATTGGCTGCTTGATTCCCCACTCGTGGGCCTCACGTGCCTCAGTGAAGTCGGCGTAGGCGATCGCGTCACGTCCGTTGAAATGGGCGACGACCGTTGCCTCGTTGACGATGTACTTGATGGTGACTGGCGTGTAGCCAATGGTGTCGCCAGCCATCCGGTCAATCGGCATGTCCTCGTGCCGGACTTTGGAGAGGTAGTACTCGATGATGTCCTTTCGGCCTTCGGCGTCAGGCGCATCGATCGTGAGTTGGCGGTCGAAACGGCCAGCCCGCAACAGAGCTGCGTCGAGCGTCTCGACGATGTTGGTCGCGCCCATTGTCACGACATTTGGGCGGATTGCGGGACGCTTGAGGATTCCCAATCGCCTGAGCAGACGATCACGCCACCCATCGGTGAGACGCGGTGGGTCCATTTCCATGAGCAGCTGGTTGAGGGCACCGCCCCCGCCCATCATGCCGCCCATCATGCCGCCACCACCCATCATTCCTGATGTGCGCGCAGCGCCGATGGCGTCGATTTCATCAATGAAGAGGATGCACGCGCCGTGCTTCTTGGCAAGGTTTCGCGCCTTGCGGTAAAGCCGCCACACGATCAGGACGTCCATGCCCATGAACATTGCACGGAACGATGCGGCCGATGTGTACCCGAACGGGACGCCTGCCTCGGTAGCGATGGCCTGTGCGAGGTATGACTTGCCGGTGCCCGGAGGGCCGACGAGCAATAGGCCCCGGCTGACTTCACCGCCCATGCGCTTGAAGTCCTTGACACCGCGAAGCAGGGTCACCCACCGCTCGGCAGTTTCCAGGACGTCCTTCTGCCCACGGTAGTCCTTGAACCCGACTCCGGTCTCGCCAGGCATGACCCAGTAGGTACGGCCGCGGCCGAGGAACCAGAACAGGGCGGCGAACTGGATGATCATGAACAGGACGGCGAAGAGCATCTGGAAGAGGAGATAGGCGCCGTAGAGGACGTACGGCATGGCCGTGTCGTAATTCGGCACAAACCAGAGGAAGAATGCGGCGACAACGACGAGCGTGATGAGCAACGCGCGCCAGCGCCGCCCGACAAAGGCGGCGAGTTTCTCGAAAACGGCCATTGGGCATGCCTTTCCGGGTGAGCCCCGGCGGTCGAACGGTTGCTAAACCGCCGAGATCAGGGAGAGTTCCCCCCTGTGAGGCGAGTATAGCCACGTATTTCGGGGGATACGTTCAGAATCCTCTGAGGAACGGCCACGGGAACGTGACACTTCCCCACGGGTTGGGAAAGCCGGACGCAGGCTAGCGAGGGGTCTTCGCCGGAGCGAGTTTGCCGCCTTCCTGCACATCGAAGAGCTGACCGGTCGGCCCGCCGATGCGGAGTTGCCGGCCCGCCGGGACGTTGTAGACGCCGGTCGGGTCGGCATCTATCCCCATCACGGCCACACCGTCGGCATCGTATGTCACGCCGCGGTCATCGGTGGCGTTGCGTGGTGCCGGGACGTCAGTCCGCGCAAGCGCCACCCTTGGTGGTTGTGGTGCCGCGTTCGCCGGGTTCGAGTTCGGTGCCGTGCCTTGCCTTGAACTGGCAATCGCACCCCGGGGAGCATTCGCGACGACCGGAGCGGTGGCAGGTTGCGCGGTGAGGATTCCTTGCCATTGCCACGCGAGTCCGCGAACAAACGTTGCAACGTAAATAACGGACACAACACTGAATACCGTCAGGAATGTAGCTCGTGGCCCCCAGCCACGTTTCGGCGGTGTGATCGTCCCTGCCACCGCGACGGCGGGCGGTTCGTACGGGATTCCGGGATGCTGCACATCCTGGTTCGGTGGGTCCGTGCTTGTTGGTGAGGCGCCTTCCGGTTCTGCGGTCATGGCTTGGCCATCGGCTCGTCAGGGAAGACTTCGGGCCCCTTGTCCTTGAAGTCGGCGATGTACTTGCGGATCACCGCCTCATCGACAGCTTCCAGGTACTTCAGACGTCCCCAGGATGTCAGGGTGATCGGGTGGCCGGTCCCTGGATAGGGTGCAAGGAGGACCTTTTTCGGATACGAGCGGACGATGGCCTCCAACGAGGCAATCATCTCCTTGCAATCAGACGGGCAGTCGTACTGGATCATGATTTCGCCGTGTTCCAGATTGTGGACCTGCACCTCATTCGGGATGGGATCCACGTGGACGCCCGGACTGGCAACCTGATCGGCGTAGTGCCAACCAGACGTCGGTGGCTTGCTGTTGTAATCTGGGTGGGCCTGGCCCCGCTGGATGTGGGTGCGTCCCTGTATGGGGAACTCCTGAAGGGCACCCGGTGCGGCGGACGCGGGAGCGGCAAGCCAGTACACCAGGGCAGCGAGCAGGATCGCGACAACGGCGCCCACGCTACCCCAGATGATCCGCGTCCGCTGCGTTTCCCGACGCCTTGCTTCCCGTTGGGCCGCGAGGGACGCTTCCTGACGGGCGCGGGCCCCGCTGACGCGCTTCTGGTCCGATGCAACCGACGTGCCTGTCACTGGGGTGCCCGCCACGCTTCTGTCTCCCGTTGCACATGTACCAGCCAGCAGGCCGGATCGACCGGTTGGAATGTACCACCCGATGCCATGGAAGCGGATTGGATCTTGGCTACCAATGGATGCAGTGGCGTCATCAGCTACCCATTGGAATGAACGCGGCACCTTCAAGGTGTAGCGCCTGGGACCGCTTACGGAACGCTGGACTGAAGACCGCTTCCTCGGTTCCGGTGACAATCGCCTGATCAGCGTCCGCGCAGAGGCCCTCCACGAAGGCCCGACGGGTCGGGTCAAGTTCCGACATCACGTCGTCGAGTAGCAGGACAGGAGGTTCCCCCGTGACTTCGCGCATGAGTCCGGCTTCAGCAATCTTCAATGCGAGGGCAGCAGTCCGCTGTTGCCCTCGCGATCCGTAGGTCCGCTGGTCGATGACACCTGCACATACGAGCAGGTCGTCCCGATGAGGCCCGACGAGGGTTATGGCTGCTGCCCGCTCCCGGGTTCGCTGGCGAGCGAAAGCGGCGCGGAGGCGTGAGGCCACATCCTCGGCAAGGGTATCGCCGGCGTCGATGGTCCGTACGAACGGTGCATCGCCCTCTGTTGGGTTTGGTAGATCGACCCCAGACATGTAGGTGATCCGGATTGGCGCGGCGCCGGGTGCGATGCCGTCAATCAGTGCAAGATGGACATTCAGTCGGGCGACAGCGCGGACTCTTGCAGCCACAATCGCAGCGCCCAGGAAGACAGCCTCGGTGTCCCAGTGGTCGAGTTGGGATGGGGAAACCGTCGGATTTTCACGCAGGTGGCGTAACAGCGCATTTCGTTGCACGAGGACCCGCTGGTACTGGCGGAGGGTGCGAACATACTGTCGGTCGAGTTGTGACAGTGCGATATCCAGGAACCGTCGTCGGCGTTCGGCTGACCCCGCGACAAGTTCGACCTCCTCTGGAGAGAAGTGCACGGCGTTCAGGTGGCCAAGCAGTTCGCCGGTCTGGCGTGGGGTGCCGTTGATGACCACTTTGCGCCGGACGGTCGCTGGGCGATACATGCCAGGGTCAGGGGATGGCTCAAAGTCCGCCGGAGTGGTGCTGGCATCCGTTTCGGCGGTCAGCACTTCGAGGCTGGTTACCCGACCCTCCCGAAGGACTTGGCCGACGACGCGGGCGAAGGCTGGTCGATGCGGGCAGTGCCAGTCAATCATCTCGCGTTCCGCTGAGGTGTACGGAGACCGACTGGTTGCAAGGAGGTAAAGGGACTCGATCAGGTTCGACTTCCCGGCGCCGTTGTCCCCCCAGATCACGGTTGAACCGATGGGAAGAGATAGGTCGAGGCGGGAAAAGGATCGAAAGTGGGTCAGGGCGAGGTGGGTGACGCGCATGACACTCCCGGCGCAAGAGAACGGCCCGCCGGTTGCGGACCTCGTCGATCATGACTGGGCGGCGGTTCAGAAAAGCTTGAACTGCCGCCCGGTGACGAGGCCCAGCGGTCTGCGGAGATGATCAGTGGGCGCGGACGAACGTGCCGGAAAGTGCCTCGAGGGGCCGGATCACCGCGGCGATGTCTTCCTCGCCGTGACCGGCGTCGCGCGCCTCCTCGAAGATCTGCTGGACTAGCGCGCTCAACAGAAGACGTACGCGCTGCTCCCGTCCGACCTCGACGCCCAAGGTGACATCCTTGTGCAGGAGGTTGACCGAGAACATCGGGTCGAAGTTGCCCTTGAGAATGAGGTCCGGGAAGTTGCGGGCAAGCTGGAAACTGTTGCCAGTTGCCGATGCGATTGTCTCGTAGAGGAGGGTGGCATCCACCCCGGCCTTCACCCCGAGGACCATCGCCTCGGCGGCTCCGGCGAGGTTGATCGCGACGAGGAGCTGGTTCATCAGTTTTACTACCGCACCGGCACCGACGGGTCCGGCATGGACGATCTTGCGACCGACCGATTGCAGCAACGGTAGGGCGGTGGCGTAGGAGGCATCGTCGCCGCCGACCATGACCGTCAAGGTGCCGGCAGCGGCGCCAGTCGTGCCTCCGGAAACAGGTGCGTCCAGATAATGGGCGCCCTTTTCAGCAAGCCGCTCAGCGACATGGCGGCATGTTGACGGTCCGATGGTGCTGAAGTCGATGACAATCGACCCGGGACGGATGCCTTCGATAACCCCGTTTGGACCGAGGACAACCTCTTCAACATGCGCAGGCATCGGCAGGCAAAGTGCGATGAGGTCAGCGTTCGCGGCAACTTCCGCGGATGTCTTGGCGGCCGTGGCACCGTGTGAAGCCACATCGGCGACAACGCCCTGGCTACGGTTGGCGACGGTGAGCGGAAACCCCGCCTTCAACATGTTGAGGGCCATCGGGCGGCCCATCTTGCCGAGGCCAATGAATCCGGCGCGCAGTGTGCTCATCTGTTGCTCCCACTTTCCCGACGATGGTTTTGACAGGCGCAGGTGCGCGTGCCAGTGCGGGGAGGGTACCAACGGACCAGCGGTGCTATGGCAACTTGATTTTCTGACCAACCTGAAGGGTCACGTCCTTGTTGGGTAAGTTGTTGATCTTGACTAGCTCATCCACGGTCGTGTTGTTGCGGGCGGCAACTGCCCCCAAGGTGTCACCACTCGCGATGCTGTACTCACGGGCACCGGCAGATGTCGTTGCGGTAACGGCAGCGCCCGGGTTGGCGGTCGTGACGGTACGGACGGCAGTTGGGGCACCGGGGGCAGGGGTGGTTGCGACCACCGTGCGGGCGGGTGTCGCCCCGGCGGGTGGTTGACCCGGCGCCGGAGTGCCTGCGAGTGTGGTCGGGGCCGCAGCAGGTCGTTGTCCCGGAATGGATGCCGGCGTCGAGGCTCCGGCCACCGTGGTGGCGATTGCGGTGGCCGCACCAGCGATGGCGGTCGGCGTGCGCGTCGGGATGCCGGTGGACCCGGTTGGCGTGATCTGGGCAGCGCCCCCTGATTGCTGGAACGGACTTAGGGCGGCACTAATTCCGAGGCCGGCAACGCGGAACATCAGCGCCCCGGTGATCATCGTGAGGGCCACGACGAATCCCATGCCCAAGCGTGCCTTCCAGATCTCGCCACTGCGGCGCTGGGCAGGTGGACTGGGATAGCGACGTTCCGAAGTGGAGCGATAGTCTTCCATCAGAAAGGTGTCGGTTCCGGCAGACAGGTGTCAGCCCAAGTGGACGCCAGTCGGTTCAGGCACGCGAGTGACTATGCCGGCAATGACGCAAGGTGGACGGCCTGACCGGCATCCCTGAAGACACTTCCAACCCGTCATTCCGATGTGGAAGGGACGTGACGTAAAGCTTGCCTTCGATGTAGGCGCGGACGTGCCAGTATAACGTCGCTTCTGCGTAGGGGGTTCCGGGGTGCCACACCCGACAGGTTTGCGTTGATTGTTGGCAGGGCGGTCGGCCCGTCCTGGCACGATGAATGGCATGTGTTCGGGTTGTAGGACACGCGCCTGTCAATCTGGTAGGCGCGATAGGGACGATAGGGGCACGCAAGTGATGGGACTGTCAGGTTCGCGGGCCCTGGTCATGGGGTTGGGCGTGCATGGGGGTGGTGTGGGTGTCGCAAGGTACCTCGTCGGTTCCGGTGCGCGCGTCCATGTCACCGACATGCAGTCGCCAGATCGGCTTGGTGCCTCGATTGACGCACTCAGTGACCTTCCGGTCGGCTACACCCTCGGACACCATGACACTTCAGACCTTGACGGGATCGATTTTCTGGTTCGGAATCCCGGAGTGCCCCGCGAGGCACCATTCCTGCTTGAGGCCGAACGGCGTGGCATTCCAATTTATATGGAGATGACTCTCTTCTTGCTGGCATGTCCAAGTCGGCGTATCGTCGCGATCACCGGCACAAAGGGGAAGACCACGACCACGACCCTGACCGGTGAGATCTTCCGTAGGGCGGGACGCGACACCGTTGTCGCTGGAAACTTGCGCGTTTCGGCCCTGGGGCAGTTGTCCCGGATCACCCCGACGACCGACGTGATTCTGGAACTTTCCAGCTTCCAATTGGAGGGGCTTGACGCGATCCGGACGAGTCCTCGTACCGCGGCGGTGACAAACCTCATGGTGGATCACCTGAACCGGTATCCCGATATGGCGTCGTACATGGATGCAAAGCGCCGGATTTTCATTTATCAGGGATCGGGAGATGTCTTGCTTCTAAACCGGGATGAAGCCTATTCGGAAGCCTTTGCGACGACCGCCCCGGGTCGGGTTGAGTGGTTCAATCCCGATGATGCACTCGTTGGTTTTGGAGATCCGGGAAGTACATGGGGCGGATCCCACAACCTTGCCAACGCGAACTGCGCGGCAGCCTTGGCGCGGTCGTCAGGGATTGCAGAGGAGGCCATCGCGGAGGCAATCCGGGGTTTTGCCGGGGTGCCCTACCGGCAGGAGGTTGTCAGGGTGCATCGCGGGGTGCGTTACATAAACGACACAGCGGCGACGACCCCCGACGCGACGGTGGCTGCGCTGTCGTCCGTTTCCGGACCGATCGTGCTGTTGCTCGGTGGGGCGGATAAGGGGTTGGACTTCACAGGTCTTGTGGCTTCGTTGGCAGACCCTCGGTCGAGAGTGACTGACATCGTCCTCCTTGAAGGTTCCGCCACCGATCGTTTGGTTGCCTCTGTCGGTGAAGGCCTGGTGCGGGGGAGGCATCGCTCCTTCCCGGACGCGGTTACCCAAGCTTCCCAACTTGCCGGAGGTGGCGCGGCTGTCCTGCTTTCGCCAGGGTGTGCATCGTTCGGGATGTTCGTGAACGAGTTTGACCGGGGTGATCAGTTCAACGCGCTCGTCCACGCGCTTGACTGATCACCCGGGGGGGTTATTGGCGATTGGTGGCGATGGCCTTGCGCTGCAGGTCAAAGAGCGACTGGAGGCCGGTGCCCGCGAGGTCAAGGATGGTGTCGAGGCGTGCGCGCGAGAATGGCTTCCCCTCGGCCGTCCCCTGCACCTCGATGAACTCGCCATCACCAGTCATGACCACGTTGAAGTCGACCTCGGCCCGAGAGTCCTCGGTGTAGGCGAGGTCGAGGAGAGGTTCGCCCGCGACAATCCCGGCGCTGACCGCAGCGATTTGTGTGCGGAGCGGTGGTCGCGATAGTCGGCGGACCGAAGCAATGTGGTTGACCGCGAGTGCAAGTGCGACGTAGCCGCCGGTAATCGCTGCGGTGCGGGTGCCACCGTCGGCCTGGATCACGTCGCAGTCGATGTAGATAGTGCGCGGCCCGAGGCGGCTCAGATCAAGGGCTGCCCGAAGCGAACGGCCGATCAGACGCTGGATTTCGTGGGTGCGTCCGCCGACCTTACCCCGGGTTGATTCGCGTTGTGACCGGGTGTGGGTCGACCGCGGAAGCATGGAGTACTCGGCGGTGATCCAGCCTTCGTCAGTGCCTTTGAGGTGGGGAGGCTGGTTTTCCTCGACACTGGCGGCACACAGGACGCGCGTCTTTCCGACCTCGATCATTGCAGAGCCCTCTGCATGGTCCAGGACGTGGGGCGTGATGACGGTGTGGCGCAGTTCGTTTGCTTGGCGACCATCTACACGGGCCATGGTGGTTCCTTTGAGGTTCTTCGTTGGGATTGGGTGGGGCCGGTTGGTGAAAGTCGGGACGAGATCAGGCCCGGCGGCTCGCGGTCGGGGTGGCACCAACCAACTCGGGGCGTCCCTTCAGTGATATTGATTTCAGCCACGGTTGGACGACCGATGTTCCGGTGTAACCCTGGACCCACGGTTTGACCAATGTGTAGCGCTTGGTATGCCACATGGGCACCCAAGGCGCGTCCTGGATGATCTGGATCTCGGCATCCTGATAGAGCTTCATGCGGACGGCGTTGTCACGTTCGGTGCGTGCCCGCTCGAGGAGCCGGTCAACTTCTGGATTGGCATAGCGCGAGACATTCTCTCGGCTCTTGCTATGGAAGAGGATGTCGAGGAAGTTCTGCGGGTCGGCGTAGTCCGCAATCCAACCAGTCATGCAAAGCTGTGGCCGGTCACGATCCTTCTGGGCGGCAGCAATGAAGTCATCCCTATTCAATTGGCGGACCCGGACGTCGACGCCCAGGCTTTGCCGGTACGTTGCAACGATCGCATTGATCTCCGGAGGCGGTGCGGTACGGCTGCCCATGACCGTGAGCGAAATCTCGGGGAAGTTCTGCGTATCCCGATAACTCGACTCCGAGATGAGTTGCCGGGCGCGGGAGACATCGAAGTCCAGACCTCTCGTACGGTCACTCTTGCCGGGAAGCCCGGGGGGCAGGATGCCGTCAGCCTTGATCACGGTGCGCTTCAGGGTCACGGTCGCGATGCGATCGCGGTCCAAGGCGTGATTGAAGGCCTGACGTACCTTCGGGTCATCGAATGGCTTGGCGGTGACGCTCATCGCGAGGTACTGGATATCAAGGTCCGTGCGGACGCGGAGCTCCCGATTGAGCGGGTCACTCTTGTCTGTCACCCGCTCGATGTCAGCGAGGTCGACAACTGCAATGTCGATTTCATTGGCCTCATAGGCTTCGACGGGTGCGACGGCCAGGTACTCCACGCCAGTCAGTGCCGGCTTGGTGCCGTAGTAGCCTTCATGGCGTACAAGTGAGAGGGTGTCTCCCGGCCGGAGGCGGGCCACCTTGAACGGGCCGGTCCCATTCGGTTGCAACCACCAGTCCGGTCCGGTTGCGACGTTCTGCCGGTCCACGACATAACTGACCGGGTAGGTCAGCTTGGCGAGGAAGTAGACACGCGGTTCATCAAGAGCGATCTCGATGGTGCTGTCGTCTTTCACCCGCACCCCCGATACCTCGGGGGTCTGACCAGACAGTCTAGCGGCAAAGCCCTCGATGTCACCCAGGTAGGTCAGTGCGACCGGCGAGGCAAGACGAGGGTCGGCGGCGCGTTCGATACTGAACTTGACGTCGGTGGCGGTTACAGGCCGCCCATCATGGAACCGGGCGTTCTTTCGGATCGTAAAGGTGTAGACCCGTCCATCCTGGCTAACCGACCATTTCTCGGCAAGGTCGGGCACAACCTCAAGCTTGTCGTTCAGTGCGGTCAATCCACTGAAGATGTGAACAACGTACTCGGCTTCGAGGATGCCGGTCGTGAACGCGGGGTCCAGGGTTTCGAAGTTCCAGAGGAAGGTGCGCAGGGCTTGCGCATCTGACGTCGGCCCAAAGGGGTTGACCTGACATCCGGAAAGGCTTGCACCAACGGCCACCGCACCGGACCCGGTCAGGGCGAGGAAGGATCGCCGGGCCGTAGGTTGCATGATGCGTGATGGAACTGGCATCGCCACCGACTATAGCGCAGGTATCGAGGGTAATGGCGAAGGTGACCGTGTCTTGGCCTGCGACATCATCCTTGCTGGTCACGCGCGAAGTCGAGATGGATCCGGCTGGCGGTAGGTTCGTCCTGTCCCTGGTACTTGCTGCCAAGGGGACCTGTTCCATATGGATGGTCGGCGGGTGTCGACATCTGCAGGAAACTGAGTTGCCCGATCTTCATCGTCGGGAAGAGCAGGATAGGCAGGGGAGCTGCGTTGCTCAGTTCGAGCGTCAGGTGACCACGGAATCCGGGGTCGACGTAGCCAGCAGTGGAATGGATAACGAGTCCAAGGCGTCCGAGGGAACTCTTGCCCTCGAGTCGGCCGACGATGTCGTCTGGGAGCGAGATTTGTTCCAGCGTATTTCCGAGGCAAAACTGGCCTGGCTGCAGGACGAATGGTTCATCGGGACCTAGGGTGACCAGTTCGGTCAGGTCTGCCTGATCGACGCGTGGATCGATATGGCTGTGACGCGTGCTTCGAAAGACGCGGAAGCGGAAGTCCAGTCGGAGGTCGACGCTTGACGGCTGCACCGAATGTCCATCGAATGGCTTGATGCCAATCCGTCCTTGGCCAATCAGCTCTTTGATTGTCCTGTCACTGAGAACCATCGAGTGATTTCCCGTTGGGTGGACGGCATCGCAGTTGGTTCCGCACACGATGCTTCCCACATCGCGGGTTGCGCTGTCGCCCGCGAGCGAATAGATTGACGCGCGGCGGGAGTATAGCGGCATGGCCGCGTCTCGCCTGTTGTCGGGTATCTCGGCCGCCGATATACTGCCGCCGGTCTTGCCGGGGGGCGGTTGCGGGGGCGGCGTCGCACCATTTCGCCGTGTCGGTTACCGTGCTGCGGTTCGGTCACTCAAACTGTCAATCAATCAATCGGTCAACGAGATGGACAGCACTCGCCTGGGTGGCGGTGAAGTCGGAGGAACGCGATGCGAGGGGGTTCGATCGTGAACGTCGTGCGGGGGCATGTCCCCCAGATGCCGCGCTGGCGATCGGTGGGTGGCGCAAGCCTGACGGCGTGGGCGCACCGCGCGGTTGCCGTCGCGGTTGTTGCGATGTCAATCGCGCCCCTGGCGCAACCCGTCGGTGCCGGGGCCACATCGGTCGGCACGGCCGAAATTGGTGGTAGCCGCACAGGTCAGGCGCAACCCCCGGCGAAGCCGATGCCTGACGCACCGAAGGCGGACAAGCTGTTCGAGGACATGCTTCCCGAAGATCTGGCGGGTCAGCCGATCTACGCCGATGTCAAGGCCGAATGGGACAAGAAATTCAAGGCCACGACCGACGTTGTCATCAAGATCCCGGCAGTCAACTACGTCAGCAACGGTGGTTCTGAAGGCTTGCAGAAGGTCGACAACTTCAAGGGACGCCCGGGACCGTCACTCCTCTGGACCGAGGATGACGGGTGGGTCGAATGGGAAATCGACGTTCCAACCACGGGTCTGTACGAAATCACGATGGACTACTACCCGATTCCCGGCAAGCGGGCATCGGTGCAACGCGATCTGCTCATCAATGGCAACCTGCCTTTCCGCGAGGCCAAGCGTGTGGTCTTCCAGAGGGTGTGGAAGGACAACGGCGCGGTCAAGAAGGACAACCAGGGGAACGACGTCCGGCCGGCCCAGATTGAGGCTCCCCAGTGGGAGACCAAGACTATCGAGGATGCTGATGGACGCTATGATGCGCCTTTCCAGTTCCTGTTCGAAAAGGGGCTTCAACGACTGCGCCTCCAGACGGTGCGAGAGACCCTAGCCCTTGGGTCCATTTCGGTGCATTCACCCAAGATCGTTCCCCTTTACGACGAGCAGATAAAGATATGGAAGTCGAAGGGCCTCAAGGAAATCGAGGTCAAGAAGGCCACTCTTGTCGAGGCCGAGAACCCGACCGTGAAGTCCGATCCGACGGTACGCGGAGAGGTCAACTTCGACGCGCTGGCCAGTCCCTACGCCGACGGTCTGTTCAAGCTGAATTCCTTTGGTTGGTGGCGGTGGCGCCTTCCCGGTCAGTGGGTACGGTGGGAAGTCGAGGTTCCTGAAGAGGGCCTCTATGAACTGAGTTTCAACATCTGGCAGGGATGGGCGGGACGGCGCCCCCGCATGCGGTCACTTCGGATCAACGGAGAAGTGCCGTTTCGTGAGGCCGGCGGGATCCTGTTCCGGATGGAACGGGACTGGCGCTTGGAGACCATGCGCGAGAACCAGTTGGCGGAGGGCAAGCCGTATCTCTTCCATCTGACAAAGGGCAAGAACGTCGTCCAGATGGACGTGACGCTTGGCTTCATGTCTGAGACCATGCGCGAACTCGACCTGATGCTCTCTGAAATGAGCCAGATGAGCCGCGAGATGCTCATGATCACCGGGTCCCAACCGGACGTGAACATGGAATGGGACCTGCATGAGAAGATCCCGACCCTTGTCCCGCGCCTCCGGAAATTGCACGACCGCCTCGAATTGCAGGCATCGCGCATGGAGGAGATTGGACGGGCAAAGAACGATGCTTCATCGGCGTTCCGGGTCGTCGAGTCGCAATTGCAGCGAATGATCGATAAGCCGGCAGAGATTCACCGTCTTCTCGAGGACTTCATGAGAAGCCAGGGGATCCTGGCAACTTGGTTGCTGAACTTGCAGAACCACCCGCTTGCGGTGGAATGGCTCACCGTCCATTCGGCGAACACCCCATTGCCCCGAGTTCAGGCGAATGTGTTCGAGCAGACGGTTGCTTCCTTGAGCACGTTCATCTCATCGTTCACGCGTGACTACACAGGCCTCGGAAGCAGCTACGCCAAGGACAGCAAGGAGACCGTCCTTGATGTTTGGGTAGGTCGTGGTACCGAGTGGGGCCAGATCATGAAGGACATGATCGAGGACGACTTCACGCCGAACACTGGGATCAAGGTGAACGTCCACGTGATCCCGCCCGCAAGCCTTGGCGAAGGTGCAGGGTCCGTACTATTGCTCGCGACGACCGCTGGTGAAGCCCCCGACGTCGCCGTCGGTGTGCCAAGCCAGCTCCCGGTTGACTTTGCGGTACGGAAGGGTCTCGTCAACCTGACGAACTTCCCGGACTATCCTCAGATTGCCAAGCGGTTCCGGGAAGGGGCGCTTGTCCCATTCCGGTACCGGGTTCCATTCACCAACGAGGAAGGTAACTGGGCAATTCCTGAGACGCAGGATTTTGCGATGACCTTCTACCGGACGGACATCCTCAGTGAACTCGGGATCAAGCCTCCCGACACATGGGATGACCTGTACGACGCCTTGCTGAAACTCCAGCAGAACGGGTTGGACTTCTACTACCCGCCGCCAACCGGTGTTGGCGTGACTGAAGGCGCGGTCGGGTTCACACCGTTCCTTTTCCAGAACGGTGGCGAGTACTACAAGTGCATGGACGGTTCATGCCGGTCTTCACTTGACACCCCTGAGGCATTGGTCGGGTTCCAGGAGTGGACTGACCTTTACAGCAACTACAAGATTCCCCGTGAGGCGAACTTCTTCACCCGGATGCGGACCGGTGAGCAACCGATCGGCGTGGCGGGCTACGGGGTCTACATCGCCCTTTCGGTGGCGGCTCCGGAATTGACGGGTCGGTGGGAGATGCGGCCAATGCCGGGACACCGGTGTGGTTCCACAACCTCGATGGGCACCATCGTCCCGTGCGTTGACCCGCAGACTGGCCAGAAGTTGCCAGACGGCACGATCATCCGGGCCAGTGGTGGCACCGGGGCGAGCATGGTGATCTTCGAGCAATCGAAGCACAGGGAAGAGTCCTGGCAGTTCGTGAAGTGGTGGTCGTCCAAGGACGCCCAGCAGCGCTTCGGTGGCGAACTCGAGGCACTGATCGGTGTTGAGGCGCGCTGGAACACCGCTAACTTGGAGGCACTGCAGGCATTGCCGTGGCCCAAGAAGGACATTGGATCCATCATGGAGCAGTGGCGCTGGTTCCGCGAACCTCCTGTGGTGCTAGGCGGATATTTCACCGGTCGCCACGTCCTGAATGCGTGGAACCGGGTCGTTCTTCAAGGAATGAACCCGCGTGAGGCGCTCGAGGATGCCATCTACGACATCAACAAGGAACTCGCCAAGAAGCAGGAAGAGTTCGGCGTGAAGGTAGACAAGTCGATGTACCGGCGAGGGTGATGAACGTCATTCGGTAGCGGTGGGTTTGCCCGGGGACACGTCGTTCCGGGCTTCGGGATCATTCTTTGGTTCTAACAGGGGGGAAAAGGCATGGCGGGTCGCACTGAGGTGATGACATCGCGCGGGATGGTCTCCACGGCCGCACGTCCGGAAGGATTGGCGCTGTTCTGGCAGAAGTTCGGAACGTCGTACCTTTTCATGGCACCGTTCCTGATCTTTTTCACCATCTTCGTGGTGGCCCCGGTCCTGACGGCGGTGTACCTGAGCTTCACGTACTTCAATGTGCTCGAGGCTCCAAGGTTCATTGGGTGGAGCAACTACAAGTTGCTGTTCCTTGAGGACGATGTGTTCATCATCGCGATCGGGAACACCCTGACATTCGCGGTCATTACTGGCCCGGTCGGGTTCTTCCTCTCCTTCATGTTTGCCTGGCTTATCAATCCATTGAAGTTGAAGACACCGCTCGCTCTCTGCTTCTACGCGCCGTCGATCACGGGCGCAGTGGCAATGGGTGTGGTCTGGAAGATCGTTTTCTCCGGGGACCGCTACGGCTACCTCAACAATTGGCTCCTTGGGATCGGCGCGATCGACGAGCCTTACCAGTTCCTTGCCGAACAGGCGGCCATCATGCCGGTCATCATGTTCGTGGCCCTCTGGATGAGCATGGGAACTGGGTTCCTGGTGTTCCTTGCAGGGTTGCAGACCGTCCCTGGAGACCTTTATGAGGCCGGGAAGATGGACGGGATAAAGAACCCGCTTCAGGAGGTCTGGTACATCACCCTGCCGATGATCAAGCCGCAGTTGCTTTTCGGCAGTGTCATGGCGGTGGTTGCCGGGTTCTCGGTCTTCGAGGTCGCGACATCGCTCGCCGGCTTGCCAAGCCCGCTGTACGCCGGCCATACCATCGTGGCGCACATGTATGACTTTGCGTTCATCCGGTTTGAGATGGGATACGCAACCACCGTTGCCGTCTTCCTCTTCCTTCTGACATTCGGCCTTGGCCGACTGCTCATGCGCATGTTTTCCTCGAAGAACGAATACTGATCAGCCGTCGGAAGGTGGGTGGTCCGGGGGCACGTGGTTCCCGGTTCACCCAGTGATTTGGAGAGCGAGCCATGGCCGTACTCGTGCAACGACCTCAGACCGTTGACTTTTCGGTGACGAAGGTCCTGCGGTTTCTGCGCAAGCAGACTCCCGCGCCTTCGTACCTTTTCCTGATCCCGATGGCGGTCTTCTCGATGCTGCCAATTGTGTACGTCATCTCGACCGCGTTCAAGCCGCTTGAGGAGCTCCTGCTCTTTCCGCCACCGTTCCTGGTCCGGCGTCCGACCCTGGATAACTTCCAGGATCTGTTGCTCGCTACGAATGCCTTGGCCGTGCCGTTCACGCGGTACCTGTTCAACAGTATCTTCGTGGTGCTGACGACCGTGCTTCTCCAAGTGATGATGTGCTCGATGTGTGCGTATCCGCTCTCCAAGGCGAGGGTCCTGCCGGGTCGTAACTTCATCTTCGGAATGATCGTGGCGGCCCTGATGTTTGCCCCGCAGGTAACTCGCATTCCGCAGTATCTCGTGGTGCAGAAGATCGGGCTCATCGATACGTACGGTGCACTGATCCTGCCGGCCCTCGCGTGGAGCTACGGACTGTTCATGATGAAGCAGTTCATGGACAATGCGGTTCCGAACGAACTGATCGAGGCGGCTCGTGTCGACGGTGCGCAGGAGTGGACGATCTTCTGGAAGATCGTCATGCCGAATGTTGCGCCAGCATGGAACACGCTGCTGATCTTCGGCTTCATCCAGTTGTGGAATGACAGCTTCAGCCCGTTGGTTTTCACGCGCAGCGAGGCAATGAAGACGGTCAGCGTCGCAATGATCAGCCTGACAAATGGTCCGGCGGCGATTGCTCGCCAGGGTGCGCAGGCGGCCGCAGCGTTTCTGATGACTGCGCCGACCATCACTGTCTTCCTGCTTCGGCAGGCCAAGGTCATCCAGACGATGGCACATTCGGGAATCAAGTCGTGAGTAAGCAGTTCAAGTCGCGTCGGCGCACGAGGTTGGCGCGTCTCGTCACGTTCACGACGGCATTGGTGCTGGTCGCAGCGTTCGTGGTCGGGCTGCTTCCGGGCGGGGTGCCCGTTGCGTCGGCGGACCGGGAGTACTCCTGGACGCTCGACAAGGATGCGCGGACGCTTGCTTCGCCACTTCCGTACATCTACGACTTCGAGATCGACGGGATGTATCAGAAGTGCGGGACTTTCAAGAACCCGGCTGACATCTACATCGACAAGGGCGGAAATGTCTGGATCTCGGATACGGGCAACAATCGCGTTCTCAAGTTCGCACCTGACGGAACGTACATGCTGACCATCGGCAGTGCCGAGGGTCCGGGAAAATTGAATGCGCCCGAGGGTGTATTCATCACCGCGCAAGGCGACATCTGGGTTGCTGACCGGGGCAACAGCCGCCTGGTCTCCTATACGGCGTCCGGTGAGTTCATCAAGCAGTTCGGGAAGCCCACTTCGCGCCTGCTCGAGGATGATCAGGTCTACCAGCCCAACAAGGTCGTCATCGATCGTCGAGGGTATCTCTACGTCCTGAATGGCGGTGGCGACTTCCGTGGGATCTTCCTTCTGGACAGTGAAGGGACGTTCCGGGGGTTCTTTGGTGCGAACCGGCTGGTGTTCAACCTCGGTCGCTTGCTGATCCGGATGTTCACGACGGATTCGCAGAAGAAGCAGATCTCAAAGGTCTTGCCAACGCACCATGCCAACATGTTCGTGGATGAACGAGGGTTCATTTACACGGTCTCGCCCCTCGGTGACGTCGATCAGATCAAGAAGTTGAACTCGATCGGGAACGACGTCTACACATCGGGCAATAAGGCATATGGCGAGATTGAGCGTCGTGGCGCGCAGACAATCAAGCCCCAGTTTGTGGACGTGACCGTTGACAGCCAGGGGATTGTCTCCGCACTCGACTTCAACAGTGGCCGGATCTACCAGTACGACCAGTCGGCGAACCTTCTGGCGATCTTTGGAGGCCGTGGTTCACAGCGGGGCAAGTTCGAGCTTCCCCAGAGCCTCGCGGTCGGCAACGAGGGGCGCTTGTATGTCCTGGATGCAAATCGGAATAACGTGCAGGTCTTCCGGCCAACCGAGTTTGCCGAACTCCTGCACAAGGGCAGCCGCCTCTTTTTCGACGGCAAGTATGCCGAGGCAGAGGTGATCTGGCGCGAAGTCCTCCGTCGGGACAGCAATTTCGAACTCGCGCACACCGGACTGGCGAAAGCCTTCTTCAAGCGAGGCGAGTACCTCAAGGCCATGGAGGAGTACACGGTTGCGCGGAACAACTCGGGCTGGTCACTGGCCTTTGGAGAGCTTCGTCACGATTTCGTCCGTGAGGAGTTCGGGTTGGTCCTGCCGGCATCAATTGCCGGAATTGCGCTGGTTGTCTGGGGTGTCCGCCGGATTGGGCGTGCGCTGATGTCAATGCGCTTTGACGACCGCGGAGGCGTCTCATGAGTGGAACGACAGTCCCATTGCCCGGCGGATCGTTGGTCGGTGATTCCAGTGGTGTCGCGGTGATGGAAGGGTTGGCGGTCGAGAAGACCGTCGATGTCGCAGCTGTCTCCGGAAGGCCCCGCGCCCCGTACTTTCCGCGCCGGTTTGCGACGGCCCCTCGGGCAGCCCGTAGGACCGAGGCGACCGGATGGCG
>Ga0209598_10001594_pt1 | contig 18513 bp, 15 predicted proteins | sample M_140807_EF_Meta_FD_187317 | JGI IMG/M metagenome (GOLD analysis project Ga0209598, IMG submission 187317) | Freshwater microbial communities from Lake Montjoie, Canada to study carbon cycling - M_140807_EF_MetaG (SPAdes) (version 2) | ecosystem: Environmental > Aquatic > Freshwater > Lake...
TTTTCCTTTGTAGGAAGCGCCAAGTGCCTGCGCTGAATCTTCGATAAACAAAAGATTGTGTTTTTCGCACAAAGCCATAATTTCTTCTATTTTACCAATTGCTCCGCACATATGCACGAGCAATACTGCTTTGGTTTTTGGTGTAATTACTGCTGCGATACCTTCAGGCGAAAGGTTAAGCGTTTCATCTATTTCAGCAAAAACGGGAATAGCTCCAGCATAAATTACAGCTTCTATAGTTGCGATATACGTAAAGGGAGGCACGATTACTTCATCACCAAACCCTACACCACAGGAAGCAAGAGCAGTAGACACTGCAGTTGACCCACTCGACGTGAGCTGGCAGTAAGCTGCTCCGGTAAAATCACATATGGCTTGTTCCAGTTCTTTGGATTTCCAAATGCCCTTGCGGGGCTCATCATGATTGTATCTAAAAAGGATGCCTGTTTCCATAACATCCATTATTTCCTTGCGCTCTTCTGCGCCAAATACTTCAGTTCCTGCCATATCTGTAAAACTGCAAATTTAATGAATTAACGGATTGGTTTTGGTTTTGTGGTTTTGGAGAGGTTGTCCAATTGCGGTTTAAACAGATTTGTAACCTCCTGAAAGGCAGGCCTGAATTGCTTTTCCAGTGGTTCTGTTGCCACAAGATGTTCTTTTCGGTGATCAACCTGTTTTCCATTTTTCCAGAACCTGAGGCATACGTGAGGTCCGGTTGCCAAACCTGTACTGCCTACATATCCAATTACCTCTCCCTGGCTTACCCTTGCGCCCCTTCGGATGCCTTTTGCAAATCCTGACATATGAAGATATTGTGTCTGATAGGTTTTGTTATGTTTGATTTTAACAAAATTCCCATTACCCCCTCTTCTGCCAGCTTCTTCAACGATTCCATCTCCCATTGCAAGGATTGGAGTGCCTTTAGGAGCAGCGTAATCCGTACCCAAATGAGGTTTGTAGACTTTGTTTACCGGATGGAATCTTCTTCTGGAATATCCGGATGTCATTCTTGAAAATTTCAAAGGAGCTTTAAGAAAAGGCCGTTTGGCACTGTTTCCATTTTCATCAAAATAGGATAATTTTCCATTTCTATCAAACCCGAAGGTATAAAAACCTTTTCCAGATTGTTCAAACCATGCTGCCTTAATTTTTCCTATGCCCATGCTACGACCTTCAACAACCTGTTCTTCATAAATAACAGAAAAACGGTCGCCTTCCTGAATCCTATAAAAATCTATGGTCCAGGCATATACATCTGCCATTTTAACAGCAAGAACCGGGTCGAGATCTAATTTTTCAAGCGTGAGATACAAGGAGCTACTTATACTACCTGCGGCTTTACGTTCAACAGTTTGTACTTCTTTCTCAACAACTGAAAAATGCAAGGCATCTTTAAATCCTGCAACTATATATTTAGCAGGAGATTCCTCAAAAATGAAATATCTTAATTCTGGAGAAGTGCCTCTACTCATCAGAAGAAGGTAATCCATGCCCGCATGCATATTTTTAAAATCAAATTTTCCCTGCGCTGTTTTACTCAAAGAATCCACAGTAGCAGCACTAATGCCATATTTTTGAAGAATCAAAGAAAGATTATCGCCTTGTTTTAGGGTATATCTGCAAATATCCAGGCTGTCAGCAGGTATTCCGAAGATGTATAAAGGCTTAGGATGAATTTTAGCTTCTTCCTTGTCATCGGAATAAAAAGATATAGGTTCATCAAAAATCCAGAATATTCCAAAGAGTATAATGGCTAACACAGGGAGAGTAATCAGTGTTATCCTTAGAATCTTTTTTACCATGTTGTGAAAATAAAGTAAGAACGTTACTTATCCATCCTTATTTTTCCACGTTGAAATTCCGGATTATGACAGAGGCGGAAAAAAAGGAATCCATACAGGCATTGCTGGCATTAAAGGCTACAGACAAAATTGGTCCGATTACCATTAAAAATCTGGTTGCTTACTGCGGCAGTCCAATTCAGGTGCTTAAAACATCAAAGGGAAAGCTTTTGAAAATTCCGGAAGTGGGTGAAAAAACAGCAGCAATGGTGGTTCAGGCTACAAAACACCTCGCAAATGCTGAAAAAGAGCTGAATTGGGTTGAAAAGCAAAAAATAAGGGTTTGGTCTTATCTGGATGCTGAGTATCCGGATATGTTGCGGCATATTCCTGATTTGCCGGTTGTGCTTTTCTCAAAAGGAAGGTTATTGCCTGGAGAAAAAACTGGGATTGCAGTAGTAGGTACCAGAAAACCAACGGAATATGGAAAAAAAACGGCCATCGAACTTTCTGCAAAACTGGCGGAGGCGGGAGTAAATATTGTTTCTGGCTTAGCATACGGCATTGATTATGAGGCTCATCGAGCTACTGTAAAGCACAATGGTATTACGACTGCTGTACTGGGTCATGGGCTGGACCGCATTTATCCAGCAAAACACACCCTGCTTTCCGAAAAAATTATTGAGTCAGGCGGATGCTTATTAACAGAATATCCCTCAGGAACCAATCCTGATGCCGTTAATTTTCCATCCAGAAACAGAATTGTTGCTGGATTATGCAAAGCAACAATTGTTATTGAAGCCGCATCAACCGGAGGTGCATTGATTACTGCCCGTCAGGCATTTGATTATGACAGAGAAGTTTATGCAGTTCCTGGAAATCTGGATAGTCCTTTCTCAGAGGGATGTAACAGATTAATAAAAGATAATATCGCCCGCATTTTTACAACGGTTCAGGATTTGTTTACTGATTTGGGCCTGCAGGAATCTGGCCTACCTAACCCGGATGAGTTTAAGGAAAAATCAAAATCTCTGCCACCTCTTTCCGGTGATGAGCATTCTATTGTTGAAGCGTTACGAAATGGTTCATTGTTAATTGACCTTATCGCAGAAAAGACAGGAATACCTTTTTCGCGCCTCAATGCAGTTTTACTTGCTTTAGAATTTAAAGGTATAATACAACAGTTTCCAGGAAAAAAATTTAAACTTTCCTGAAGTTCATATTCAAATAAAAGGCGGAATTTATCTTCGGTTGTCCCTCTTTTTATACGTGAACCCTTCCGGTAACATAAAGTTTACCTGGTCAAGAGTTTTAGGTTCTAAAGCAAAGTATGTTGAAGTTATGGTTAGATTTTCCGTTTTTCGTATAATTTTAAGTGGAATTCTTCCATCAAGTCCTTTGGTTAAAAAATGTATATCCGCATTTTTGGTATCTGCATAAAGTTCAGTATTTACTTTATATTTGTTTGAGACATAATAAGTGATATATTCTCCGTTTTTCTTAACCTTATAAATCTCACACATTTCATTATTTACTCTTGCGGAATCTCCTGTAAATGTGGCAACGGGAGGTATTGTATCTGTTGAATAAAATTTGTCATTTTTAAAGATTATTTTATTTTTCATATCTATGGTGTATACCCGATCAGAGTCCCCGATAAAAAGCTTAGTATCGGGAAATTGTCCTTCGTACAGGTTTATGATAAAGTTATTCCCTTTGATGTGTAAATCCATCTTCTGGGGAGGTTTCATCATGATATAATTTGGGGCATCAACTCCTGTTAAATCTATCCTGTATTTAATGGTCCCTTCAAATGAAGTTTGACCAAAGCAGGATAGACTAAGAAGAAAACAAAAGGTCAGGTAAAAAAAGAATTTACCGAATGAATAATGCATTTACGAAAATACGTAAAGACCTGCTTTTATTGTATTAACATGTGCATTTACTGTCACAGACAAGTTTTGATTATAGCCTCCTCCCATAGTGCTCACAATAGGAATATTATGTTTGTGGGCTGTTTTAAAGACAAATAAATCGCGTTCAAAGCATCCTTCTGGTGAAATATTTAATTTACCTAATAAGTCTCCGGAAATAATATCTGTCCCTGACTGGTAAAAAATAAAATCAGGTTGAAATTGGTTTATAATTTTATCCATTTCATTTTGGAGAATTTGAAGGTATTCTTTATCCTTAATTCCGGTTTTAAGTTCAATGTCCAGAGAGGATTTTTCTTTTTTTAACGGGTAGTTATCCTTTGCATGCATGGAAAAGGTAAAAACTTGTTCCGAAGATTTAAAGATGGAAGCTGTTCCATTACCCTGATGTACATCCAAATCCAGAATTAGTATCTTTTTAACTTTTTTTGAGTTTAACAAGTAATTAGATGCAATAGCCAGATCATTTAACACACAAAATCCTTCACCGTTTTCGTAAAATGCATGATGGGTGCCACCCGCAAGGTTAATTGATATTCCGCTTTCAAGTGCATTCCTTGTACATGCCAATGTACCTCCAGCCGAACTTAATGATCTGTCCCTAAGGGCAGGAGAGCATGGAAATCCAATTTTTCTAATTTCAGATTCTGAAAAACTGAGATTCTGGATTTTTTCTAAATAATCCTTACTATGTGTCAACAATAGTGTTTCATCATCCGGAAAATCAGGATAGAAAATTTGTTCTGGTGAAATAATTCCTTCATACAGTAACTGATCTTCAGTGAGTTGATATTTTTCAGCAGGGAATTTATGTCCTTCAGGTAACTCCAATGGGTACTTTCCTGAGCTGGACAATCGAATCATCTTACCACTCAAGAGGTAATTTTTGCAAGAAATTGCTCATCCCTCTTCTACAATCTTCTGTTGCTCTGGATCGCGCATTCATTTTTGCGGCAAATAGTAATGCGTCATCAATGGGTAAATCCTGAACATCAGCCATCATTTTTTTGGTAAGTTCCATTGAGGCACCTGAATTTTCTTTACACAATTTTAATGCAAAATTTCTTACATCATTTTCAATGGTTTCAATAGGTAAAACATCATTAATGATTCCAATCGAATGCGCTTTATGGGCTGAAACCAAGTCACCGGTCAGTAACATTTCCTTAGCGCGGGCTTCCCCAATTTTTCGAATAAGAAAAACCATTACAATAGCTGGAATAAATCCGATATGCACTTCAGTATATCCGAATTTTGCCTCAGGAACAGAAAAAGAAAAATCACATACTGTCACAAGTCCGCAACCTCCTGCAAGCGCATGTCCTTGTATTTGAGCAATTACAACCTTTCCCATTCTGTAAATTTTCTGATACAATTCCATCAAATGGGTAGAATCAATCAGGTTTTCATCGTATCCGTATTCCTGAAGTCTGACCACATATTCCAAATCTGCACCTGAGCAAAAGGCTTTCCCATTTGCTTTTAAAATGATGACTTTTACATCCGGGGAAGACTCAGCAACAACTAATGCCTCTTTTAATTCCTTGACTACTACAAAATTAAGAGCATTTCTTTTTTCCGGTCTGTTCAAAGTAATGCTGGCTATTCGCTCAGATACCTCGTAAGTAATGGTGTTAAAAACTGGATTCATACCTGGTCCTTAAATTACAACCTATTCGCTAAACAACTACTTAGGACTAAAATAAGTTTCGATAGAAATAATTTTAAACACTAAAAATAAAGTAACAGTAGACTTAAAATTGTTCTGCAATTCGTGGACGCAATGAATAGGTAATCCAATAAGTTACTGCAAGAATCAAAACTCCACAGCAAATGGATTGTTGTATGTTAAATGTTCCACATTCTAACACTGCAAATGGGAGAGTTGAGAAAAAGGAAGCTGATGATTCAAGGATCAAAATAAGATAAGAAAGGATTTTTGCACAAATTTCATTCAGGTAGGGGATATACAATACAGGTAAAAGAATGAAACCGAGACCTGTGATAATAGTAGAAACAGGAATTGCAATCATATTTGCGAACAAAAACCAAACCGGAAACTGACCAAAAAAATACATACTGACAGGTAATGTGAAAAACTGTGCGGCAAGTGTTGCTGAGAATAAGGAAGAAATTTTATTAATGATTCCCGATTTTCCTTCTATTGAGGAGGAAATTGTTCCTCCCAGAATAACCAAACCTATAAGTGCGATATAGCTCAATAAAAAGGAAGCATCACACAACCAAAGTGGTTTCCAAATTAATTGTATCATCCAACTAACAGCAAGTGCATTTATGGCCAGGCTTTTTCGATTATACATTCTGCCGATAATGAGTATGCAGGACATTGCAGCAGACCTGACTATGGAAGCACAACAGCCTGTTAAAAGTGCAAATCCACATAGGAAAAGTATTAGAAATACTGAGGTAATTATTTTGCCAACCTTACCTCGTTTTTCAATCGGCTTCATTACAAATCCAAGAATTAAAAACAGTATGCCCATGTGAAGTCCTGAAAGTGAAAGCAGATGGGATAATCCGGTTCTGGTAAAAATTGTTTTTGTTCCTTTGTCCAATCCTGTTTTGTCTCCTAAAACAAAAGCATTAATATATGCTGCGTCTTTTGGATTTTTTAGTAAGTGTGAATTTTTTTTAGATAAGGATTCACATATTAATCCAGCCTGAAATAGTAAATTATTAAATTTCCCGGTTGCGCTTATTTTCCTGGCAAAAAGAAAATTGTTTCCTTTTTTGGCAATCCTGGTATTTTCCAGAGATACATAAGTACCTTGTAAATATTGTTTTTTTTGTTTGGTAAAAACCGAAAAAGGTCTTCCCTGGAATTCGATTTTGTGAACCATTCCTTTCGGAGTTTCTGATCCTTTTTCCAGAACAAGTGCTATACCGTTATTGGGGATGTCTTGAACCGGAGCAGGCATCCTAAAATTAAATACCGCAGCAGAAGCAGTAATTATGCTGATGCAAAAGAGAACTCCCTGAATGCGGATCCAAAGCAACTCTGAGTTTTTTCGAACCATTTTCCCAGCAAACCACACTCCTAAACCGGAAAGAAGGGCTATGCTGCCTAAAATCATTAAATCTGCTTGAGGGACAAACCAGGAAAAACATATCCCGACAGTAAACAGAAGTGCAACACGAACAATTGGATTTTCTCTGAACAACATGCTGCAAAGTTCCGGTGGTTGGAGAACCTGCACATGGAAACTATTATTAGAAGGTAAAATGATTCATTTTACCTACATATGGCTTTATACACCTATTTCAAGCACCATTTTATGATGTGCAATTCCCGCTTCCATAAAACCGGGGCCAGATTCGGAAAAATTAAATCTTCGGTAAAATTCAAGTGCTGTATCCTGGCTGTGAAGGTAAACTGTATTACTCTTTGGGATATCATTGAGAATGTTTCTCATGAGTGCTGAGGCTATTCCCTTGTTTCTGTATGGAAGCAAAACCGCAAACCTTTCCAGTTTTACTTTGCCTTCCGGAGTTACTCTCCATCTGGCACAACCAGCAGGTTTGCCGGAATAAAGCGCCAGGTAATGAACAGAGCTGCTTTCAAATTGATCATATTCTTCTGATTCACTAACTCCTTGTTCTTCAACAAAGACTTCCCTGCGAATTCTGAAAATATTTTCTATGTCTAAACTATCGGGTTCAGATTTCCTAACCTCAATCATGATTTCCTTCTTTTTACCATTCCAAAGATAACATCCAAGGGTATTTTTAGCTGATTGTAAACTGAGAATCCGTTGGTAGTTCCCTTGACCGGAGAGATTTTTTGTATAATTGCACTTTCTGCCGAATAACTTTTACCCTTATCCGTGGCAAAAACTCCTGAAATTAAGAATCTTGTAATTGTAGAATCCCCGGCTAAAGCTAAAACCATCGAGGGGTTTTTAGGCAAGGATTATATTGTCAAAGCGAGTTATGGCCATGTCCGTGATTTGCCAAAAGGCAATAATGCCATTGACATTGAAAATAACTTTAATCCGAGGTATGAAGTAAGTGAAGACAAACTTCAGGTTGTCGAAGAACTTAGAAAGATCAGTAAAAAAGCAGAATCTGTTTGGCTGGCAACGGACGAGGACCGCGAAGGAGAAGCCATTTCATGGCACCTGTTTGAGGTTCTTGGTTTATCTGAGAAAAGTACAAAAAGAATTGTTTTTCATGAAATTACCAAAAAGGCAATTCAACATGCTATTGACCACCCCAGAAATATTAACCTTGAACTGGTAAACGCTCAACAGGCAAGAAGGGTATTAGACAGACTTGTAGGATTTGAACTTTCACCTTTGCTTTGGTCAAAGGTTAAAGCCGGACTTTCAGCAGGCCGGGTTCAATCCGTTGCTGTGCGTTTGATTGTTGAACGGGAAAGGGAGATGAATGCCTTTGCAGAATCTTCTGCATTTAAGGTTACTGCCGAATTTTCACTTCCGGGAAACAAAATTTTAAAAGCAGAATTGCCTAAATCCTTTAAAACGGAGTCTGAGGCGAAGGCTTTCCTTGAAAAGTGCACAGGAGCATCCTACGAAATTGCTTCACTAGAAAAGAAACCGGGTAAAAAATCGCCTTCAGCGCCATTTACCACTTCTACGCTTCAACAGGAAGCGTCCAGAAAATTGGGATTTTCGGTTTCACAAACAATGGTTTTGGCTCAGAGATTGTACGAATCCGGTAAGATTACTTACATGAGAACGGATTCATTTAATCTCTCTGACACAGCACTCTCTGAGGCCAAAGAGGTTATTTTAAAAGACTTTGGCAAAGAATATCATCAGGTAAGAAAGTATAAAACAAAATCAGCAAGTGCCCAGGAAGCGCATGAGGCAATTCGTCCTACAGATTTTTCTGTTTCTGAAATTGAAGGAGAGAAAAATGAAAAAAGGCTATATGAACTAATTTGGAAGAGAACAGTTGCTTCCCAAATGGCAGATGCAGAAATTGAAAAAACAATTGCTGAAATAAGCATCCTGCCTTCAGATAAAAAGGAAACTTTTTTTAATGCTCATACTCTGGTTGCTACCGGAGAGGTAATTAAGTTTCAGGGATTCCTCAAAGTGTATATTGAATCTACAGATGAAGATGAGGACGAAGGAAGTTCAGGAATGTTGCCTCCTTTGGACATTGGTCAGATTCTTAGTTTAACCCAAATTGCTGCAAGGGAGAGATTTGCACGTCCGCCTGCCCGCTTTACTGAAGCTAGTCTTGTTAAAAAACTTGAAGAGTTAGGCATAGGCAGACCTTCAACTTATGCACCGACCATTTCTACCATTGAAAGACGAGAGTATGTAATCAAAGGCACTGCCGAAGGTAAACCAAGAAAATACACCGTCCTTTATTTTGATGGAACAGAGATAACTAAAGCTATTGAATCGGAAATGACCGGTTCCGATAAAGGAAAATTGTTGCCAACAGATATGGGAACAGTTGTTACAGATTTTCTGGTGGAGTATTTCCGAGACATTATTGATTACTCTTTCACTGCTGAAGTTGAAAGAGAGTTTGATGAGATAGCCGAAGGAAAAATGGTCTGGAATAAAATGATTCAGTCATTTTATACAGATTTCCATAAGAAAGTGACTGAAACAAAGGATACGGCTGAAAGAGCTTCCGGCGAACGAATGCTTGGAGATCATCCTGTAACTGGTCGTCCTGTTTCAGTTCGTCTTGCAAGGTACGGCCCGATTGTGCAGATTTCTGATCCGGCAGGAGAGGAAAAACCTTTGTATGCAAATCTCAGGGGTGACCTTAGAATGGAGACAATAACGCTCGAACAGGCTCTTGATTTGTTTAAACTACCAAGAGAAGCAGGACAGTTCGAGGAGGAACCAATGGTTATTGGTACCGGAAGATTTGGGCCTTATATCCGACATAAAGGTAAATTCTATTCCTTGCCTAAAACAGAAGACCCGATGCTTGTTGAGTCTCCACGATGTGTTGAAATTATCGAGGCGAAAAGAAAAGCTGAAGCCGAGAGGGTTATTCAATCCTTTGAGGAAGGTGAAATTCAGGTACTTAAAGGAAGATTTGGTCCTTATGTTTCCTATAAAGGAGATAACCTAAAACTTCCAAAAGATAAAGATCCGGTATTAATCACACTTGCTGAGATTCATGCACTCCAAGAGGCACAGGCAAATGCACCGGTAAAAACCAAAATCGCAGCTAAAAAAGCTGGAGGTAAAAAATCAGCCTCAGCAAAACCAAAGGCAAAACCGAAAGCTAAGCCTAAATCTAAATCCTGACCTTGCTTTTTATTTATTACTTCTTTATCTTAATTTTGGCCTGCTGAATTCTAATTATAACGCATGTCATTAGCTAAAATCGAATCTTTACTGGGAGACCAGGCCGAATACCTGCTCGGACATCAGTCAAAAACAATTGCCAGAGATCATCTCCATCTTCCTGGCTCTGATTTTCTCGACAGGATGTATGCCTCTACCAACAGAAGCAATCAGGTGCTGAGAAGCATCAACAGCCTTTTTTCACACGGACGATTAGGAGGAACAGGATATCTCTCCATTTTGCCTGTTGATCAGGGGATTGAACATTCTGCTGGTGCTTCATTTGCACCAAATCCGGCTTATTTTGATCCTGAAAATATAGTCAAACTGGCAATTGAATCAGAATGTAATGCGGTTGCATCAACCTTTGGTGTACTCGCTTCTGTTTCAAGAAAATACGCTCATAAAATTCCTTTCATTGTGAAAATTAATCACAATGAATTCCTGTCTTATCCAAATAAATATGACCAAATTATGTTTGGCTCAGTGGATGAAGCCTGGAATATGGGAGCAGTAGCCGTCGGTGCAACTATTTATTTTGGTTCTGACGAATCTACCCGCCAAATTCAGGAAGTAGCCCATGCTTTTGAACGTGCGCATGAACTGGGAATGGCTACAATTTTATGGTGTTACCTTCGTAATTCAGCTTTCAAAGTAAAAGGAGACAAGGATTACCACGTTTCTGCTGACCTTACAGGTCAGGCAAATCATCTGGGAGTAACCATTCAGGCAGATATTATCAAACAAAAACTTCCTGAAAATAACGGAGGGTATACTGCACTTGATTTTGGTAAAACCCATAAAAAAGTCTACTCTGACCTTACCACTGACCATCCAATCGACCTTTGCAGATATCAGGTTGCAAATTGCTACATGGGAAGAATCGGATTAATAAATTCTGGCGGAGCTTCTTCAGGTGCTTCTGATTTAAGTGAAGCCGTTTCAACTGCTGTAATCAATAAAAGGGCAGGAGGCTCAGGATTAATTCTTGGCCGTAAAGCCTTTCAGAAACCCCTTGCTGAAGGGATAGAAATCATTAATTCTGTTCAGGATGTTTATCTTGAATCGGGAGTGACGATTGCCTAAGTAACTGAATACATTCGTTTTTCAGTTTGTATTTGTTGTTCTTTTTAAATTTTTAAAAGTACTGTATGAGTTGGTTTAAACGCGTCAAGGAAGGGATAATTACCCGTACCGATGAGAAGAAAGAAGCACCGGACGGAATGTTTTCCAAGTGCCCTTCTTGCAAGAAAATGCATCTCACCAAACAGATCGTTGAGCATTCTCAATGTTGTCCGGATTGCAACTATCACTTCCAGATTGGAAGTAAAGAGTACTTCGAAATTTTATTTGATGATAACGAATTCACAGAACTTGATGCACTTCTTTCTTCATCCGACCCTTTGGGATTCGTAGATACCAAGGCTTATCCAGATAGAATTAGAGCCACACAGGCTAAAACTGGTCTGAAGGATGCTATTAGAACCGCTGTAGGAAAGGTTGGAGAAGAAGAACTCGTAATTGCCTGTATGGATTTTAATTTCATCGGTGGCAGTATGGGATCCGTGATGGGAGAAAAAATATCAAGAGCAATTGATTATTGCCTGAAAAACAAACTTCCATTTATGATTATCAGCAAAAGCGGAGGAGCCCGGATGATGGAAGGCGCTTTAAGCTTAATGCAAATGGCTAAAACCAGTGCAAAGTTGGCCTTGCTCTCTGAACAAAGACTTCCATTTATTTCTCTGATGACCGACCCAACTACAGGTGGCGTAACTGCAAGTTATGCGATGTTGGGTGATTTTAATATTGCAGAACCAGAAGCTTTGATTGGATTTGCCGGACCACGGGTAATTAAGGAAACCATTGGAAAAGACCTGCCTAAAGGATTTCAGCGCTCTGAGTTTTTACTTGAAAAAGGATTTTTGGATTTTATCGTTGAAAGGTGGGAGCTGAAGAAAAAAATTACCACCCTATTAAAAATGCTGAAGCCTTATGGTAGCCCAGAAAAACCAGAAGCAAATCCAGAATAAAATCTTGTATTTAACTCAGGAATTATGCCTTCCTGAATAATTCTTTTTAACAGTGTTGAAATCTGGCCCGTCCATGACTTCAATATCATATTCTGCCGTCGTATACTTCTGGTGAAGCAACACCTTTTTTTTCTCGAAATAATCCTGCTTAATCACTCCGTCAATCGTCAGGAAATCGGGAGGTAGGACATCAACTCCATTTGGAACAATACAGTACTTTTCACGAAAAAGTCCTCTTATTCTGTCCCAAACAAATAAATAGGTGAAGTTTTGAAGGCTATCCTGCAACACAGTATGAATTTATTAAATTTTTTGTTCTCGCAAAGGTAAAGGAATACTAATGACAGATTTTTTTTATAACTGCACGTATTCCTGCTGGTCAGGTAAAATTTATAATTTTGTGAAAAAGAAAAGTATGCTTAAAAATAGTTCGGTCCTTTTTCTGGCTTTTTTATTTCTAATTGCCTGCTCAACCACTACTGATGAGAAGGTAACAGAAGAGGCTTTTGGAGCCAAAATTTCTACTGATGGAGCGCTTCCAATTCAGGAAATGGTACAGAAAATGGGTACTCAAACAAAGTTTGAAACCAAAGTTTCAGGAAGAATCGTAGAATGCTGCCAGAAAAAAGGGTGCTGGATGAAACTCGACAAAGGGGACGGAAGCACCATGATGGTGAGATTTAAAGATTATGACTTTTTTGTGCCTAAAGATGCTGCAGGCAAAACCGCAATCATGGATGGATTTGCTTTTATTGACACTATCTCGGTAGAGGACAGACAACACTATGCAAAAGATGCTGGTAAATCAGAAGATGAAATAAAGTTAATAACTGAACCCGAACTTGTTCTTGCTTATGAAGCAACCGGCGTAATTATTAGGGATGAAATCCAGAAGTAATTTCTTCTGCCTGATTTTATTTCTGGTATTTACCTCCTGCTCTACAAAAGATCAAAATTGTAAAGTCTCGGTGACTGGTGTTCAGGGTGAACATACGCTAGCTCATGCAATGCGTGAGGCGTACTCTGAATCTGAAGTGCTTAGGTCAAAAATTATTGCAAACGATACTGTTTGGGAATTTAGAGATACAATTCTGGACTTTCTTAAGGCGCAACCTACCGACTCTTCCGATTTGGAAGGGGATTTTCAGGCACTTTCTCATCTGTTTTTTACCCAGAGAAAAGCAATTTATACTTCAGAAAACAAAAAGGAAGCCTTTAATGCTTTGGTCGTAACATGTGTCGATTGCCATAAGTCCAGATGTACTGGCCCTTTGAAAAAAATCAAAAAACTTGTAATAAACCCCTAATAAGGGCACATAAAATGAACCTTTCAGAAATTAAAAATCATCTCTTCGGTACAGAAGATACATTTTCCCTTTTGGGAACAAGTACTGGATCGGTCTGGATAACAGATGAGAATCCAATGACTCATGAGGTAAAAAGTCCTATTGACCACGCACCTTTGGGAAAATTGGCTCTTTCAACCACTGCTAATTATATGCATGTTGTACAAACGGCTTCCGAAGCGTATAAGATTTGGAGCTTGATGCCTGCTCCAAAAAGAGGGGAAATTGTTCGACAAATAGGGGATGAATTAAGAAAAGAAAAGGAACCTTTAGGCAGACTTGTTTCCCTTGAAATGGGAAAAATCCTGCAAGAAGGTCTTGGCGAAGTGCAGGAAATGATAGATATCTGTGATTTTGCTGTTGGGCTTTCCAGACAATTGTATGGATTGACCATGCATTCGGAACGTCCAGGTCACAGAATGTACGAGCAATGGCATCCATTAGGTATTGTTGGCGTCATTTCTGCCTTCAACTTTCCTGTTGCTGTTTGGGCATGGAATGCTATGTTGGCTGCTGTTTGTGGCAACGTAACGATTTGGAAACCAAGTGAAAAAACTCCACTTACTGCTCTTGCCTGTCAGAATATTGTTGCAAGAATTTTACAAAGAAATCATCTTCCGGAAGGTATTTTCTCGGTAGTTGCAGGAGATGCTGAAATCGGCAAAGCCATGGCAAATGATAAAAATATTGCTTTGGTTTCTGCAACGGGCTCTACTAGAATGGGAAAAGCTGTTGGTACAGCAGTTGCTTCTCGTCTTGGTAAATCTTTGTTGGAATTGGGAGGAAACAATGCAATTATTTTAACTCCAGAAGCCGACCTTAATCTGGCATTACCAGGTATCGTTTTTGGCGCAGTAGGCACTTGTGGGCAAAGATGTACCACAACACGCAGGCTGATTATTCATGAATCCATATACGATAAAGTAAAGGAAATGCTGGTTCGTGCATATTCCCAACTCGAACAAAAAATAGGAAACCCATTAGAGAATGGTGTGCTTATTGGTCCATTAATTGATGAGGATGCAGCGAAAAATATGGAGCATAGAATTCAGGAAGTATCTCGCGAAGGCGGAAATGTACTCCTTGGAGGTTCCAGAGTAACCATTCCTGGATTAACAGGAGCTTATGTAATGCCAGCTTTGGTTGAAGCGCAAAATCATTTTCCTTCCGTTCAGGAAGAAACATTTGCTCCCATTCTTTATCTGTTAAAATACAAATCTCTGGAAGAAGCTATCGCCATGCAAAACGATGTTCCACAAGGACTGTCTTCTTCCATTTTTACCAATAATTTAAGAGAAGCAGAATTATTCCTGAGTGCTTCTGGTTCAGATTGTGGAATAGCCAATGTCAATATTGGTACTTCAGGAGCAGAAATAGGAGGTGCTTTTGGCGGTGAAAAAGAAACCGGAGGTGGAAGAGAATCCGGTTCTGATGCATGGAAAGCATACATGCGCAGACAGACGAATACCATAAATTATTCAACTTCTCTTCCTTTAGCTCAGGGCATAACTTTCGACCTGAGTATATAAAATAAAAAAAAGGCTGTCCTTTTAAGACAGCCTCTTTTTATGAATTTGATATGATTATTGAACAGTCAATTTAATTTGACGGGTTTCACCATTTAAGGTTAAGCCAACAAAGTAAACGCCTTTCGCATACCCATCCACCAGGATTTCGGTAGTGTTTTCTCCTGTAACGGCAGTACCATTTGAAGTACGTAAAATGCGACCAGAAAGGTCAGTAATGATAAGGCTATAATCACCATCTACTTCACTTGTAAAGTTTAACAGCGATTTATCCGAAGTTGGATTTGGAAACAAAACTAGATTTGAAACATTTTCCTGAATACCCGCAATTCGGCAGGAAGCAATGTTGAAATTATAAGGATTTGTTAAGCCGGCAACAGCATTGCCACACCAGTTTTGGATGCGAAAATCCCAACTTCCTGGAGCAAGGTTAAGATTGATGAAGTTGTTAATTGTAAAAGGTGAGTTTGCGTATGCATTTGCGCCAGTACGATACCGTACTCTAAAGCTATCAGAAGTGCCACAATTTTCCCAAGCTATTTTATAGTTGCAACCAGAATTTTGAGATAATGAAACAGCATAAGGCAAAGAGCAGTTGCTGATTGTATAGTAGCTTCCAGCAGGTGAAAGACCTACTGCAACACCATTACACCAGGTTTGGATACGGATTTCCCATGTTCCAACACCAAGATTCAGGTTGATATTGTTTCCTGTGGTAAATGGTGAAGAAACAAATGGATTAGTGCCTGAACGGTAACGAACACGGAATGAATCCGCGGTCACACAACCATTAGCCCAGCTTACGTTGTACGTACATCCCTGAACGCCAGATACTGTATATCCATTTACGACTTTACAGGCAACTGGACCTGTAGTATTAAACGACGCAGGTGCACTGAAGGCAGAGTTAGAATTAGCAGAACATTGTGAACGAAGTTTAACACAATAGTTTGTACAACCTTTAAGACCTGTAGCAGTCCAGGAACGAACGTTTCCGGGTACCTTGAAGTTTTGGCCAGCACCAGAAACTGTGCAGTTTTCAGTTATTCGAACCGAAAAGGAATCTGTATCCACTGTTGAGTTCCATTCAAACGTTGCAGTGGTAGGAGTAACATTGGTAACTGAAACATTTGTAGGTGCACCTGCTCTATTAATAATAAAAGTATCTACTAAGGAATCTATTCCATTGGTAATATTCCACAAAAATGTACCAGAAGAACCAATTGTAAGGTTTTTAATCTGAGTAGTAGGGGAGGTTGGAGTAATTATGGTTCCTGCTCCATCTATATTAGTCCATAAACCAGTATATCCACTTGGTAATTCTGCATTCATGTAAGTCGAAGCTCTTGAACACAAGAAATAATCGTATCTTCTTCTTTGTTTTATAACATTTATATTATAATCTTGAGTTTCGCCGTACATTCCTACATATCCGCATCCATCAGAAGGGAATGAAAATACATTAGCATCCAATGAATAGGTTTGCATGACACGCATTCTGTAAGTGCTAGTTAGTATTGATGGTATAGTGAAGGAACCTGAATGCCCAAACGCCTGAGTAACATTAGAAAAAACCAATTCACCAGAATCTGAGAAATCATAGTCCTGATTGAAATCAATGTATATTGCAAGCATGCCAACACCATTATAAGTAGTTGTAAAATTATAGGTTTGACCAGCATAGACAGTAGTTGTAGCTGTCGATAAAGAAATGTTATTAGAGCATCCCGATGATTCATTTATAGTATTGAAAGTGAAATTTGATATGTAAGAAGGTGCATATGAAGAACAGTCTACCGTATAAGAGGGAGGACAATAAGGATAAGCTGGATTGGCCAAAACATTGACAATATAATCTTGAGTTTCGCCCAAATCATTTATATATCCGCATCCATCAGATGGAAAGGATAAATTATCATATCCGGATATAACCCTCATTCTATGTGCACCAGCAGTAGTTCCCAATGGTATGGTAATCGAACCTGAATGTCCATATGCAAGCCCCATGTTTACATAAACCATTTCTCCGCTATCTGCAAAATCATTATCCTGATTTATGTCAAAATAAATTGCAACCATTTGAGGACTTGGTCCATATTGAGTTAAGAAACTAATTACCTGTCCTTCATATACGGTAGTTGTAGAACTGGATAAAACATAATCATCACCAGGGCTACATCCAGTTCCGTATTCACTAATCGTATTGAAGGTAAAATTGTCTATATAACAATTGTAATTGCATGAATACCCACCATAACTAACAGCACAAACAGGGTCAACAATGTTGATAATATAATCTTCCGTTTCGCCATAGTTAGCTATATCTCCACATCCATCATTCGACAGAGTGTTGCTGCTATTCATCACACCGCTACCACTAATTACCCGCATTCTTGTTGTACCATAGGCGTTATTTGTTGGAATGGTTATGTTTCCAGAATGGCTCCAAGCAGGGGTAGAAGTGTTGTATACGTTTTCACCTGCATCCGCAAAATCATAGTCAAAATTGAAATCAATGAATATCGCTAATCCTGAAGGATTCGTAGCTCCTAAATAAGCATAAAAAGGAAAAGATTGACCAGGATTTACGGTAGTACTTATGCCTGTATTTTCATACCCAAGAAAACCCGCAGCTGAGTATTGGTAATTAGCACAGCCTGAATTAGTGTTTGCAATAGTGTTAAAATAGAAATCAGAAATTTCTTCACCAATGATACAACCATACAAGTGGTTTGTCCAGCAATAAGGAGAAGGATCATTTCCTGAAGTTTGCGCAAATAGAAGGGAGGTTCCGATTTTCATCAGAAACAAGGCAGTTAGAAAGACTTTTGTTTTCATTTTAAAGTGTTTAAATTTTATACAAACCTACCTTTGCAAGTACTTTCTATCGTTACCGTTAAATTGAATTTTTACACGTTTGTAATTTATACTAAAACTATGCTTTTCATTTTTAAAATATAGATTTTATTTGTTTCCTAAAAAGTCACTACACCTATGTAATATTTATTAAATCATAGTATTGGTTATATATTATATAAATCATATAAAATATCTCGAATAAATTAACAATTCGTTGTGTTCGATGAAAATTAGGCTGACTAGCTAATCATCGTTTTTATATTATTAACCAAAGAAATTCGATGGTCATCTAAAAAAAACTTGTAGTGAGACTTAGGTGACTGAAATTACTTGTGATATTCGAAGTGGTGATTAAAATTTATTTTTTAAAATAATAGATTAATGCCTTCAAGAGTTTTAACTGATAATTTTATTGGTTGCTTTATTTACAGCTTCTTTCAGTCTGCTAATATCAATAGGCTTAACCACATAATCTATGGCATTAAATTCAAATGCTTCCTTTTCAAATTCTTTATATCCTGAAATGAAAATCACTTCAAAATTTATTTCATTAAATTTCCTTAATAAATCAAATCCTGTACCTTCCAGTAGCTTGACATCTAAAAAAACAAGGTCTGGTTTTAGGGTATGGATTAGGTCGTAAGCCTCATTTATTGATTGAACACTCCCTAATATCTCTATATCGGGACAATATCGGCTTAATAAAATAGCCAGAAGATCTAAATT
>Ga0209598_10001596_pt1 | contig 18500 bp, 14 predicted proteins | sample M_140807_EF_Meta_FD_187317 | JGI IMG/M metagenome (GOLD analysis project Ga0209598, IMG submission 187317) | Freshwater microbial communities from Lake Montjoie, Canada to study carbon cycling - M_140807_EF_MetaG (SPAdes) (version 2) | ecosystem: Environmental > Aquatic > Freshwater > Lake...
AAGTGTTGCGAATGGAGACATGTCGAACCGGCGCATGGATTCCTGACAGAAAAAAGAGAACTTCCTCACACTGCACCTATCGACCCCCTCGCAGGATTTTAAAGGCACCTTAATCCTGGAGTTACCGATGTCAAGACGCCGCCTGCAAACTATTCTGCCGCCTTATCTGATGCATCAATTAGAGCTGGCAGAAGACCCAGTCATTCGTGAGGCCGCTCAATCGACCCAACTGCTGGACGAGACTTTTCGCGCGAACCGATTGGAGAAAAAAGAATCGCAGCTGGCGAAGAAGCTTCCAGTGATCCAAATTTTTGATGCGAACCATGCACAAACACTCCCGGGACGATTAGTGCGCAGCGCTCATCAAACGCCTGTGGATGACCCCGCAGTTAATGAAGCCTGGGATGGATTGCAGGCCACGTTGCAATTCCTGCAGAACACATTCCGGCGCAATAGTCTGGATGGCGATGGCACTCGTCTGCGGGCAAGTGTACATTTTGGCGAACGCTACATGAACGCCTTTTGGGACGGCCGACAAATGGTGTTTGGTGATGGCGACGGCATTCTATTCCGCGGATTTACGGCCGCCGTCGACGTGATTGGCCACGAACTCGGACATGGAATCATCGCCGACGAAGGACAGCTCGCGTACGTTTACGAACCCGGCGCTTTAAATGAATCGCTGGCCGACGTATTTGGCTCCATGGTCAAACAGTTTCAACTGGCGCAAGCAGCCCACGAAGCAGATTGGCTCATCGGCGATCGGTTATTGACGCCCAATGTCCGCGGCAAAGCCCTGCGCTCGCTAGCGGCGCCCGGAACCGCGTATGACGACCCCGTACTGGGCAAGGACCCGCAACCAGCCCACTCAAGACATTTTGTGCGCACCCGCGAAGACAACGGCGGGGTCCACGTCAACTCGGGCATCCCGAACCACGCGTTCTATCTCGCAGCGCTTGGGATCGGCGGACCGACCTGGGAGGGCGCTGGCCCCATCTGGTACGACGCCCTGCGCGACCCAGCGGTCACGCCATCGACCGACTTTGCCCAGTTTGCCCGTCTGACGGAACTTGCAAGCGTTCGTCGATATGGGCTGGAATCGCGCGAGTGGCAAGCAGTGCGCGAAGCGTGGTCACGGGTGGGCGTAGAGTCGGAGCGTTACGAGCGGCCATTGCCGTGGCCGTTGAGGGCCGCGCAGGGTTAAATTGGCAATATGATCTGCGCCGGCGCCTCAAATTGCAGGCGCGCAGTGCAAGCATCAGCATGTCCGAACTCATCCGCCAAACCCTCGAAAAGGGAATCGATCAAGACCCCTTCGCGAGCGCGCGGGCCTTTTTCGATCGCTTCGAGCCGCTGGAAAGTTTTAAAAACGTGGATACGGAGGGGGTTGTCCGCGAAATCCGCAGCAAGGGCAGAATCCTTCGGTCCGAGATGCGGGCTCCAGAGCAAAGTTGAAGCACAACCCATTTGTCCTAGATACGAACATCGAATCCTTGTTTGACGGCGGGCAGCTAGTCGATGTCGATCGGTCCATCGCAACCCGAGCTGGTCGTTATGCAGGGCAATTCCGCGAATCTTTGAGCGGAATTTCACAAGAAGACTTCCTGTTTGCGGTAACGGCCCGAATTCACGGATACCCACTATGGACCGCAAACCGGAAACATCTTCCGATGCAGGACATTGACCTCATCCGTGAAGTTGGGTAACGAGTGGGAGCTGCGCTTACCCCCTTCAACGACAACCCAACAACCCCGGTCGGTGGGGGTCACCGTCGGGGTACCATCGCCGTTGGCATCGGGGCGTAACACCGATGCTAGGTCTACAATTCCCGAGTTAAATCCAGCCCCATAGAAGCTCGTGGCAACACCGGGCAGCTTTGCCGCAGCGCTTTCAACGGCAGCGAAACTGATGGTGAACTCATGCTGCCCCGCCCTGAATTCTGCGGCAAGCGCTGCGGCCCGGGCGATTGAAGTGACCGTGCCAGTCGGGTCCTCGGTTGACTGCGCCAATGCGGCTACGAATGAGCCGTACTGAACCCCTTTCGTGGATCCCACGCTGATTACGCCGCCAGCCCTTGGAGGTAGCGGCACATCGAGAACCTCAAATGCAGTGAAGCTTGTGCCGAGGCTGGCTGAATTCACTTGCACATTAGACGCCTGATCCTTGAAGAGCGCGTTAGCGGCGCCGAAGATGCCCTCTCGGGGATCGCCCTGTTAGCGTTGATCTCTGCGTTCAGCCAACTTCGCCGCGAGTCAAAAATTTCCGAGACCCAGTATCAACAACAGGAAGAAACACTGCTCGCCGATATTGAAGGCGCGGCCACTTGTGATCTGCCACCTGTCGTGCGCGTAAACTCGAGTGCTAGCTCAAAATGCAAAAACCGCTTGGGGTGGATGTCATCCACATCGGAAGCTCGGATGCCATGCAGGTCGATCTATTTTTACCGGCTGATACCTGGCGGTGTGTCATGGCAGCTGCCGCTGGACTTCAGTTGCCGTGGTCTAAGTTTTTTACCTTGGCAATCCAGCCCAACGAAAGCCGGGTCATCACATGAAAGCAAGAAGAATTCTCGTCACCGGCTCCGCCGGTTTCATCGGTTCCCACCTCACGCTGCTCCTACTGGAGCGGGGGGACACCGTGATTGGGCTCGACAACCACAACGCTTATTACGACCCGGCGATCAAAGAAGCGCGCCTAGCCCAATTCTCCGCACACCCCAACTACACCCACCTGCGCGCTGATTTGGCCGACCGTAGCGCCGTCGAAGCCGCCTTTGCGCAGCACAAACCCCAACGGGTGGTGAATCTGGCAGCGCAAGCTGGCGTGCGGTACTCCATCGATAATCCGTTAGCCTACATCGACAGCAATATCGTTGGCTTCGCGCATGTCCTGGAGGGTTGCCGCCACCATGGAGTGGATCACTTGGTCTACGCCAGTAGCTCCAGCGTCTACGGCGCAAACACCACGATGCCGTTCTCGGTGCATCACACCGTGGACCATCCGCTGAGCCTTTATGCGGCGAGCAAAAAGGCCAATGAGTTAATGGCACACACCTACAGCCACCTTTACGGGTTACCGACTACGGGGATACGGTTCTTTACCGTGTATGGACCGTGGGGCCGCCCGGACATGGCACTGTTCAAATTCACCCAAGCGATTCTTGCCGATCAGCCGATTCAGGTTTTCAACTACGGCAACCACCTGCGGGACTTCACCTATATCGACGACATTATCGAAGGAATCGTTCGCATTCTTGACCGCCCGGCCCCGCCCAATCCGCAATGGTCGGGCGATCATCCAGACCCCGGATCGAGCAAAGCGCCCTGGCGGGTCTACAACATTGGTAACAATGCCCCCATCCAACTTTTGCGCTACATCGACGCGATTGAAAAGGCGACCGGCAAAACAGCGACCAAGGAACTACTTCCGCATCAGGCAGGCGATCTCCCGGATACCTACGCAGATGTCGAAGATCTGCTGCGGGAGTTCGATTACAAACCTGGGACACCCGTCGAAGAGGGCGTCAAACGTTTTGTAGATTGGTATCGAGCATATCGGGGGGGAGATGACCTGGGGAAACTTGTAGCTACGCGACCATAAACGACGCATCAGCCTTGTCGGCTGTTCCGATCACTTAACAGAACGACGGTGGGGCATTGGCTCGGATTGTTCTTGAATAATTTGCCAACGCGCATCGGCCCAAACCCACTTCATTGTTTTGCGAAGCAATTCAACCGTACCAGGTGCAACCACGTAGACCTGGAAAAAACGAGCTTCGGCACCCCCGCCAACGACCGAGGTCTTGAGTTGGTCCGCGCGTACTTTGATCCAGGCAGGGCGCGTCATTGATTGGCGTCGTTCAGCCTCCCATGCATCGCGATCCTGGCCAGCGGGCAATTCAAACGCTGGCGAATAAAAGGCAAGATAATCACCGACCTGACGATCGCCCCAAGCTTTGATCCAGGCTCGGACCGCAGGTTCGAACTTAGCTAGGTCAGGTGCCGACGCCACCGAAGACACCGCGGGAACCGGGTTCAGAACTGGACTGGGGGCTGGATCGCCAGAGAGCGAACCCCGAGCCAATTGCTTTTGCTCTTCAGGGGCCACTGCCGCGACGGCTTCGGTCTGACCCTGCGCCTTGGCCGCTATCGTGGCCTTCCTGCCCCGAGCCGAAGTCAAAGTCGAAGACGAAGTCGACTGCTCGCTCACGATGCGCCACTTCCCGTCAGCCCACCGCCAGATCATCGATTTACGGTTATCTTCACGATGTCCGGTCGATGCTGAATAGACCTGAACGAAGGTCAAGACGAATTCTTCAGGGGAAATCTCGGTCGCGGTCAGGTCCTCGGCACGAACCTTCACCCATTTTGGATACCGAATTGCGGATCGGCGCTTTCGGGCCCAGTCGGCGCGATTGACCCCACCCAGCGGCGCGTAACTTGGGTCGTAGAATTTGAGGTAATCGTCCGCTCTGCGATCACTCCAGGCTTTGAGCCAATCCTGAAGCGCGACTTGCACCGGAACCGTTGGGGGAATATCCGAATAAACTTTAACTGCTCCGGGTAAAGCTTGAAAACCCGGGTTATCGGGAACTCGTGAGACAACCGCATGGCCATCGGGTGTCAAGGCATGATTCCCTCCTGCCCAGGCAGCCCCCGACGGCGCGATGCCCAAGCGCTGCAGGGCCTCGGGGCTCAAACCAAGCTGGTCGAGGCCTGCGCGAACGGCAGTGCGGGCAGCCCGCGATGCGCTCCCTGTGGACGCCGCCGCAAGTTCTCTGATGATCGCTTCCCCCAGTTCCTGCGACCGGTTGCGAGCGATCAGGCCCTCGCGCGAGCTCATGCGATTCCTCAAATGCTCGCGCCAGGCTTTGGCGCTGGTGATGGCCTCGCCTTCAGGCAAACGGGTGATTGCCTGCTCGATCCAAGCCATGGCCTCGCCCGAGTCCTTGATCACGCCATCACCAAGCGCATGCATAACACCCAGGTTATATTGCGCTAGACCGTGACCGCGCAATGCAGCTTTTCGAAAAAGAGACGCTCCGCCCGCCAAATCGGTTGGACCGCCTGTACCGTCCATGAGCATTGCACCCAAATTACACTGCGCGCCAGCATGGCCAGCGTCGGCCGCGATTCTGTAGAGTCTTCTGGCCAGCACCTCGTCGCGAGGAACGTTGGTGTCACCTGCCTCAAGGCGACTTGCAAGTTTAAAAATGGCCTCGGCTTCATTGCTGGACGGCGTTAATTCAGGAATCGCCGGGACCACAGTGGTGGGAATGTTATTCGGGGCTGCAATGAATGCAGAATTCGCACCTTGAGCGAAGGCAACGCCTCCTTCGGGCGAAAACACACTCGACGCAAAGAGTCCAAGCGCGACGGCCAGACTGAACAAAACCGTGGCAACAAAGCCGTCCGCCCGGTCAGTCAACCACCCGCGAAAACACTCAAGTGGTTCAAACCCCACGACTTACGTTCCTTCTATTGGCTTCGAAAAACACAATGTTACACGCCAGCCGATCGATATCACCCGTCACGATTTAGCTGGCGCTTTCGATCCGAAACCTGCCGACTCCGGGAAATTGAACAGTCGGACGAAACCGAAGAGACGGATCAATTCACCCCCAGCGACCCCACCCACTCTAGTTGACGCGGCAAACAAATCGATTGCAAGTCGTAATGGGCACAAGCAAATTCCCGCGCACGCGCTCCAAAGCGGGCACGAGTTGAAGGATCTTCCAGGAGGGTGCAGACTGAATCAACGAGTTGCGAGGGACTAAAAAAATCGATCAACAACCCAGTATCGTCGTGACGTATAGCCTCGCGCACGGGTTGGGTATCGCTCGCGACAATCGCGCAACCTGCGCTCATGGCCTCTAGCAAACTCCAACTCAACACAAAAGGATAAGTCAGATAAATGTGTACGGTGGATAACTGTAGGAGGGGCACAAACCGCTCATAAGGCACGTGCCCCACAAAGTGCACGCGCGACCAGCCCTGATCTGAAATCTGATCGCGGACCTCGGCCGAATAGACCCCCTTCCAAGTTTGGCCCTCAGGGGCCTTTGCACCATAGCTCACACCATCGCCACCCACAATCAGCACTCGCGCCTGCGGCCGGCGACGCAATAGCTCGGGCAAGGCGCGCATCATCGTGTGATAGCCGCGGTAAGGTTCAAGGTTTCGGTTTACGAATGTAATGACCTCAGTGGCTCGCGTTAGCTCCACCTTCTTTCCATTCGCGCTGGACAGCCCCAATTTCGCCTGGGTGTTGGGCGCTACAGCTTCGGTATCGATACCGTCGTGAACCACCGTAATCCTGTCCCGAAACACTTCAGGGAAGGTGCTCGCTTGCCAGTGGGTTGGTGAAAGCCCAGCGTCTGCACTCTCAAAATGCAACAGATTGTTTAGGTTCTTTAGACGCAGCCGACACACATCGCCGGGGTCTAAAACTGGAAATTCCGGATCGAACCCCACATCCGAACCTTCTGCGCTGTAGAAAAATTCACAATAAATCCCAAGGCGAGCCCGAGGCCAAACATCTTTCAAGAACAGACTCTCCCCCCAACCATGATGAGCCACGATCACATCAGGCGAAAACCCCTCTTCGCGCAGTTGCAAGGCCGCCCGGAAACATGCTTCGCCGCGAATCGTTTTTGTCTCAAAATCGCCAATCCAAGGGTGCGCATTCGGCGTGCTACCCCGCGAGGTCGCATACCGCACTATTTCGACACCTTTCCAGGAGGTTGGCGCGGTTTTTTGCAAGCTCATCGCCAGAACACGATGTCCCTGTCGAGCAAGCGCGGGGGCGAGAAATTTGAATTGCCCGGGGAAATTTTGATGAATAAACAGAATATTCATAGCGTAGGCAAAATCAAGATTTAAATCTTGTGAATCTGCTCGAAGAGCGAACGCTCGGGTTTCCCGAGCGTTCGGGCTTGGGTTAACCGAAGCATTTATTTTGTCTGGGTCACCGATTGGACGAGAACATCGGTTAAAGGAAAATCAGCTTTGCCAAATCGGGTCGCCGTCGAGAGGCTACCAATCGCATCCATCACCGGCAGGCCCTGAATTACCCGGCCAAAAACTGCATAGCCTGGTTTCGAGGTGCTGGCGAAATTTAGCGCAGAGTTGTCGACCAAATTGAAATAGAACTGCGACGTTGCCGAATCGGGTTCATCGGTCCGAGCCATCGCGATGGTGCCACGCAGATTCGCCAACCCTTTATTCGACTCAAGCGCAATAGCCGGACGCGCCCCGGGCTTTTCCTTCGGGTTTGCCACCGCAGTGCCGAGCAACTCACCGCCAGATCCCGTCGCGGGAACCAGCCAACCGCCTTGGGCAACAAATCCGCCGATTACACGGTGAAAAAGGGTGTTGGTGTAGAACCCATCGCTTGCGTATCGAAGAAAGTTATCCACTGTCGTTGGCACGACAGTCGGGTTTAGTTCAATGACCAGCGGGCCAAGAGTAGTCACCATCGTGACCTGGGGGTCTGGAACATCAAAACGTTGGGACTTAAGGAGCACCCCGGCGACACCCATCACCTGCAATTCAACCGCACTGGATCCGGTTGCGGTGGGCGTACAGCGCCAAGTCAATCCGTTCGATCTGGCGTCGGCTGACCCCTGGTCGGGTTCGACTGCAGTGAGGCCTGAACAGTTGCGGGCGGTCAATGTAATGGTCGAATCCAGCGCCGTACCTGTGACCTTAAACTGGCTGATTTGGTGATAACGCAGGCGGTCTACCTGAATATCGATCACGGTTGGATTCTTGATGCATCCGGTTAGGCCAACGGTTGCCCCGACCATCGCTGCCATCACCCAGCGCCGAAAGGGTAGGCCCTCAGAAGCCGCGCCATGTAGACTCCTGTTCAAATTTTTGAGCATAATCTTTGCCTCTATCGGATCGTGGGATGTCGAATCGAAGTTTAATGGATGCCAGTACCGTTATTGCTCCCCCCGAAGGAAACGGTTCTTCGGTGATTTTGATGCTAGCCAGATCTGCCACCCTGCTTTTGGCGTTGGTCGCGACGGGGTCGCTCGCGCAAATGACGCTTTCCCCCAACGGATACAGCGGCTTGGGCATGACACCCAGCGCACAAACAATCCCTGGTGGCCTAGCAATTATCGACCGCTCCAGCACCCTCCCGGGGGCGCCCTTTGGAGCCCCAGGTTCTAAAGGCCCCGTGGGGACCAATACGCAGGTCGGGTTCGGTCTGACGGACAACTTTGAGTTCGTTGGGCGTCTCGGGACGCAGAACCAGAATTGCAATCAGTTTGTTCCGGGCGCCTGCCCCCCGGGCACGATTCGAGACTCTTCGGCAAATTTGAAGTACTCCCTGCCGATCGAATGGCTGAAACGCAACTCTTCCAGTGTCGCTGTAGGAGTGGTTGACGCCGGTGGCGCCACATCGTTGTTTCGCTCCTATTACATGGTCGGAAGCAAATCGCTCGGCACGTTTGACGTCTCCCTCGGTGCGGCAAAGGCAGTGGGCGATTTCGCGCCCTTACACGGAGCGTTCGCCGCACTTGCCTGGACGCCAACATCATGGTCAAAGCTCAGCGTTCAGCGAATTGGGAGTGACACTTGGGCGTCGGCTGCTGTCGTTTCACCAACCTTTTTCGGTGGTTTGAGCGCAAGCGCCAACCTCAATCGCAGCTTTAGTGATACCGCGGTCACACCCCGACAGTGGGCAGGTGTGTCAATCAGCATCCCGCTGGACGCAGTTCGCAAATTGCCCGCAAATGAGATGGAATTGCAGGGCCGTCGGCAGGTCAAGCCCATCAAGCCGGCTGACTTAAGGGCTGCCCTCAAGCGGGCGGGGTTTTATGGCTCCAAGATCGGCGAGACCAAGGACGGTATCCTTGTTCTCGAACTAGAGAACACGGGATATCACTGGAACGTGCTTGACGCAACCGGGGTTGCCCTCGGAGTCATCGCATCCGCCTATGGTGATACCAAGAAAGTTTTTGATCTCTCGATCACCACCCGCGGTATCGGGCTGCTGCGGGCAACCGCTAGCGCCGCTTGCGTAAAAAAATGGCTTGAATCGGACAGCATGTCCTGTGCCGACCTCAAGATGACGACCTTGCTTCAGGATCAGGATGAACCCTTGAGGCCAGTGCGCTGGGAGAAAGCGAACGGTTGGACCTTCCGGCCAGAACTCATCCTAAGCCCCGCGTTGGTTTCAGAAATTGCCACGGAAGCTGGATCGTTTGATTTCGATCTGGCAATGAACGCCAATCTGGTTGTTCCGCTCTGGCAGGGTGCAACCTATGAAGTGAACCAAATTGTTCCGACCGGGCTACGTACCGAGGAGTATCGAGCAAGCGGCGCCTTTTACCAGTCGCGGATTCAATCCGGCATCACGCGGCGCATGATCCACCAGATCGTTAGTTTTCCGTCGCTCGCCACTCAGGCCCGAATTAGTTTGGGTACGGCGTATACGTCGCTTCGCGGAACCCAGCTAGAAACCCAGACCACCAGCGTGAACGGTCGTCATCGCGGCGGGATTTTAGTGGGCAATTTCGAGACCGACCGCGCCCTGCCAACCAACAAGCGCAGCTACAACCTCTTCAACTATCGCTACGCCTGGAATGATGAACAGACAATGACCACCGAACTTGTTTGGGGAGAATTCTTGGGGGGTGACGAGGGGACCATGATCAGCCAGAAATTCTGGCATGGCGATAGCAATATTGCGATCTACTTGCGGCGCACCCGAATAGCGGGGATGACCGACCCAGTCTCTTTCGCTGGACTTCAGGTCAATATCCCAATCACCCCAAGGAGCAATCCAGGCATTCGGCACATCGGCGAGTATGTGGGGGTTCAGGGAGTGAGCCAGTGGAGCCACCAGTTTGAATCGAAAGTTTTCGAAAAATCGAACTCGCTCAGCTACGGAGCGATCCCGACCTTAGGCGAATCACTGGCGACAGTTCTCAATCGCGATCGCTCCAGTACGCAGTACTTACGGGATAACAGTTGGCGGGTCAAGAACGCGTTCATCCAACTGACAGATGATTGACCTACTGTGCCTTAAGGGTGCGTGCGCGCCATCCTTGTTACTCATATAGGAAAACGTGATAAAGTTCCTATATGAAATCGCAGGTCCGGATTCGGCTCGAGACTACGCCTGAGCAGAGCGCTCGTTTGGTCGCATTGCAGACTGCTTTTGCCGAGGTCTGCAATGCGCTCGTCCCACTGGTCCGAGAAACCCGCGTCTGGAACCGGGTCGCACTGCATCACATGGCCTACCGGGGACTGCGTGAGCGTTTCCCAGCGCTCGGTTCGCAAATGGTCTGCAACGCAATCTACAGTGTGTCGCGCTCGTGTCGAATAGTTTTCCAGGCACCAGGAAGCCCATTTCATCTCTCAAGACTCGGCGACCGGCCGTTGCCGCTCTTGCGGTTTCTTGACACGAGCCCAGTCTACTTTGACCGTCACACACTAAGCCTCAAGGCAGGTCAAATTTCAATGTACACACTGGACGGCCGGATGCGATTTGAGCTTGCGCTGCAAACCGCCGACTCCGAGGCTTTTCATCAGCGCAAGCTTTGCGAAATCATCCTGCAACGCGAGCCAACTGGACACTTTTTGAGCTTTCGGTTTGGCGACACCGCTGGCGCAGAGAACGTCGTTTTAGCCAATAGCGACCCCGTCCTCTTACCCGAATATGTGCTGATCGAGGAAGCCGCATGAACCCGCTTCAATCCGGGCAGGATCTGCTTCTCGAATACTTCAAACCCTTGATGCCGATCTTTTGGCGAGCGGCCATGATGAGTTGGGTCTCGGGCCTGCTGGTTCTTGCCCCCTCTTACTACATGCTGGAAGTGTATGACCGGGTGGTTCAGAGCCGTAATCACATGACCCTGCTCATGCTCACCCTTGCGGTGCTTCTGGCCTATGCGGTCATGGAGGTCCTTGAGTACCTGCGAAGTGAGCTTCTACAAGAGGTTGGGCACGTCGCCGATGACAAACTCAGTCCTCGATTTTTCACGCTGATTTTCGAGGCAAGCCTGCGTAAACAACCAGGCGGTAGCATTCAAGTCTTGAACGATTGGCGCCTTGTGCGAGATTTTGTAAATTCGCCGTTCCTGCTGGCCGCGCTGGAAGTGCCTGTTGCCGCAGTATTTCTCATTATCATCTTTGGCATCAACCCTATGCTGGGTTGGCTAACACTTGTCGGCGCAATCGTTCAAGTAGCCATTGCTTGGATGACTGAGCGGAGTACCCAGGCGCCGCTAGCAGCAGCTAACCGCAGTGCGGTAGCAGCACAACAATACGCGGATGGGTCATTGCGTAATGCCGAAATCATTGAAGCGATGGGGATGTTGCCCCACATCCACCGTCGCTGGCTAAAGCTACAGGCGCAATTTTTAGGATTGCAGTCACAGGCCAGCCTGGCCGCCGGAGGATTTCAGGCTGGCTCTCGAATGGTTCAACAAATCCTGGGTTCGGCACTGCTGGGTTTAGGGGCCTGGCTGACGCTCCAAAACGAGCTCAGCGGCAGCGGCGCTTTGATGGTCGTGGCGTCGATCATTGGGGGCCGGGTTCTATCGCCACTCGTCCAAATGGTGGCGCAATGGCGTCAGGTCGTTACAGTGCGCGATGCCTGGGCTCGACTGAATCTACTGCTCGCCAACTTTCCGCAAAAACCCGCCGCAATGGCACTTCCAGCGCCGCGAGGAGAATTAAGCGTCGAACAATTGGTCGCTGGCCCACCCGCCCCGCCCGGCCAGCAACCAATAATCACCCTTCGTGGCATTCAACTGACACTGCGTCCGGGCGAAATGCTCGCGGTCGTCGGGCCCTCGGCAGCTGGCAAAACCACTCTGGCGCGGTTGCTCGTCGGGCTCTGGTCTGCCATCAGCGGCAAAGTACGCCTCGACGGCGCCGACGTCTACACCTGGAACAAGTCCGAGCTTGGCCCCCACGTCGGCTATTTGCCCCAGGGGGTTGAACTGTTTGAGGGGACGATTGCTGACAACATCAGCCGGTTTGGACCAAGAGGCGCAGTCGAGTCTGCAGCTAACGCCGTCGGACTTCATGAGTTCATTCTCGGCTTACCGCTTGGCTTCGACACGCCAGTGGGGGCGGATGGCGCCCAGCTTTCCGGCGGTCAGCGCCAACGGGTAGCACTTGCCCGGGCTCTTTATGGCGATCCCGCACTGGTCGTTCTGGACGAACCGAACTCAAGCCTCGATGAAGCCGGCGATGCCGCACTCGCCAATGCACTGCGAGCTCTCAAGGGACGCGGAGCCACGGTCGTCGTCATGACGCATCGATCAAGCGTACTTGCGCTGGCCGATAAAGTCTTGTTGCTGCGGGATGGCAATCAACAGGCCTTCGGCCCGCGAGATGAAGTTCTCGCCGCCTTGCAACAGGCAAATCAGCGCGCTAGCGCAGCGGCCGCCACCAGCGCCGATATCGTCGGGTAACACTCGAATGAAGCACGCTGACGAACTTTTCGCGACTGTTCTGGAATTCAAAAACGAATTCCTTTTGGTGGGAGTTCTGAGCGCCTTGGCAAACCTGCTGATGCTCACGCCGACCATCTACATGCTACAGATCTACGACCGCGTAATGGTGAGCCAAAATGAGCTAACCCTTGTAGCCGTATCACTCATTGCATTCATTCTTTTTGGCGTCATGGCGCTAGCCGAATGGGGACGCTCTCGCGTGCTGGTCGAGGCTGGGGTGCGTTTTGATCAGCGCCTGGGGACTCGTGTTTTCAACTCAAGCTTCGAATCGCACCTCAACAGCCCTGGAATGTCTCGTGCACCGGGCGGTCCAGCACGTTCGTTCAGCGATCTGTTGCAGGTTCGCCAATTCCTGACTGGGAATGGCATCTTTGCATTCTTCGATTTGCCTTGGGTGCCGATCTACATCGCGGTGTGTTTCTTTCTGCATCCATTTCTGGGCTGGCTATCGATTCTGTTTGCGATCATTCAACTCACATTCGCTTGGTTGAGCCACCGCCTGAGTGCGCCGCCGGCCGAAGCCGCGCAAGCCGCGCAGGTTGAGGTCAACCAGTACGTCCAAAGCAAATTGCGCAATGCGGAAGTCATCGAATCGATGGGCATGCTTGGCAATCTAAGGGCTCAATGGTGGCACCGTCACACAAACAGTCAGCAGATTGGATCGACTGTGGCGGACCTCTCCCATCGTCTGGCTGCGATCAGCAAATTCGTTCGCTACAGCCAACAGTCGTTAGCGCTCGGTGCGGGCGCGCTCTTAGTCGTCGATGGACAACTCACGCCGGGCGCCATGATCGCCGCCAACGTCTTGATCGCGCGCGCGCTGGCGCCGATCGATTTGCTGGTTGGTTCATGGCGCGCCGCGATCACTGCTGGTGAAGCATTTAAGCGCCTGCAGATGCTCCTGAAAGCACACCCCGAAGATGACCGCGAGCCGGGGCTAACTCGGGTAGAGCCCAAAGGTGAGATCGTATTGCGGCAGGTCTTTGCAACCGCCCTAGGTCGCCCAACCCCGATCCTGCGAGGAATCGATCTGAGGGTACCCGTTGGGCAAGTACTGGTCGTTCTGGGACCCAGTGGCTCGGGCAAATCAACCCTAGCTCGAGTGATGCTGGGGATCTGGCCGAACCCGACCGGCGAGGTCCTGATCGACGGCTTGCCGGTCTCGGGCTGGAACAGGGCCGAACTCGGCCCGCACCTGGGCTACCTCCCGCAGGACATCGAACTCTTTGACGGAACGGTTGGCGAGAACATCGCGCGGTTTGGCCCGGTGAATGCCGACCAGGTCATCGCCGCGGCGACACGCGCCGGCCTGCACGACATGATCCTGCGATTTCCGCGCGGTTATGACACCCCCATGGGCGAAGCCGGCAGTGCATTGTCGGGCGGTCAGCGTCAACGGATCGCGCTGGCTCGCGCAATCTATGGTGAACCCGCGCTGGTCATCCTGGACGAACCCAATGCAAACCTCGACGATGCCGGCGAGCTAGCCTTGGCGAATGCGGTCCGGGCACTCAAAGCCACCGGAAGCACGGTAGTCCTGATCTCGCACCGTCAAGGAGTGATCGCGCTCGCAGACCGACTGTTGATCCTGGCGGACGGACAGATTCAGATCGAAGGCCCACGTGATTCCGTGATTGCCGCACTCCGCGCCCCGAAACCTTAAAAAACCAGAACGCTATGGCGGAACGCAAAGCTCCTACCGATCCAAATGATCCCAATCACGGCAACGATAATCGGACGCTCCGCGCCACGCGGCTTGGTCGTGCAGGGTTCTGGGCTTTGGCCCTTGGACTACTTGGTTTTGTCGCTTGGGCTGCGCTCGCACCGCTTGACGAAGGAGTGCCGACCTCGGGACTCGTGACCATCGATACCAAGCGGAAAGCGGTTCAGCATCTCCAGGGCGGCATTGTCAAAGAGGTGCTCGTCCGCGAGGGCGATCAGGTACGCGAGGGTCAGGTTCTGTTGCGCCTGGATGACGCGGCGACGCGGGCAAATTACGAGACGGTGCGTCAGCGCTATCTTTCGCTAAGGGCGATGGAGTCACGCCTGTTTGCCGAGCAGGCTGGCCAGGACAAAATCGTGATGTCCCCAGACCTGAAAGAGGCAGAGAGCGATCCGATCATTCGGCGTCAGCACGAGGCGCAATCCCATCTTTTCGAGACCCGCCGCCTTGGCTTGAAGGCTGACCTGCAGGCCATCGAAGAAAACATTCGGAGCCAGGAAGGCCAGACTGTTGCGTACCAGAGCATGCTCGAGAGCCGCAAGACTCAGCGCCGGTTAGTGGTGGAGCAACTCGATAAAATTCGTGACCTGGTTTCCGACGGTTACGCTCCGCGTAATCAGCAACTGGAACTTGAACGCCAAGTTGCTGAACTTTCCGCCGCCGTCACTGAGCTCGAGGGCAACAGCCTTCGAGCCCGCCAGGCAATTGCGGAGCTGCGACAGCGCGCAATCTCACGTCGACAGGACTACCGCAAAGAAACCGATAACCAACTGGTTGACGCCTCGCGTGAAGCCCAGTCGGACCAAGGCAAGGTAATCGCACTCAGAGACGAACTCGAGCGGACGGTCATTAAATCCCCTGCCACCGGACAGGTCGTCGGTCTTGCCTATCAGACCATCGGCGGCGTTGTCGCCCCGGGTCAAAAGCTGATGGACATCGTTCCGCAGGGCGACTCACTGCTGCTGGAAGCGCGAATCCCACCAAACCTGATCGATAGCGTGCGCCCAGGATTACTGGCCGATGTCCGATTCTCGAGTTTCGTCAACTCACCAACGCTCGTGGTCGAAGGAAAAGTGATCTCGGTGTCTGGTGATCTGCTTTCAGAGCCGCAGACTGGTGCGGTCTATTTTCTGGCAAGAGTGGAAATCACCCCGGATGGAATGAAAGCTCTTGGCAAGCGGCAGATGCATCCTGGTATGCCGGCCGAAGTGATCATCCGGACTGGCGAGCGTACCGTCCTGACCTACCTCCTCAATCCGCTGACGCGCCGCATGGCCGCCTCTATGAAGGAGCATTGAAGTCGTGTTTTTCTCAAGAACTCTGCTCCTCGGTTCACTGAGCCTCACGACAACAACGCCGGTCATTGCCCAAACGCAAGCGCCAGTCATCGTGGGTGCACCGTCGATCAGAACGGATCCGGCGATGAGCCTGACTAGCGGATCTTTGGCAGCGCCTGGCAAACCCCTGGGACTACTCGAAGCGTGGAAGCTCGCGCTCGACAATGACACGGTCTTGCGGACTGCATGGGCCGCGACAGCGGCTGTTCGCGAACGCCTCCCCCAAGCAACCGCGCAACTCTTGCCCAATATTCAGCTAAGCCTTGGGCGGTTTGACAACGACGTCAATCGCGAATCGCTAGACGCCCAATCCCGCACCACATCGGCCAGGAGTCGTTATGTCAGCCGAAACGAAACGCTGACGGCGCGCCAACCCATTTTCCGGATGCAACAGCATGCTGGTATGCGACAGGCGACCTATCAAGTAACGGAAAGTGAAGCCATTCTTGAGCGTGAACTGCAAAACCTCGCCGTGAGGGTGGCAACCAGTTTTTTTGACGTGATGTTGGCCCGCGATCAGGCTGAGTTACTCGCCTCGCAAGGCGAGTTTTTGCAGTCGCGGGTGACCGCTGCGGATCGAGCCATCGCGGCGGGTAGCGGGACCCGGACCGATCTCGATGATGCACAAGCCCGACTGGACATCAACAAAGCCCAACGACTCGAAGCCCAACAGGCGATTCAGGCAAAACGCCGTCAGTTACAGGCTCTGATCAATCGGCCGGTTGGCGAGCTGGTCTACCTCAACCCCCAACAACTGTCGCTCGTCTCGCCGACACCCGAGACCGCCGAACAGTGGGTGCTACTCGCGCTGGATTCCAGTCCGGAAGTCCGTGCGGCTCACGCCCGACTAGACGCAGCCACCGAGGAAATAAATCGCACAAAATCGGCCAACTACCCTGCGATCGATGCAATCGCCCAGTGGCAACGCTCCAGAAGCGAAGTCGTAACCTTGCCTCAAACCGGCTACACCAATGCAAGCATTGGCGTCCAACTTTCGATGCCGCTCTACAGCGGCGGATACATCGAGAGCACGGTACGTGAGGCCGTGGCACGCCAACGACAACTCCACGAATCTCTGGAAACCACGCGACTCGACTTGGGGGTCCGAGTGCATGTGGAATACAACGCAGTAACGGAGGGAGTTGCTCTGATCCGGGCCCTCGAAGTGGCTGCGCGTTCAGCCGCGCTAGCTCTTGAGTCCGCGCGCAAAAGCGTGCTCGCAGGTACCCGCACTTCGCTGGACATCCTGAACGCACAGCAACAGCGAGTTCAGGTTTTGAGCCAACTCTCCAAAGCGCGCTATGACCTCTTGCTGGCCCGGATACGCCTGAAGTCTCTCGCCGGACAAGTGGACGAAGACACGTTCGCGCAACTCAGCGAATCGCTCACGCGGTGACTCACCACGTTGGCCGTATCGTTTAGCTGGTCAGAAAGGCAAAGGCCGTCGGAACCGCGCACCATCCTCAGGGTACCCTCATTCAAAAAAGGGGCTCTGCTTGTCGAAAACTATGTTTGGGGTTTTCTCGGGTCCCATCTGGCCCATCCTGAGGGTGGGGGTATCGTGGGTAGGCGGAATGAAAGATTCCGAGACGCCCTAGGTCACTACCAAGAAGCCTCCGAATGCAGGTACCGCCGCACCGATTAGCTCTAACTTCACGAACGCCACCGCTGTTCCTGAACCATTGCCGTCCGAGTCGTAGTGAAGCAGACCGCTCGTGGTGTCGTAGATCAGGTAGTCGTCTTTGTCCTTGGCCGTTGTCCCTGCGCCCACAACCAAGTTGCCCGCCGTAATTGGGCTACCCACGCTCGAACCCTTAAACGCGCTAAAAAACTGGGCCGATAGAGCGATCTTGTCAGTCTTCGTAACAAAATCCTTGATCGTATCGACATTTGAATCGCCAAGGATGGTGTCAAACACAAACCGATCGGCGCCCGCCCCGCCGGTGAGCACATCCTTACCAGCCCCTCCGATCAACGTGTCATCACCCTCACCGCCCGACAGGGTGTCGTTGCCTGCGCCCCCGCTGATGCTGTCGTTACCCAGTCCTGCCGTGATGCTATCGGCCCCAGCAGCCCCCACGATCGTTGGCATATTGGCTAGATTGATGTTCAGAGGCATTGAAGCACTCAACCCTAACGAATCGGTCGCCTTGATCGTTACCTTCAGTAAAACGGTATCGGCTGCGTTATATCCGGGCGTTGCCGAGAGTTTGCCCGTCTGAGGATCCATCCCCACCCAGCTGGGCAAACCCTTGGCGCTATAGGTCAGAGCACTGTCCTCGATGTCAACAAACGTACCTGTGGGCAGCGTGTAACTGAACGCCGACCCCTCGATCATGATGACAGGCGTTGTGACCGCCTTCGCCACCTTTGGCGCATCATTGACCGCAGCCAGTGTCAGGTTCACGGTCTGGGTTGCAGTTGCGCTTTTGGAGTCGGTCGCGGTCACAACGAATGAATCCGCTCCGTTGACGTCCTTGAGCGGTGTGTAGACAAAGGCTCCAGTCGTTGCATTGATCGCCACCGTGCCATTCGTCCCCTGCGTCGAGATTGAATAAGCGATCTGGTCCCCGGTATCCACGTCGGTCGCCTTGACTTGACCCTTGAGCGCCATATCCTCGGTACCAGATATCGGCGATCGGACCGCCCCGAATATGGGTGCGTCATTGACCGCGGCGATATTGATATTCACGGTTTGACTTGCGACCGCCTTCGACGGGTCGGTTGCTGTAATCACGAAACTATCGGTTCCGCTGGCGTCTTTGGTCGGCGTGTAGCTGTATTCGCCCGTGCCAGCGTCGATCGATACAACCCCTTTTTTCGCCTTTGTTTTGATAGCGTAGATGAGATTCGAGCCCTCCGGATCAGTCGCAACCGCAGTACCTTGGAAAAAAGAATCTTCGGTGCCTGAGACCGAGACCGTGCTGGGGGCGAAAACCGGAGCTTTGTTGGGGACGTT
>Ga0209598_10001598_pt1 | contig 18472 bp, 14 predicted proteins | sample M_140807_EF_Meta_FD_187317 | JGI IMG/M metagenome (GOLD analysis project Ga0209598, IMG submission 187317) | Freshwater microbial communities from Lake Montjoie, Canada to study carbon cycling - M_140807_EF_MetaG (SPAdes) (version 2) | ecosystem: Environmental > Aquatic > Freshwater > Lake...
GTCGTCGGCCATGCCGCCGCGGTATTGTTTCCACGTGCGGAATTCGCGGAAGACGCGGTTGTAGGCGATTTTGGTATCGTCGGGTGAATACGAGACGAAGCCGCCGCGGGGAACGGGCAGCTGCGTGGGCACATCGCCCTCGAGACCGACCGTGTAAAGTTGCCCGATGAAAGGATTAAATGAATGCCAGCGGGAGCGAAACACGACCTCGGCCGCGGTGTGGCGCCAGCCGAAGACGATGTTGTTGGGCCCCATGCGATCGGCCAAGTCGTCGCGGTCGAGCGTGGCGGAGGTCGTGAGGCGCTTCGGGCTGCCGCCGCTAGCGGGCATGACGTAGACCTCGGTGTTGCCGTCGTATTGAGCGGTGAAGGCAAGCTGGGCGCCATCGCTAGAATAACGCGGGAAAATCGCGTAGCCGGGCGCATCGGTGAGGCGACGCGCGGTGCCACCGTCGGCGGCGACCGTGTAGAGTTGGCCGCCGTAGGAGAAGGTGATGGCTTGGTCGTTGGTGGCAGGGAAACGCAGGAGGCGAGTCGTGTCGTCCGCCGCGCGCACGAACGCGGCGGTGGTGACGATGACGGTGAGGCAGGCGAGTAAACGTAGGGTATTTCGCATGGAAAGAGACAAGGAAGCCCACTGGCTACGGCCAAGGGAAAAACGGTCGCTTGCTCCGGCTGGAGGATGTTTCGCGCTTGAGGCTGCGGTCCGGGTTCCGCCCATCCGACGCGGTTAACACCACGCGCCGTCGATCCAAAGCAAAGACCAAGATCGTTAAACGGCCTGGATTACTCCCGGACGGAATTGCCCGCGGCGATGAAGGGCGCGATCACGGAGCGTTCACGCAACGACTGACCGCGGTCGCAGGATTACGACCGCGGCAGACGTTGGACGTACGGAGTGAATCGCTAAAAAAATCAGACGCTCTCGAGTAACTTATAGAGCCGGGCGACCATCGGCGTGGCGTCTTCGAGGAGGCCGGCGCTGATGAGGGAATTGTCGAGGATCTGCTCGGCGACGAGTTTGGCTTTTTCGGGCGCCGTGACGTGCGTCTCGAAGAGGCGCTTCATCACGACGGAGCGAGGGTTGATCTCGAGTGTGACCTTCACGGGTTCGTCGGCGCCGTCTTTTTTCATGGCCTTCATCATGCGGCGCATCTGCGGGGACATGAATTTGTCGGCGTTGACGGCTAGGGCCGGCGAGTCGACGAGGCGGTCGCTGGCTTTCACTTCTTCGACGCGAGCGCCGAGGGTTTCCTTCAGCCAAGTCGTGAGTTTCTTCGTGTCGTCTTCGCTGAGGGCGCCCTCGGGTTTCGGGAGGTCGGAGAGTTTGACGTCGGCGTGATCGGCGGCGGTGAGTTTCTTGCCCTCGAACTCGCGGACGTTGCTCATGACGTATTCATCGACGGCTTCGTAGCAGAAGATGACCTCGAGGTTGCGGGCTTTGAAGCCTTCGAGATACGGGCCGGATTCGAGAGCGGCGCGGTTCGGGCCGACGAGGTAGTAAATTTCTTTTTGGTCGGCGCCCATGCGGCCGACGTAATCGGTGAGGGAGGTGGTCTTGCCCTTGTCGGTGAGGGAGGATTCGAAGCGGAGGAGTTTGGTGAGTTGCTCCTTGTGCGTATAATCCATCGCAGCGCCCTCTTTGAGGAAGATGCCGAACTCGGCGTAGAATTCGTTGTAGGTGTCGGGGCGGGCTTCGGCCTCGTCGGCGAGGAATTTCAGGAAACGCTTCGTGACGACTTTGTTGAGTTTCTCGATGAGGGAGCGGTCCTGCATCGTCTCGCGGGAGATGTTGAGCGGGAGGTCTTCGCTATCGATGACGCCCTTCATGAAGCGCAGCCATTCGGGGAGAATGTCCTTGGGCTTGGCGTCGATCAGGACCTTGCGGCAGTAGAGCGAGACGGAGGCCTCGAGGCGGGACATGCCGAATTTTTCGGAGTTGTCCTTGGGGACGAAGAGCAGGGCGTTGATGGCGAGCGGGGCGTCGGCGCTGAAGTGCAAGCGCAGGCGGGGCTCGTCGTGGGCGTGGGACTGGAATTTGTAGAACTCGGTGTATTCCTCGTCCTTGATCTCGTTCTTGGAACGCAGCCAGAGCGCCTGGATGGTGTTTATGCGTTTGCCGTTGAGGTTGATCGGAAAGGAAACAAACGCGCTGTAACGCTCGAGGATTTCTTTGATTTTCCATTCTTGAGCGTAGTCGCCGCAGTCGTCTTTGAGCTCGATGACGATTTTGCAACCGCGATGGAGATCGTCGGCCGCTTCGACTTCGTAGCTGCCGGAGCCGTCGCTCGACCAGACGTGGCCAGCCTCGCCGGCGCGCCAAGAGTGAGAGTAAACTTTGACGGACTTCGCGACCATGAACGCCGAGTAGAAACCGACGCCGAACTGGCCGATGAGATTGGTGTTCTTGGCGCCGCCTTCGCCGAGGGCTTTGAGAAATTGCTTGGAGCCGGAGTGGGCGATGGTGCCGAGGTTTTCGACGAGTTCGGCGCGGGTCATGCCGATGCCGAAATCTTCAATCGTGAGGGTTTTGGCTTTGTCGTCGGTGGTGACGTTGATCGCGAGCTCGGCCTTGTCGTCAAAAATGTCTTTTTCCGTGATCTGCGTGTGGCGCAGCTTCTCGAGCGCGTCGGAGGCGTTGGAAACCAATTCGCGGACGAAGATTTCCTTCTCGGTGTAGAGCGAATGGATGACGATATCGAGGAGCTGTTTGATCTCGGCTTGGAACTCGAATTTTTGCGGAGCGGGCGTGGACATAGTTGGTGTGAAGGTAGGTTAAAAGCTGGTCGTGGGAAGCGTTGAAAACGAAACGAGCCCGCTATTTTAGCGGGCTCGGCGAAAAATCAAGCGGCTCGTTTACTATTTTGGTGCTAAAAATTTCAGCGGGGTGAGGGTAACGGGACCGATGAGCCCGGACGGCTGGAGCGGCCAACCGCTGGCGTCGAAGGGTTGGTAGTTGATGTTTACGATGTTGGCGTCGCGCATGATTTTCCAAGGCAGTTTGCGCTGGTCCATGTCGCGGATGCGATTGGTGGCGAGGTTGGTCACGTCGAGTTCGAGGACGTTGCGGCCGGGTTGAAGAAAGGCGCCGACGCGCACGCGGAATGGCAGGCTCCAAGCGGTGGCGACCGGGCGCCCATTCAAGATGACGCGGGCGGATTCGCGGACGTCGCCGAGATCGAGGAGCCAGTCATCAGCTGCGCTCGTGGGCGCGGTGAACTCGAGGCGGTAACGCGCGGTGCCGCCGAAGCGTTGGGCTTCGATGCCGCCGAGCGTGGTCCACGATTGGAGCGAAGCGGTCTCGAGGGCAGGTGGCAGTTCGGGGCCGCCTTTAAGAAAAGTGATTTTCCACGTGCCGCTCAGGGTGACCGGTGCGCCGGCGGGTTGGCGGTAAGGCCAGGCTGCGCCGGGAGCGGGCGTGGGCGAAGTGCGCAGTACGAGAGATTCGCCGGGGGCGAGTTGGAGATACACGCTCTGATCGCGCAGGGCGGCGCGGCCGTGTTGGTCGTTTAATGGATTGAGGAGGCTGACGGTGGCGGCGGAGACGCCGAGTTTCACCCAACCGTCGAAGGTTTGGGCGCCGAGGTTGGCCATGAAATAGTCGTGGGCGCCAGGGCCGGAGGTGCGCCGGATGAAATTAAGGCCGGCGTCGGCGAAGGTTTCGCGGCGGACGTGCGGGTCGACGGCGGCGAGCACGTCGGCAGCGACGATGACTTGGGAACGGAGTTGCGCGAGCGCGGTTTGGAACGCGCTGCGACGCTCCGCGAGGCGGCCGAGGCCGGGGACGTCCTCGGGCAGTTTTTCAAAAATGATTTTTGCGCCGGCGTCGGCGAGGGCGGCGAGTTTCTGCGCGGTGGCGACGGGCATGCGCCGCGTCGCGGGGACGACGAGGACGCGGTAACGGGTGTTGCCGCCCGTGAGGAGCGCGCCGGCTGCGGAGCGAGTTTGCTGGAGCTGCGCGTCGGAGATGTAGTCGAAGGTGTAGCCTTTGGCCATGAGGGCGCGGGCGATTTTGCCGACGGGTTGGTCGGGGAGCCATTTGACGTGGTGAACGGTGAAGGTTTTGACGGTACCGGCTTCGTCGTCGAGGAGGTCGTCGAAGGGCCAATAAAGCAGGATGTCGTTGTCGGGCTGGCCGCGTTGCAGGATGGATTGGACGCGGGCGACGTAGTGGTTGAGGGCGCTGAAATCGTCCCACCACGGGTTATTGGGATTAAATTGAGTGGCGGCGTAAAAAAGCCAGCCGGGCCAAGGGGCGTCTTGCGGCGAGTAAACGGCGCCGTGGTAAAAGATGTGGTTGATGCCGTCGGCAAAAATGCGGTCGAGCTCGGGCTTCACGAAGGCGAGGGATTCCTTCCAGTGATCGCGGAGCCACGTGGCGGTTTCGCTGGAGGCGAGCGGGTGGCCGGCGACGTGCGAGGCGGACGAGGCGAGGCGAACGACCAGGGATTCGGGGAGGTCTTGGTTATTGTTGGCGATGTCGGCGGCGTCGCGGCGGAGGCCGGGGATAGGAAAGGGCGTGGAACCAAAAATCTCGGTTTCGGCGATGTCGGCGTTGGCGTAGAGATCGAGGAGATTACCGGGAGCGCCGTGGCTTTGGTTGCGCACGATGTAGCCGTGATCATGCGACCATTTTACCCACGTGCGCAGGTAGTTGAGGTGGAGCTGGGCGAGGGTCTCGCGGTAGTCGCTCTTGATGCGGCCGAGGGTTTCGCGCCCGAGGCTTTCTTGATCGAGTTTCGCGATGTCGGACGACGAGCGCGCGAGCAGGGCAGCCGCGTAGTCTTGGATATCGTAGCCGTGCATCTCGCGGAAAACCTCGGGGAGCCGGGCGGTCCAGTTGGCGCCGTAGTATTCGAAAGAGTCGTGGAACTGGCCGCGGACAAGGCCGGGCGGGAGTTTGTTGGCGGTGAACGACTGATCGAACTTTGATAAATAACGCGTCACGGCTTCAGGCGAATACGGGTCGAGGACGAGACCCTCGCCGCCGGGCGCGGGGCGCTTCACGGCTTGGCGGGTGGGCTCGCCGACGATTTTGCCGTTTTTGAGGACGGCTCTGGTGTTCGCGTCGTCGGCGGTGACGGACGGCCCGCCAAAGGGCCAACCCGTGCCCGTCGCCATGTCGAGGCCGAGGTTGAGCCGCTGGGCTTCGCGGCCCGAGTGTTCCAGCATCGCGACCCATTGCGGGGAGAGGTAATCAATGTAGCGCGCCTCGTAGCCCTTGGCGCCGTAGATGGGTGTGACCTCGACGCCACCAAGGCCGGCGGCGGCAAACTGTTCGAGCTGGCGCGTGAGGTTGGGCCGATCCACGGCGCTGCCGGGCCACCACCAGCGCGTCCACGGTTTGTTTTCGCGGGTGATCTCGGGCCAGCCGAGTGCAGGGTTTTCGGCGGCGGGCAGTGCGGAGCCGAGCGCGAGGGAAAATAATGCGACGCAGGAGCGGGGTGAGAGGCGCATGAAGTCGGAATATAGATTGGCGCGGGGAACGGGCAAATGGGCGTGAATCGGACAGTGGGAGAAATCGACGCGCGCGAATCCGTGCGAACGCGCGTGACCCGATGTGGATTGATCTGGATTGCGCGAGGGCGCGACGAAACGAGTTTAGTTTTTCTCGCCCCAGATTTTGGGAACCTGGAAAGCCGGATCGCGGGGCTGAACTTTCGGCGCAACCGCCTGGGCCGCGAAGGTCGCGTAGCGGGCGCGGAGTTCGGCGACTTTGGCGGGCTGAGTGGCGGCGAGATTAGTTTTTTCGTAGGGATCTCCGGCGAGGTTAAACAACTCTACGGATTCTTCGGCCGACTTTTTTTTCTTGGATTTTTTGGTCGCCGCGGGCGTGGAGTTTTCGGCGTCCTCGCTGTCGTTCGCGCTGCCGTTGAGGACGAGTTTCCATTCGCCCATGCGGATGGCGCCGCTGGTGGGCGTGGTGTTGAGCAAAATCGCGTCGTGCGGGGAGGGCGCGCCCGCGGCGATGGTGGCCCACGCATCGCGACCATCGAGCGGGAGTTTTTGTTCGAGCGAGGCGCCGGCGAGTCGGGCGAGTGTGGGGTACCAATCGACGATGTGCAGCGGCGCAGCGACGGTGCTGCCGGGTTTGATGTGGCCGTCCCACGTGGCGAAAGCGCTGACGCGTACGCCGCCTTCGTAGAGTGTGCCTTTGCCGGCGCGGAGCGGGCCGTTGCTGGTGACGCGGCCGGGCGAGGGGCCGCCGTTGTCGCTGGACCAGACGATGAGGGTGTTTTGACGGATCCCTTTGGCTTCAAGAGCGGCGACGATTTGGCCGACGGCTTCGTCTTCGGCGGCGACCATGCCAGCGTAGGTGCGACGTGGTTCCGCCAGCGCGGCGTAGGGTTTTTTATACTGCTCTGGGACTTGGTGAGGCGCGTGAACGGCGTTAAACGGCACGTAGAGAAACAGCGGTTGATCGGCGGATTTTTCCTTAATCAAGCGAACGGCTTCGCGGGCGATCAAGTGGGTCGAGTAACCTTCGTCGTGGTTGACGCGGTCATCGCGGTGCCAATCAAAACCTCCGTCTCGCTCGTGGGTATAGTAGTCGATGTTACCGTTATAGTGGCCGTATTGGTGGTCGAAGCCGCGGCGGGTCGGGAGGTACGCGGGATCAAAGTGACCGAGGTGCCATTTGCCGACGATGGCGGTGGTGTAACCGGCGGCTTTGAGCATCTGCGGCAAGGTGCGTTCTTCGAGCGGCAGGCCGTATTGAGCCCAAGGGCGGACGACACCGATTTGTAGGCCGTGGCGCATCGGATAACGCCCCGTGAGAAAAGCCGCGCGCGTCGGCGAACACACGGGTTGAACGTAAAATTGCTCGAGTTTCGCGCCGGCGGCAGCCAGCCGATCAAGGTGCGGGGTTTTAATTTCGGGACTGTGCCAACCGACGTCGGCCCAGCCATGGTCATCGGAGAGAATGAAAACGATATTCGGTCGCGGGGCGATGGTTTCGGTCGTGCGCGCGGGGATACCGGGCGCAAGAGCGGCGGCGAGTATCAGGAAAAGAACGACGGGGAATTTCATGGCGGGATGGGGTAAATAAAAACGTCGCTCGTTTCCCGTTGAGCCGTGGCGGTGGAGTAACCCCAGCGGCGCTTAGCCGCCGAGGTAGGTGGCTTTGAGCTGCGGATCGGCGCGGAGTTTTTTGCTCTCGCCGGCCATCACGATGCTGCCGGTCTCGAGGACGTAGGCTTGTTGGCTGACCTCGAGGGCGAGGTTGGCGTTTTGCTCGACGAGTAAAATCGTGATGCCGTGGCTTTGGTTAATCTCCACGATTTTCTCAAAAATGGTGCTGATGAGCCGTGGGGCGATGCCGAGGGACGGCTCGTCGAGCATCAGGAATTTCGGGTTGCCCATGAGCGCGCGGCCGATCGCGAGCATCTGTTGTTCGCCGCCGGAAAGCGTGCCGGCGGTCTGTTTCAAGCGCTCTTTCATGCGCGGGAAAACGCTGAAGACGTAATCGCGATTTTTGGCGATCAGGGCTTTGTCGGAGAGGAGGTAAGCGCCCATCGACAGGTTTTCATCGACGGTGAGATTGGAGAACACCATGCGACCCTCGGGCACGTGGCTGAGGCCACGGGCGACGATCTGGTGCGGGGGCAGCGCGGTGATGTCTTCGCCGAGGAATTCGACTTTGCCGGTCTTGGCGCGGAGCAGGCCGGAGATCGTGCGCAACGTGGTGGTTTTGCCCGCGCCGTTGCCGCCGATGAGCGTGACAATCGCGCCCGCGGGAATCGAAAACGAGATGCCGCGCAAGGCGCTGATCGAGCCGTAGCTGACGTGGAGATCGGTGACGGTGAGCATGCTCAATGGTGCGAGAGGGCGGTTTGGTGGTCTTCGCCCAAGTAGGCTTCGATGACTTTCGGGTCGCGCTGGATTTGGGTCGGGTTGCCCTCGGCGATCTTCACGCCGTAGTCGAGAACGGCGATGCGTTGGCAGACGCCCATGACGACTTTCATCGAGTGCTCCACGAGCAAGATCGAGAGATTGAACTGTTTTTGCACCTGCTGGATGAGGCGGACGAGTTCGACTTTTTCCGTCGGGTTCATACCGGCGGCAGGTTCGTCGAGGAGTAGCAGTTTCGGTTTCGTGGCGAGGCAGCGGACGATCTCGAGACGGCGTTGTTCACCGTACGGAAGACTCTTGGCGGGGGCATCGCGGAAACGGCGGAGGTTGAAAATATCGAGCAGCTCTTCGGCGCGGCGGGTGATCGCGGCTTCGTCGGCGCGGAAGGCCGCGCCCCGGATGAGTGCCTGCACGGGGTTGGTGTCGCGGTGGAGGTTGCAGGCGACGCGGACGTTGTCGAAGACGCTGAGGCTGCCGAAGAGTCTGATGTTTTGAAACGTGCGCGCGATGCCGAGGGAGACGATCTCGTTGACGCGCAGACCGGCGAGCGGCGTGCCGTTGAATGTGATGGCGCCGTCCGTGGGCTGGTAGACGCCCGTCATCAAATTAAAGACGGTGGTTTTGCCCGCGCCGTTGGGGCCGATGAGGCCGACGAGTTCGTTGTCGCCGACGGTGAGATCGACGGCGTTGACGGCGGTAAGGCCGCCGAAGCGAATCGTGGCCCGGTCGAGTTGGAGGAGCGGGGCGGACATCAGAGTTTCGCCTTTCCGAATTTGAAGTTAAACAAGCCCTGCGGCCGCGCGAGCATCAGTACGATGAGCATCAACGAATAGATGATCATGCGGTATTCTGCGATCGGGCGGAGCAGTTCGGGCAAAAGCGTGAGGAGAATCGCTGCGAGAATGACGCCGAGGGTGTTGCCCATGCCGCCGAGAATAACCATGACCACGATCTCGATGCTCTTCGTGAAATCGAAACCCGTGGGCGTGATCGTCATTTTAAAATGCCCGTAAAGTCCGCCCGCCGTGCCGGCAAAAAACGCACCGATCACGAAGGCGACGATCTTGTAGCGCGTGGTGTTGAGGCCCACCGCTTCGGACGCGATCTCATCGTCGTGCGTGGCGAGGAAACCGCGGCCGTAGGTGGAATTCACGAGACACGTGACGACGAACACCGTGAGCCCGACCAATGCGAGCACCCAGAAAATTGTCGTGTACGCGGGAATGCCATTGAACCCGAGGGCGCCGCCGAGCGGTTCGAAATTTTGGAAAATCACGCGGATGATTTCGCCGAAACCGAGCGTGACGAGCGCGAGGTAATCGCCTTTCAAGCGCAGCGACGGCACGCCGACGGCGAGGCCCGCGAGGGCGGCGGCGCAACCTCCGGTGATCAACGCCGCGAGAAAGAGCGTGCCTTGTTGGAGCGCGGTGCCACCGCTTTCGCCAAGCAAGCGCGGGCCGAGGAAAACACTGACCGCGGCGGCCATGTAGGCGCCGACGGACATAAAGCCGGCGTGGCCGAGGGAGAATTGGCCCGTGTAGCCGTTTACGAGGTTGAGCGAGACGGCGAGGATGATGTTGATCCCGACACCGGTGAGGACGTCGAGGAAGTACGGGTCCATCCGGTCCGAGAAATGCGACAGGCCAAAAGCGCAGGCCAACGTCGCGAGGAGATAAAGATGCGGGCGGGGCATGGCGGGCTCAGACTTTCTCAATCGTGAATTTGCCGAGGAGGCCGGCGGGTTTGAAGAGCAGGATCACGATGAGAATCGCGAAGGCGATGGCGTCCTTGTACGTGGAGAATTGGCTGCCGCCGATGAACGTCTCAACGGTCCCGAGTAACAAACCGCCGAGGGCCGCGCCGGGGATGTTGCCGATGCCGCCGAGGATGGCGGCGACGAAGGCCTTGAGGCCGGGCATCACACCCATGAGCGGGTCGATGGACGGGTAATTCATCGCGTACAAAATACCGCCGGCCGCCGCGAGCGCGGAGCCGAGGCCGAAGGTGAAGGAGATGACGACGTTGTTGTTTACGCCGACGAGTTGCGCGGCCTTGGGGTTGAGCGAGACCGCACGCATCGCCGTGCCGATCTTGGTTTTGAAAACGATGAGTTGGAGCGCGATCATCAATAGAATCGCGACGCCGATCACGAAGACTTGATTGCTCGAGATAGTGAGCGAACCGACGTGATAATTGGCCGTGGGGAAAATCTGCGGGAACGTGCGGGGCGCGGCGCCGAAGACGATCTGGCCGGTGTATTCGAGGAGCAGCGAGACGCCGATGGCCGTGATGAGGACGTTGAGCGTGGGGCCGTGCCGCAGCGGGCGGTAGACGACGCGCTCGATGAACATGCCGAGAAGCGCGCAACCGATCATGGCACCGCTGAGGACGAGTAAGCCGCCCCAAAGCGTGCCTTCGGGTACGAGTTTCCCTAGATAATAACCAATAAAAGCGCCGACCATGAAGACATCGGAGTGGGCGAAGTTGATGAAGCGGAGGACGCCGTAAACCATCGTGTACCCGAGCGCGATGAGCGCGTAGATAGCGCCGAGGGAGAGGCCGTTGAGGAGTTGCTGGAGGAATTCGGACACTGAAAAAAGGAGGTGAAAGGGCGCAGGTTACGGTTGGATCACTTGGACGAGATGATAGTCGCCGGAGTTGTAGCCAAGAATATAGGCAGGTTTCAACTGATCCCGGTTGGCATCGACATTGAGCGGGCCGCCGACGCCGCGCAGGCCGCGCGTGGTGGCGAGGGCGGCGCGGATTTTTTCGGGCTCGGTGGAGCCGGCGCGTTGGATGGCGTCGGTGAGCATGAGGACGGCGTCGTAGGCATCGGCCGCGGTGCCGCCGGGCATGCTTTGGTAACGGGCCTGATAACGGGCGATGAAGCGGCGGGTTTCGGGGACGTCGGACTCGCTGGAGAAATTATTACAATAGTACGTGTCACGCAACGCGGGGCCGCCGATGGCGAGGAGTTGCGGGCCTTCCCAGCCGTCGCCGCCGAGGACGGGCAGGTTGAGGCCGAGTTCGCGGGCTTGGGCGACGATTAAGCCGGCTTCGGTGTAGTAGCCGGGGACGAAGATGGCGTCGACATTCGCCGCTTTGATGGCGGTGAGCTGGGCTTTGAAGTCGCGCTCGCCGGCGCTGTATTTTTGCTCGATGACGATCGGCGTCTGGTGCGCGGCGGCGTCGGCGGAAAAATATTTAGCGAGGCCGACGGCGTAGGCGTTGGTGACCTCGGTGAGCAAGGCGAGGCGTTGGGCGCCGAGTTTTTCGCGGGCGAAGCGCGACATGACGGTGCCTTGAAACGGGTCGATGAAGTGCGTGCGGAAAATGAAGTTTCCGACTTGGGTGACCTTGGGGTTGCTGCCGCCGCTGATCATCGGAATGCGGGCTTGTTGGCAGATCGGGGCGGCTTCAAGAGAGCGGCCGGAGGAAGCTTCGCCGAGGATGGCGATGACTTTATCGCGAGAAATCAGTTTGCGGACGGCGGTGACCGATTCGCCGGGCTTGGATTGATTGTCCTCGATGATGGCGAGGAGCGGCCGGCCGAGGACGCCGCCGGCGGCGTTGACGTCATCAACAGCGAGGCGCGTGGCTTTTTCGGCGGATTGGCCCCAGACGGCTTCTTTGCCGGTGAGCGACGCATAGACGCCGATTTTGATCGGCTCGGGCGCCGCCGCAGCGGCGGCAACACTCGCGCACGGGGCGGCCGCGAGGGCGGCGGCGAACCGAAAACCTGCGTTTTTAACCCAGCGCAGGTAACGAAGAACGTGGAGGCGGGGTGCGATCAAGGCGCGACGGTTTTCAGGAACTCGAGCTTGCCGTTCTTGATGGCGATGATCGCGGCGGGCTTGGAGGCGTCGCGGTTGGCGTCGATGTTGGTGACACCCGTGACGCCGGAGAAATTCTTAGTGGCGGCGAGGGCGTTGCGGAGTTTGGGGCCTTCGGTGGAGCCGGCGCGTTTGATGGCGTCGGCGAGGACGTAGGCGGCGTCGTAGCCGAGCGCGGCGAAGGCGTCGGGGTTTTCGTTGGCGCCCCAGCGGGCCTTGAATTTTTTCACGAAAGCCTGGACGACCGGGTCTTGGTTTTCAGGGGAGAAATGGGTGGAATAGTAGCAGCCGTTGAGGGCTTCGCCGCCGATTTCGAGAAGTTGGTCGGCGACCCAGCCGTCGCCGCCGAAGAACGGGACGTTGAGGCCGAGATCGCGCGCTTGGCGGGCGATGAGAGCGGCTTCGGTGTAATAGCTCGGGACGAAGACGGCGTCGGCGCCGGCGGCTTTGACGGCGGTGAGTTGGGCGCGGAAATCTTTGTCGCCTTCGGAGAAATTTTTCTCGGAGACGATGATGCCGCCGTTGGCGGTGAAGGTTTCTTTGAAGAATTTGGCGAGGCCGACGCTGTAGGCGTTGGAGACGCTGGATAGGACGGCGACTTTTTTGGCTTTGAGGTCGGTCTGGGCAAACTTGGCCATGACCGTGCCTTGAAAGGGATCGATGAAGCAGACGCGGAAGATGTAGTTGCCGGTTTGGGTGACTTTGGGGTTGGTCGCGGCGGGGGCGATCATCGGGATCTTGGCGGTTTGGGCGATCGGGGCGGCTTCGAGCGAACGACCGGAGGCGACTTCGCCGATGAGGGCGACGACCTTATCGCGGGAAATGAGTTTTTTGACGGCGGTGGCGGATTCGCCGGGCTTGGTTTGGTTATCCTCGGTGATGAGTTCGAGTTTTTTGCCGAGGACGCCGCCGGCGGCATTGAGCTCCTCGATGGCGAGGGTCAGGCCCTTGTGGGATTGTTGGCCGAAGCTGGCCTCTTTGCCGGTGAGCGAGGCGTATTCGCCGACTTTGATGGTGTCTTGAGCGCGCAGCGCGAGCGCGAGCACGACGAGGGTGAGGAGGAGGCGGGAGGCGAGTTTCATATTAAATTAAGAGTCTGCGGCGAGGGCGGGGGCGTTGAGAATTTCAGGGCTTCATGCTTTGGACGAACTCGAATTTGCCGTTGCGGACCTGGATGATGACGGCGTTTTTCGAGGCGTTGCGCTGGGCGTCGATGGTGATGTTGCCGGTGACGGCGGCGAAATTTTTGGTGGCGGCGAGGGCGTCGCGGATTTTGGTGCGGTCGGTGGAGCCGGCGCGCTTGATGGCGTCGACGAGCACAAGGACGGAATCGTAGCCGAGGGAAGCGTTGGAATCGGGCGTGGTGCCGAAGCGTTTTTTGTAGGCTTGGACGAAATTCTGGACGCGCGGCGAGGGATCAGCGGGCGAATAATGGGAGCAGAGATACGCGCCCTCGATGGCTTTGCCGCCGAGCTCGATGAGGGCCTCGGCTTCCCAACTGTCGGCGCCGAAAATAGGCAACGTCAGGCCGAGGTCGCGGGCTTGGAGCACGATTAAGGCTCCCTCGTTATAGTAACCGGGATTAAACACGGCGTCGACGCCGGCAGCTTTGATGGCGGTGAGCTGCGCTTTGAAGTCTTTGTCGCCCTCGGCGTATTTTTGTTCGAGGACGATGGTGCCGCCGTTGGCCGTGAAGGCTTCGCGGAAAAATTTGGCGAGGCCGATGGAGTACGCCGAGCTGTTGCTCACCATCAAGGCGACGCGTTGGGCGCGGAGTTTTTCTTGAGCGAATTTCGCCATGACGGGGCCTTGGAACGGGTCGATGAAGCACGTGCGGAAGATGTAGTTGCCCGTTTCGGTGACCTTGGGGTTGGTCGAGGCGGGCGAGATCATGGGGACCTTGGCGAGCTGGGCGACGGGCGCAGCTTCGAGGGAGCGGCTGGAGGCGACCTCGCCGAGCAGGGCAACGACCTTGTCGCGGGAGATGAGCTTTTTAGCGGCGGTGGCCGATTCACCGGGTTTAGATTGGGTGTCTTCGGTGATTAGGAGCAGGGGTCGACCGAGGACGCCGCCCGCGGCATTGAGGTCGTCGATGGCCATCATGGTGCCGTTGTGCGAGGATTGGCCGAGGCTGGCTTCTTTGCCCGTGATGGAAGCGTACTCGCCGATGCGGATGGGTTCTTCGGCGGCGCGGGCGAAGGTTAAGCTGACGAGAGCGCTGGCGAACAAGAGACGCAGGGCGTAAAACATGGGAAAAATGGCGGGTCGGGTTGTAAGCGGGGAGCCGTGAGGCAAGGGCAGGCTTAGCAGGTTTTCAACCAAACTGTGCGAACGGCCGTGAATTGGCCGCGGGATAGTGGATGAATGTTCGCTGGCCTAAAACCCATCAGGCTGACCGCGGCGCGGACTAGGGCGCGGACCGCGGCGCGGACGATGGGGCGGGCTCGGGCCAAGAAATAAATTTGCGCCGGCGGCTGGGTCAGACTTGCTCGCGGGGGTGAACACGTTTGATCGGCACCTTTTGCGCGAGTGGCTCCAGATTCTGGGGCTCGTGTTGTTGGCGACGTGCGGGTTGTTGCTGGTGCAGGTGATGTACGATGATTTCCGGGCCTTGCGCGAGGGCGGCGCGCGCGGGTTGGAATTGTGGACGTATTTTTTTGTGACGATGCCGAGTTTTCTGACCGTGGTGCTGCCTCTGGCGTTGCTCGTGTCGTTGATGTTTACGCTCGGCAAATTGCATCGGGCGAACGAACTCACGGCGATGCGCGCGGCGGGCGTGGGCTTTGGCCGGCTGCTCGCGCCGGTGTGGCTCATCGGGGTGTTGGCGTGCGCGCTGTCGTGGTGGTTAAACGCGACCGTCGTGCCGTGGTCCGTCGAAGAATCGCGGTCGCTGAAGGATGGATTGGAATTTCGCCGGCAGGCGCGGACGTTGCCGCCGGATCGAGTGGGCGCGGTCAACAGCGTGGGTTTCGACAATCCGGGTGCGCGGCGTATGTGGTTTTTCAACCGCTACTCTAAGGGCTCACAGCGCGGCTACGGCGTGTCGGTTTCGGAGCTGGATGTGCGACGGCGTGAGTCGGTGCGCTTGGTCGCGGCGCAGGCTTGGTACGATGTGACGCGTCGCGGCTGGATGTTTAAGGACGGGCGCGAACTGGTTTTCGATGTCGAGACGGGCGAGATCACGGCGTCGGTGCCGTTTGCGGAGAAATTCATGGAGAAATACCGGGAAGATCCGCAGCTGATGTTGTTGATCGACCGGCGTCCGATCGATTTGTCGCTCCGCGAGCTGGCGCGGCTGATCGACTATTTTGAAACCGAGCGCAATCCGAAGGGTGTGCCGTACGCGGTGCGTTATTTTGGGCTGATCGCAGACACGCTCGGGCCGCTCATCGTGATTGCGATTGCGATCCCCTTTGCGGTGACGGGCGTGCGCGTGAATCCAGCGGTCGGCGTTTCAAAATCCATCGGCCTATTTTTCCTCTACTACGTGTTGGCCAACATCGCGGCCTCGCTCGCGACGAAGCAAATCATCGATCCGGCCTGGGCCGCGTGGTTGCCCAACATCGGGATGGCCGCGCTCGCGGCGTGGTTTTTTGCGCGCTTGCGGTGAGCGCCGGCGGGTTGTCGGGGCCAACGAGGAGCCCCGACTCAATGACCGCTCAACATCGCGCCGATGCGGCGCCAGACGGCGTTGTCGGGCCAGAGCATGATCACCCAGACGACGATGCAGTTGATGTAACTTAGAAACACGGCGGCGCTGGCCATGTCTTTGATGCGCTTGGCGAGCGGATGGATCTCAGGCCGCACGTAGTCGATGATCCACTCGATGGCGGAGTTGAGTAGCTCGACGATGAGAATCAAAATCAACGACGCGATCATCAGCGCGGTCGAGACGGCGTTGACCGGTAAAATGATCGCCAGCGGCACCAACAATAAGGCGAAAATCAGGTCCTCGCGAAACGACGGTTCATGCTTCAAGGCGGCGAAAAATCCGTCGATGGAGTAGCGCACCGAAGCGAAGAAATTCCTCACGCTGCGGCTTTTGACGACGGGTTCCTCGGGCGGTAGAGGCGTGGACACGATTCCACTTCAATCCTATCCTTTATCGGAGCGAAAGCCGGAAGTTGACGGCTTGCGTCAGCAAAAACCGGCGCCCCGCTACCTAGCCGCGCGTGCGGCGCGGTGTTCGCGGTTAAACCTCGGATCAACTCCGAGTCCGGCGTGGCTGTCGTGCGGCGGCTTTGCGCTGCTTAGGTTTCACCGCAGTCGACGGCTCGGGCGCGGACGTGGGCGCGCTCGCGGGCGCCGGCGCGGCGGGGGCGACCGCGTCGAGGTCGGTGAAGTCGTTGATGATGCCTTCGTGCGGGCGGTCCTGTTTGTAGATTTGCAGGATGCGCGCGTGTTCGTAGTCGGTGGTGGGAAAAATCTGCGCGGGCTCGCCGGGGAGAAAAATCCCCGTGTAGGAGCGTTGGCGATCAACCATGCGACGGATGACAATCATGCGGCACGAAAGCGCGATGGGCGCATTTAGCGAGGGCGGGGTCGAAAAAAATGGCGACGATTGGACCGGCTTCAGCTCCAGTTGAAATTAAAGCTGATGCTGATGCGTTCGTCGTCGACGCGGTTGGCGGCGACTTCGTGCCGTAGCCAGCTTTCGAAGAGGATGACGTTGCCGGCTTCGGCGGGGTAAGTGACGTGCGCGCGGTGGCTGGGTTTGCAGTCGGTGCGGCGGGGTGGGGCCGCCATGAAGCGGTCGAGCCGGGGGTCTTCAAATTTCAGACCGGAGCAGCCGGGCGGCGTGGCGACGTAGTAAGTGCCGCTAATGAACGCGAGCGGATGCAAGTGGAGCGAATGCGCCGCGGTGGGCGGCATGATGTTCACCCAGCAATCGGTCATGCGAATGGTGCAACCGCGCAGGTCGAACTCGAGCGTGCGGGCGTAATCGCGGGCGTGGCGGAGCAGTTTTTTCTCGAGCCCGGCGAACGTGCTCGAGAAACGGTGGAGCTCGTTCATCGAGGCGTAGCTCGTGTAGCCGCCGGGGTAATTTTTGGCGGACCATTTGCGCCCCGCTGCGTCGTAGTCGCGGAGGTTGCGGCATTCGTCGATCAACTCGGCGTTGAATTTGGCGAGGCCAGCGGCTTGGAGCGGCTCGCAATAAATCTCAGTGGGAAACCAGGTGCGGACGGGCATGGAAAAAAGAAGGAGAAGTCGCGGTCGAGTACGATCAACGCACGCCGCCCATGAGTTTTTTGACCCACGGCACGAGTGCGAGCAGCGCGAGCGCACAACCGCCGACGATCAACGCTTGATGTTGGAAAAAATCCGCGAGTTGGGCGGGGTTGTCGCTTTTGAATTCGCCGGCGAGCACGCCTGCGAGCTTGTTGCCGAGCGCGGCGGCGAGGAACCAGATGCCCATGACGAGGCCGACGAGGCGCGCCGGAGCGAGTTTCGTCATCGTCGAGAGACCGACGGGGCTCAGGAGCATTTCGCCGCATGTCTGGAGGAAAAACAGCGCGACGAGCCACATCGGGCCGATCTTGCCTTCGGCGGTCAGCTTCGCGGCGGGCACCATAAGCGCGAAGGACAACGAGACGCACAGCAACCCGAGCACGAATTTCATCGGGCTGGACGGTTGCTTCGAGCCGAGGCCGATCCAGAGCATCGCGAAGACCGGCGCGAGCGTGATGACCCAGATGGAGTTGACCGATTGCCACCAAGAAGACGGGAAGGCGGAGCCGAAAATTTCGTTGCGCGTGAGGCGATCGGCGAAGAGCGAGATCGTTGAACCGGTTTGCTCAAAAATCGCCCAGAAAATCTCGGCGGCGAAGAAGAACACCAAAATCGCGGCCATGCGTTTGCTGTCCTGCTCGGGGCGAAACGCGAAGAAAAGAATCGCCGCGATCTGCAACGCGAACAGCGCGTAAACGATCGCCGGATAAGTATCGCTCGCCTTCATCGCCGCGATGAGCGCCGCCGAACCGAGAATGACGAGCCCGAGTCGGCCCAACGGACGGCGGCCGTCGCTTTCAGGAGCGGGGGCGGCGCCGACGTGAGCGATCCGGTGACCTTGCAGCACATAAACGACGAGCCCGAGCGCCATGCCCACTCCAGCCGCCGCGAAACCCCAATGCCAGCTGTGCACGGGATTGAAGCCCCACGCCGTGAGTTGAGCTTTCCAACTGGCGCTCTGCGCGAGGTAGCCGGTGACGAGCGGCGCGGCAAACGCACCGAGGTTGATGCCCATGTAGAAAATGGAGAACCCGGCATCGCGGCGTTCGTCGTCGGGGCGATAGAGGCTACCGACCATCGTAGAAATGTTGGGCTTGAGCAGGCCTGTGCCGAGGGCGACGAGCACGAGCAGGACGAGCACGAGCAGGCCGAGCGCCACCAGCAGGCGGAGGCGCGCCCGCAGCGACAGCAGCGGCAGGGCGAGGGAGGGCGGGATCAGGTGCAGCGGCAGCGCGAGGACGGAGCCCGCCACAGACGCTGCAACGGCAGCAAGAGCTGCTGCCGACGAGGTGCTGGCCGGCACCCCCTCCCCCGCCCCACTGCCCTCGTGCGGGGGGGCGGGAGGGGCGGGGGCCGGGGCCAGCGGGTCCCGCACGAGGGCCCGCAGCAGCGGCGCGTCGAAGGCTGGGTGGGCCATGGACTGCAGCGAGGCGCCGTCGACGCCGGTCCTCTGGCCAGGCAGCACAGCCTGCCCCTGCCCCTGCTCGTGCTTGCCCCGCAGCCACAGCACGGGGGCGACGTCGATGCCGCCCGACGGCAAGGGGGCCGCCTCACCTTCCG
>Ga0209598_10001599_pt1 | contig 18470 bp, 16 predicted proteins | sample M_140807_EF_Meta_FD_187317 | JGI IMG/M metagenome (GOLD analysis project Ga0209598, IMG submission 187317) | Freshwater microbial communities from Lake Montjoie, Canada to study carbon cycling - M_140807_EF_MetaG (SPAdes) (version 2) | ecosystem: Environmental > Aquatic > Freshwater > Lake...
CTGCTCCTCCAAAATAAAACCGAGGTTGTTTTTCTTCAGAATCTTCCCCCCCGGTTTGCCCTCCAAATCCTTTTCGAAACTTTTTTCCACCCCGTCCTTACCGATGACTTCCGGTTGGAACGTCTCCAACGTCTGTTCTTCCGGTGCCCCCACGAATCCCATGATGTGGGAGGCCAGCGCCCCGTACGGATACCAACGAACCGGGCGGGCGGTTTCCTGGACCCCGGGAAGCCGTGGATCCCTCTCGGCAATACGCGAGAGGGTCGCAAAGTCGATCTGGGTGGCCAATTGAAACGGGGTGTTCGGCCTTTGCTGGGCGTGGCGACGCAACTCATCCACTTCGTAGTTCATCTGGATGCCCAGATTTTTGAGCGGCTCGAGAGCGGTTTCCTGGACAATCTTGTCGATATCGACCTGCTTCACCCGGCGCCGTTTTTCCCCCGTCCCCACTTCCACCGAGGTCATCGGCAAACGGCCCCGATGAGCGCGGGCATAATTTCCTGTAAGTTCCCGCACGTACAAGTCGACATCGTACCGGGCGCGGTTTTCCGCCAGTGGCATTCCATTGCGGTCAAGAATCAGTCCCCGCGGAGGAGGAAGGAGAATGGGAATGGTGGTCTGATGGATTAAAGTCTGAGCGTGTTTCTCACCCTCCAGCACCTGCACGACAAAAAGCCTTTGCAATAAAATGCCGGCGGCCAGGATGACCACCAGCATGGCCACTTGCATGCGGCGGGGAATGTTGGCCACGGGTCGGGCAAGCAACATCACCAGCTCCTCCGGGAGACGCGGGAGCTAGTCGGGTTCGCCCTCCACTCCAACCACCATCCGATCGCCACGGAAACGAGACCGTTCACCAATCCGGCCATCACCAAATTCACACTCAGGACAAAAGGCCAATCCCAGCTTCGCGTTTCCACGAGATGAAAAAAGCGGTCCAAGGCAAAGAAACTCACTGCGGCCAGAACCGATCCTGCCGCCTGTTCGCCCGCGGAGGCTCCCAGCCACCATCCCTTTTGGGTCCGGACCAAAAGAGCCGTCAAACCCATGACCAGCGAGTGATGGCCCAGAGCGGAAAAGGTCAGTCCATCCCAACCAAGCCCCACCAACAAAACCCATGCCACCAATCTTCCGGGAGAAAGCAGCAGACCGGCCTGGATCACCACCGCCGCCAGCAGATTGGTCGTCAAAGCTGCGGTTCCGTAGAGTTCAGGCCCGATCGCACGAAAAAGCCACGCTCCTCCGGCCAGAAAGAGAAGTTTGCCGAAGCTTTTTTCCGCCAAGCTCATTTTTTCGCTCCGGATGCGCCAGTAAGGATGAACATTTCACGCAGGTCGTTCAGGTCGGAAGCCGGCGCCACTTGCCCCTCCCGGTAAAGACCGGAATTTTTTTCCGAGGTCAGGGCCGGGGCTTCCGTCACCGTGCCCACCAGAAGGTTCGGCGGGAAAGTCCCCCCCAGACCAGTGGTCAGCACCCTTTCCCCCACCCCGAATTTTGCCTCCCGGGTGACGAAGGTCAGACGACACAAGGGAGACCCGCCGTTCACCGGAGTGTCGCCCAAAAGGATCCCACGGGCGCCAGCCCCCTCCGTCAGCACGCTGACTTTGCAATTTTCATCCGAGATCAGCATGACCCGCGTGGTGGAACGACCCACGGTCCCTGTTTTGCCAACCACCCCCCGGGGAGTAACCACGGGTTGGTCAGGAGCCAGATGGGGATCGTCACTCCACCCTCGATCCACCAGAACAGAATTCCACCAGTTGGAAGTGTCCCGCTCGATCACCCGGCAGGCTAGCAAACGAAAAGATTGTTGATCCCGAAAAGCCAGCATCTCCCGAAACCGTTCGTTTTCGTTGCGGAGATAATCTAATTGGCGGATTTCGGTCTGAAGCCGGACATTCTCCGCCCGAAGGTTGCGGTTTTCTTCCTCCAAAACATCAAATTGACGGAGGCTTTGGCGAAAGTCATCCCACTTGGCCTTGGCTCCACCCCAAGCCCGGGCCACGGGCGAGATGGTTTCGATCGTGACCCGCTCCGTCCAACGGGTGGTGATGGGGGCGAAAAAGAGAACGGTCACGGCGGCGACCAAAGCCAGGCCGGATCCCAAAAAAACCCATGCGCGCGACATTGTTTTTATTTCCGGGAAGGTTGGACGTGGGTCGAAGAGGAAGGAGGGTCGGTTACCCGCGCCCATCCGCCATCGTCAACTTCGTCAAAAACTCCAGTTCATCGAGCACCTTGCCGGTGCCTTCGACCACGGCGCTGAGGGGATCCTCGGCCACATGAATGGGCAATCCCGTCTCCTCGCTCAAAAGTCTGTCAAACCCTCTCAATAAGGCACCTCCCCCGGCCAGCACTACACCCCGCTCCACCAGATCGCTGGACAGTTCGGGTGGACAACGCTCCAAGGTCAGGCGGACACTTTCCAGGATGATCTGCACCGGCTCCAGCAGGGCCTCGCGTACTTCTTGCGAAGTGATCGTAAGAGTCTTCGGCAGGCCGGCCACGAGATCACGGCCACGGACTTCCATCGAGGTTTCCTTTTCCATCGGATAAACCGAACCGATCTTCACCTTGATGTCCTCAGCCGTGCGCTCGCCAATCATGAGGTTATACGCCCGCTTCAAATAGTTCATAATCGCTTCGTCCAGCTCATCTCCGGCCACCCGGACACTTCGGCTAAAAACAATTCCTCCCAGGGAAATGATGGCCATCTCCGTGGTGCCACCCCCGATATCAATGATCATGTTGCCGGAGGCATCCTGCACCGGGAGTCCGACGCCGATGGCGGCCGCCAGAGGTTCCTCGATCAATCGCACACTCCTCGCCCCGGCATGGGCGGCGGATTCACACACGGCGCGACGCTCCACTTCGGTGATTCCGGAAGGAACGGCGATGACCAGCCGCGGACGGGGCCGCCAACGGTTCTGTCTCTTGGTGGCTTTTTCAATGAAGCACTTGAGCATCGCCTCGGTGACTTCAAAGTCACTGATCACCCCGTCTTTGAGGGGACGCACCGCCACGATGGATCCAGGGGTCCGACCCAACATTCTTTTCGCTTCATCCCCCACAGCCAAAACCCTTCGGGTGGCCTGATCCATGGCCACCACGGAGGGTTCACGCAGAACCACCCCCTTGCCACGGACAAAAACGAGGGTGTTGGCCGTGCCAAGATCCACGCCCATGTCGTTCTCTAGAAAAGGGAAAAGCTTATCCAACATATATGTGTAAAAAGTAACTATCTAAGATTCAGCCCCTTCCGTCAATCACCAAAACTAGAGCCGTTAACCTTAAGAGGTGCTCTCCACCAATAACTTGCAAAAGTAGCTTGGGAATCTCGCCAAATCAAATCTTGGCTAGGATCTTCTTCTCGAGCTTAACAATATCCGCTGAAAAGAGCCGAATCCCTTCCGCCAGCTTTTCCGTAGCCATCGCATCCTCATTCAGTAGGAAGCGGAAGGTTTTCTCATCCAGCGGCAACTTGGCGATCGGATCCTTCTTGGCCGCTTCCGCATCCAGTTTTTTGGCCACCGGTCCAGTCGAGGCCTTGAGTTCGGCGAGCAAGTTGGGACTGATGGTCAGCAGGTCGCAGCCGGCTAACTCGAGAATCTGCCCCATGTTACGGAAACTCGCCCCCATCACTTGGGTCGGATATCCATACTTTTTGTAATACGCATAGATTTGTTGCACGGACTGCACGCCGGGATCCTCCGCCCCTTTGTATTCCTTACCCGTGCTCTTCTTAAACCAGTCATAGATTCGACCGACAAAGGGGGAGATGAGTCTCGCCCCGGCCTCGGCACAGGCCACCGCCTGCGCCAAAGAAAACATCAGAGTAAGGTTGCACTGAATTCCCTCTTTTTGGACGATCTTGGCCGCCTGCGCTCCCTCCCAGGTTGCCGCAATTTTGATCAGGATGCGCTCCCGGTCGATCCCCGCCGCCTGGTACATGCCGATCAGATGCCGAGCCTTCTCCACCGTCGCCTGCACATCGAAAGAAAGCCTCGCATCCACCTCGGTTGAAACCCGCCCAGGAACGATCTTGAGAATTTCACACCCGAAGAGAATCAGCAGCCGATCGATGATCGCGCGAGCCCTCTCTTCTTTGGAACCCGCCGCACCCTTGCCCTCGGCCACCGCCTTTTCCAGCAGAGCCTGATACGCCGCCATCTCGGTTGCTTTTTCGATCAAAGTGGGATTGGTGGTCGCATCCTGCGGCGCGTACTCCTTCATCGAGGCAAAATCCCCCGTGTCCGCCACCACCGTGGTGAACTTCTTCAACTGGTCCAAGGCATTGACGCTCATCTGGTTTACTCTCCTAGGTGTTCATTCAGGATCGGCACCAGCTTCTCCTGAACTTGGCGGATCTTATCCTCTTCGTCCGCTTCGACAAGCAGTCGCACAAGATTTTCTGTCCCCGAATAACGAAGTAGGATTCTTCCTTTTTTCCCCAGAAATCTCTCCATCTCCCGAACCGCGGCCGCCAGCGGGGGAACCGTTTCCCAGGCGGGCTTGTGTCTGACCTTCAGATTCACCAGTTTTTGCGGATACCTTTTCATCACCAACCGCAAATGACTCAGGGGCTCTTTTTTCCTCTGCACCAAATCAAAAATCTTCAGGGCCGAGAGAAGGCCGTCGCCCGCTGGGGACGCATCCAGAAAAAGCAGATGCCCCGACTGTTCTCCGCCGAGGGTGAAGCCACCTTTTTTCATCGCAGCCGCCACATAACGATCCCCTACGGGAGTCCTCTCCACACTCCCCCCCGGCTTGGCCATGGCCTCGTCCAGCCCAAGATTGCTCATCACCGTCACCACCACGGTTTTTCCCGGCAACCTCCCCCTCTCCATGGCATCCAAGGCCGCCATGGCAATGACCTCGTCTCCATCCACTCTTTCGCCCTTCTCATCGACCAAGACCAAACGATCCGCGTCGCCATCGTGCGCCAGCCCGATCCAGCCCGAGCGCTCACGTATTTTTTGCATCAACCCCTCGGGGTGCTCCGATCCGCAGCCTTCATTGATGTTCTTTCCGTCGGGCCGATCCGACATCACCTCCACTTGAGCCCCCAATCCGCGAAGAATTTCCGGCGTGGTGAACCAAGCCGCCCCGTGGGCGGCGTCCACGAGGATCTTCAAACCCTCGAGGGAAAAATTCTCTCCAAAGGCTTGGGTCATTTTTTTCCGGTACCCCTCAATCGCCCAATCCCGGCAGGAAAAATCCAGTGCCCGGATTGTTTCGGTGATCTCCGGCGGGTGTTCCCAATCTAGACCACTCTCCAACCGCACCTCCTCCTGATCGGTCAGCTTGGAACCGTCGGCCCCGAAAAATTTGATCCCGTTGTCGGTTGCCGGATTGTGGGAAGCGCTGAGAATGGCCCCCGCACAGGCTCCCCGCGAGGGAATCAGCATGGCCGCCGCCCCGCTCGGCAAGACTCCGGCCAGTTCCACGGTCAGTCCGGCAGATTTCAGTCCTGAAACCAGGGCGGCCTCAAGCATCGGCCCCGAACTCCGCGTGTCCCTGGCAATCAGAACCTTGCCTTGCGGGGAGGTTTGGGAAAAAAGTTTTCCGGCGGCGAACCCGACTGCGGCGATAAACTCGGGCGTCATCGGCACCTTCCCCACCCTCCCTCGGATGCCATCCGTGCCGAACCACCTCCGCCCCTGCCCCATTAGCGCAACCCCGTCCTCATTCCGGCAACGATCACTCCCAAAATCCCCCAAACCAACCCGGCAAGGCCCAGGCAGATCAATGCTCGCAGGGTTCTCCGCGCCAAAGCCTGGGGACCCAAAGTCGGTCGCAAAAATCCCCGAGCCAATCCCCCGGTCCATGAAACTCCCGCTCCCCCGCTTACCAAGAGTTCGGTCAGCCTTTGCCGCATGGCATCCACTTCGAGCGGCCGGTCCATCTTACCCCTGCGGCAAAGGGTCAACTCTCCCGTCTCCTCCGACAACACCAGTACCACCGCATCACTCTCCTCACTTACCCCTAGAGCCGCCCGATGGCGCAGTCCCAGCACACGACTCATCGGCTGTTGACTCACCGGCAGGATACAGCCCGCCGCCACCACCCGATCCCCCCGCAGAATCACCGCCCCGTCGTGCAACGGCGTCTTGTTGAAAAAGATGGTGGCCAGCAGCTCCTCGGAAACATTCCCATGGACTGCCACTCCCGAATCAATCACCCCCTGCGCCAAGTCGGACTGCTCAAACACAATCAGCGCCCCGTATTTTCTTTCGCGCAAAGCCTCCATGGCCTTGATCACCTCCTCAATGACAAACGATTGCCTTTCCCCGTGCAGGGTGAAACCTCCCGCCCGACCGATCTCCGCCAAAGCCCGCCGGATTTCCGGTTGGAAGAGAATCAGAAAGGCCAGAACGAGAACCGAAACAAAAGCCTGCAACAGAAAACTCAGCACCCGCAACTCAAGAAATTTCGATGCAGCGAGCGCCACCAGAAAAACCAAGAGAAATCCGCTCAACACCTTGGCCCCCTGCGTCCGGCGCAGGAGCTTGTACCCATAGTAAAACACGGCCGTGAGGAGCAGGATCTCCAATACGCCCTGCCAACGCAGGTTGCGGTAGGGCTCCAGCCAGCTCTCGGGCACGATCATAGACGAAGCAGACCAGAAAGACCGGACGCTGTCGATGCGGAGAATTAAGGTTTTGCCCGAAGGGGAAGATCTACCCGATCCAACTCCTGACCCTCTGGTCCGAGTGACCGTACTGTTGCCCCATCCAGGCGGAGGCTCACCACGTTAACATAGTCCGATTGGGCAAAAGCCTTGGTCAGAGCTTTGGACTCGGGGCAGTTTTGCGGTCTAGCTTCCACCCCCAAGGCCCCGTTCCCCAAAAATGGAATTTTTCTGCCCGACTTTCCCTCCGACTCTACCCGCTGAAGATTGTGGTCGTGATGGGTGAAAACTGCCGTGATCCCCGACTGCTCCAAAACCGGGACCCACTCCTTCCTTGTTTGGACAATTTCTTTCTGCTCCTTCCATTTCCGGAACGAGGGATAGGTCGACACATGCCACGACGCAAAGACCCAGGGCACCGGCTTTCGCCTTTCCAGATTTTTCTTAAGCCAACCCGTCTGGGAGGGAATCGAAAGAATGTGTCCCGAATCCATGAGAATCATCGAAAGATATTCTCCGAAATCCAGTGCCACCGGCTCGGCTTTTCGATAGAGCCCCCCAAACAACGCATAAAAGAAAGGGGCCCGTGCCTTCATCTGTTCAAAGGTGGCCTCCTCCTCCACGTAGCCTCCCTTCACTTCATGATTTCCGATTCCTGGAACAAAGGGGATCAGTCGCCCATTCGGAGATCGACTCGCCTGACTCCACTGCCTCCAAAAGGCGATTTCGCGAACGACGTCGTGCCCATCTCCGTACGAAAGATCCCCCCCAACACTCATGAAAAGAGGGTCCTGACCCGCACCCAAAGCCATCATCTTGGCTGAGGACTCGGCAATATCGACATCCCCTCCTTCCACAAAAACCAACTCTTTCTCGATCTTAGCCGGTGCGGTTTGAAACTTTGCTTCCGCCGAAGCTCCCATCTTAAAAAAATATGTAGCTCCGGGCTCGAGCCGATCCCAACGCGCCCTCACCAACGTCCAACGAGGCATTCCCATTTTTTCCGGATCGGGAAAAGGAGAAGATTCCGTTGTCATGGATTGCCAGCTGCCCTCGCCGGACTTTTTCCACTGAATGACTTCCGGAAGATCTTTTCGGGGAGCCTCACCCAGTCCCGGCCCCCTTAGCCACAGGGCGGTCATACTCCGACAGGGATCCTTTTCCCAAGTCAGGATCAAGGTAGCGGGCAACTCTTCACCCCTTGCATGAAGGCCGATCAGGCAAACAAAAAGAACCAGCCTGCAGATTTTCATCAAAATTCTTTAAACCAAGCTCACCAGAAGCAAATCACGGCCGGGGTTTGCCATCATATTGTCACCCGGCATGAACCCACGCCTCTTCCGTCACGGGCAAAACCTTTCTTCCCCTCCACTTGAACCAGCAGACCCTCCCGCAAGCCCAGAGCACCAGAACCACCAGGAATAGAAAAAAGCCGGTGACGCCGGCATTAACCGCATTCGTCATCGCCAACTTTTCCTGTCCCGACGCAGAGGCCTGTCGCATGGCGGTCAAAAAGCCCAGCCTGGGATCCGGACTGAAGATCTTCATCCAGCCCGCACTGAAGGTGACCACCACCAACCAAACCAGTGGGCCGAGCGTGACCCACGCCAACCTTGCTTTGCCCATTTTCACCAGCACGGTGGTGGCCAATCCCAGAGCCATCACCGCCAAAAGCTGGTTCGCCACTCCGAAGATCGGCCAGAGACTGTTGATGCCTCCCTGGGGGTCAATCACTCCTTGATACAGAAACCACCCCCAACCCGCGACAAACAGACTACTCCCCAGAAAATTTCCGGAGGCGGAATGGACTTCTCCCAAAGGTTTCCAAAGCCAGCCCAGAACCTCCTGCACCAGAAATCTTCCGATCCGGGTTCCAGCATCGATCGTCGTCAGGATAAAAAGTGCCTCGAACATGATGGCAAAGTGATACCACAACGCCATGGCCGATCCCCCGGCAGATCCGGCCGACTTGGCGAAAATCTGGGCCATGCCCACGGCAAAAGTCGGAGCCCCCCCTGTTCGGCCAATCATCGAGGGCTCGCCGACGGAGCGGGCCAGATCCTCCATCTGCTTTTCGGTGACCGGAAAGCCCATCGCGGTGATTTTCTGCACCACCGCGGCCGGTTCACCCCTCAGATTGATCGCGAAATATTCGCCCGGCGGCATGGAACACGCCGCCACCAAGGCCAAAACTCCCACGCACATCTCCGTGATCATGGCCCCGTAGCCCACCACCCGGATATCCGCCTCACTCGCCAAAAGTTTCGGCGTGGTTCCGGAGGAGACGAGACAGTGGAATCCGCTGACCGCCCCGCAGGCGATGGTGATGAAGCAGAAGGGGAAAACTGGACCCGCGAAAACCGGCCCACTGCCGTCGATGAACTTGGTGAGGGCGGGCATTTGCAGTTTCGGTGCTAGCAAGGCCACCACCACCCCCAAAGCCGCCACCGTGCCGATTTTCAAAAACGAACTCAGGTAATCTCTCGGAGCCAGCAACAGCCAAACCGGCAGGGTACTGGCCGCCAGTCCATATCCCATGATGGACCAAGCCAACGATTTTCCACCCCAAGTAAACATCGTGGCCCAAGCCGGCGTCTCCGAGGCCCACTTCCCCGCCCAGACGCATCCGATCAATGCCAGCACCCCGAGCACCGTGACCCAGGCCGTGCGCACGCCCCCCGCCCCCCGCATGCCGATTCCCATGGCCAAGGCTAAAGGCATGGTCAGCACGATGGTGAAAAGACCCCACGGACTTTCCGCCAAGGCCCGTACCACCACCAGCGCGAGCACCGCCATCAACATGGTCAGAATGCCCAACAAACCCACCACAGCGATGGTCCCAGCCGCCGGCCCCACCTCCTCCCGCAGCATCTGACCCACCGACTTCCCGCGCCTCCGCACACTCAGCCAAAGGATAATGCTGTCATGAACTGCGCCACCCAAGACGGCTCCGATGAGAATCCATAGCAATCCGGGCAAATAACCAAACTGAGCGGCCAGGACCGGACCGACCAACGGCCCCGGACCCGCAATCGCGGCAAAATGATGTCCAAAAACCACCCATCGGTTGGTTTTCACAAAATCCCGGCCATCGCCCCAACGTTCCGCCGGGGTCTTTCTTTTTGGATCCACCGTCAACACGGTTGCCATGAGCCATGCACTGTGGAAGCGATAGCCGATGGCATAGACGCAGGCGGTCGCCACCATCAACCAGAGGGCGTTGACTGGCTCCCCCCGCTGCCAAGCGACCCAGCCAAGAGATCCGGCACCAGCCAACGCCACCAAGCCCCAAAGAATTTTGGCTAGGACACTAGGCGAGTTTCTCATCCCATCTTGTTAGCCTTTTTTTTGTCCACATCCAGCCGGCATCCGGCTTGCGTTTCGCGCCGGCAGGCATATCAAACAATTTATGCCATTATCCAAAATCTTCTGTCTCACAATTCTCCTGGTTTCTGTCTCCGCTTGGATCTCCCCGGAGGTCTTGGCTCAGGATAGTTCGAGCCGCACCTCGACCACGGGAAAGCGCTCCAAAAAAAGCAGTCGTAGCAGCGAGGAGGGTGAGCCCTGGAAATCCATCCCGCTTCTTTTGGACCGACCGGAAAAACCCTTTGAAGTCATCGGCCTGGTCAGCGCCCCCCAGATTTTCCTGTGGGACGATGAAGAATCCATGAAGGAATCCCTGCAGAAGCAGGCTTGGAAGATGAAAGCTGACGCCGTGGTCCTCGACCGGGTCGACACCAGCTTCCGCTTCACCGGCCCTGCCGGCGGAGCCAACGGCCGCGCCATCCGCTACAAATAAATCCCGAGGCCGGGCCTAAGCCCGGCTTCCGCTTTTGGGATAAGGTCAGGCTGTGAGGACGGCTTTCTCGGCAGTCATATCTACCAGTTCATAGCCGTTATTTCTTTGCCGAGGCTCATAACCCGCCTCTCGGATCAACCGGCGCATCTCCTCCAAACTAAGCCGAAAACTGGTTCCCGCACTCGATACCACATTCTCCTCCATCATCAGGCTACCAAAATCATTGGCCCCAAACTTGAGGGCCACTTGCCCCATCGCCGGTCCTTGAGTCACCCAACTCGACTGGATGTTAGGAATGTTATCCAAAAAAATCCGGCCCAATGCCTGCATACGAAGATACTCGTGGGAGCCGGTTCGTTCCGCCTTCAGAACCGTGTTCTCGGGCTGAAAAGTCCAGCAGATGAAGGCGGTGAATCCCCTCGTCCGGTCCTGCAGATCTCTCAACCTAGCCAGATGCTCGATCCTCTCCTCCACCGTCTCCACATGACCGAACATCATGGTCGCACTCGAACGCAGGCCCATCCCGTGACCGATCTCCATCACCTTGAGCCAAGCCTCTGAATCACATTTCCTCGGTGCAATCCGTTGTCTTACCCGGTCGACCAAAATCTCTGCTCCCCCACCCGGGATGCTGCCCAAGCCAGCCTCCTTGAACTTTCCTATCACTTTCTCCAACGGCATTTGAAAGACTTCCGCAAAATGATTGAATTCAGGCGGCGAAAAGCCGTGGATGTTCACCTGTGGATATTTTGCGCGGAGATGGCGTAGGAGATCGAGATACCATTCCAGATTCAGTTTGGGGTGGTGCCCTCCCTGCAAGAGAATCTGATTTCCACCCACCGCCACCAGCTCATCGATCTTGGCATCGATCTGTGCATGACTCAGTACGTAGTGATCAGAATCTTTCTCGGTTCGATAAAACGCGCAGAATTTGCAGTAGACGTCGCAGACATTCGTGTAGTTGATGTTTCGATCCACGATATAGGTAACCACCTTCTCTCCTTGGCCCCCGTAATCATCCCTTTTGGCCAGATTTCGCCGCATATCGGCCAATTCTCCCAGTTGCGCTAGCGGCCAGTTGTAAATTTCCCTCGCTTCGTCAGTCGTGATTCTTTTTCCCGCCAGAAGATCTGCCTGCAACCGACTCATCGCCGGCTCCTACTCAACGAGAGATGTCGCCCTGCCCCAGCAGCTTGAAACCACCCCGCGACAGGACCTGCGCCCCGAGTTCGTTGTCATCCAGGTTCAGACAGAGGGCCGGGCGCGCCTCCGGACGGACCAGAAAAGCGTAGGTGGTCAGGATGTTGATCTCCGCTTCCAGCAAAGAGGTGAGGACCTTCGGCAATTCGGTCGCTGCGCCCAACTCCACCGCGACCACCGTTGATTCGGTATGGGCCACCGCCTGTTCGTGGAAAATCGCCCGCGCCTGATCCGGATCGTCCACCACCATCCGGACGATCGCGCTGTCCGTTGTGTCCAAGATCGTCAACGCCACCACATGAACATGCCGGCTTTGCAGGATCCGGATCAGCTCGAGCAAGCGCCCGGCCTTGTTCGCCAAAAAAATCGAAAACTGCCGGATCGGATCCGTATGGTCTTTTTGAGTAGCCGTGGCCATGGGAAAACCCTACCCCCTTCCGCCTATCCCCGCCAACCCAGGATCACCTTGGCCGTGTTTCGCCCACTGGCTCCGAAAACCCCGCCACCGGGATGGGTACTGGCCCCGGTTAGATAGAGCCCTTTCATCGGCGCCTTGTAACAGGAAATCTCCGGTAAGGGCCGGAACATGAACATCTGATCCAGACTCATTTCAAAATGCATCACGTTCCCCCGCAGCAATCCGAGGTCCCTCTCCAGGTCCAAAGGAGTCTGAATGTATCGCCCGATCATCTTTCCCTTCATGTTCGGGGCATACTGACAAACCAGGTCGTAAAGTTTGTCTGCTTCCCGCTCACGGATCCCATCCCAGTTTTCTCCATTCCGTAATTCGTAGGTGTGATACTGAGCCCACGTGAAGAGCGTGTGCTTGCCCTCCGGGGCCAGCGTCGGGTCGATCCCGGAAAAAGTCATCGCCACCACGCTCGGTTGGGCGGGGGGACGACCCGCCAGATAGTCCTGATAGCTGCTTTCCAGCATGGCCTGATCCCGGCAAAGCAACTGCATGGCCGAGTGATAACCCCGCGCCTCTTTTCCGCTCTGCACCGAGGGGCCATAGACCGGCAACTCCTCCACCGCATGCCGCACCACCATACCAAAACCATTTCCGACCCTCGCCTTCCCGACCCTTTCCCTCAGTTCGGACGGTCCCCCCTCCAAAAGATCCACAAAGAAGGTCTTAAGATGACAGGCGGCTACCACTTTGTCCGCCTCCAGCGTCATGTCTCCTGCTTCGACTCTCCAACTGGATCCGTCCCTTCTGACCTTTCGCACGGGGACGCCCAGATGAATTTCCCCTCCGTGCCGCTGCAGACATTTGACCAAAGCGGTCGCCAGAGATCCGCTCCCTCCCTTGGCCCGCTTGGCGCCACCTTTGTGGATCATCGCGTTCCAACCAAACATGTCCCCGCTGGCTACCTCCGCCGGTGCCGGACCACTCTGGGCAGAGAGCCAAAGCATGGCGGTGCGCAGATGCTCGTTCTCGAAGGTTTCCTTGATCACCTCCCCATAGGGGGCCATTAGTTGCCGGGCCGTATCGAGGCTCGACCACAACCTACGGGACTGCGGCCGAAAAAGATTCCTCTTCACGATTGTGGCAAAGAGCCGTCCTGGAGAGGGCGGCGCCAGAAAAGTTTCGAAAACTCCCTCATTCAGCTCCGTCCACCTCTCCACATAGCTGCGATAGGCCAAGGCATCGCGAGGACTGAACCGGGCGATACTTTCACAGGTTTTTTCGACCGACCGATGGAAGGAAATCCCCTCGCTGGAGCCCGGCACAGGGTAGTAGGCCCAAGGGTCCATCTCGATGTATTCGAGCCCGTCCTTTTCCAGCTCCAGCTCGGCCAACACCGGAGTCTGATGAATCATGATGTGGACGGACGACCCCACATCGAAGCGGAAACCGGGAACCAAATCGTCCCTCGTGCAAACCGCGCCACCCGGCAGCTCCCTCTTTTCCACCACCGCCACTTTTTGTCCGGCTTTCGCCAAATAGCAGGCGCAAATCAAGCCGTTGTGCCCGGCCCCGACGATCACTGCGTCGTAACGCAAAGTATCCTTACCTCACCACGGCCAGTCGGGGGGCTTTCGCCGCACCCTTGAGCCGACCGACGAACCTGACAATCCTCTCCGCAGCGACCTCGATGCGGTCCAAGGCCGTAGCATAACTGCAACGAACAAACCCCTCTCCTCCCGGTCCGAATGCGCCTCCTGGAACCACCGCCACCTGCTCTTCCTCCAACAACCGCAGGGCAAAATCCTTGGAGCTCAGTCCGGTTCCCCTCACATCCACAAAAAGATAAAAAGCGCCCGCCGGATTTCCAGTCGGCAATCCCGCTTCCTCCAGTCGGCGTCGGAGAAAATCCCTGCGGATCCGATACGTTTCCCTCGCCTCGCTCGTGGTGGTTTCTGCGCCCTTCAAGGCCTCGACCGCCGCCTCTTGGCTGGGCGTCGGGGCGCAGAGAATCGAATACTGGTGGATCTTCATCATCGCCTCAATCAACGGGGCAGGCGCACAGGCGTACCCGATCCGAAACCCCGTCATGGCAAAGGCCTTGCTCAATCCGTGAAGCAGAATCGTCCGCTCGCGCATGCCGGGACGGCTGACGATGGACTCGTGTCTCCCCTCGTAAGTCAGTTCGGCATAGATCTCATCGCTGATGACCAGCAGATCCTTCTCCACGCAAACTTTGGCGAGTGCATCAAGCTCCTTGCCGGCAAGAACCGCCCCCGTGGGATTCGTCGGAAAATTCAGCAGCAGGACCTTGGCCCCGTCGGCCGCCCGCGCTACCGCGGCTGGATCGAGTCGAAAGCCGTCCTCCGGTCGGGTCTGGATGGCCTTCGCCCTCCCGTAAGCCAGCGTGATCGAGGGCGCGTAGGAGACATAACAGGGTTCGTGATAGAGGACGATCTCGCCCGGATTCAAGACCGCCCGAAGAGCCAGATCGATCGCCTCGCTGACCCCCACGGAAACCAAGATCTCGTTGTCGGGCTGGTATTTCTCCCCAAAGGTTTTCTCCACGTACTTGGCGATCTCCTCCCGCAGCTTGAGCGAACCCAGATTGGAGGTGTAGCCCGTCCGCCCATGCTCCAGGGAATAGATCGCCGCTTCCCGAACCGCCCAGGGAGCTGACGAATCCGGCTCGCCGATCCCCAGGGAAATGACATCCCCCCGCTTCTGCACGAGCTCGAAGAAATCCCGGATGCCGGAGCGAGGAATTCCCCGGACATGCTCGGCGAGAAAATCCGCCGGCTTTTTCACGGCGTGATGGAGAGCCGCTCCGCCTTTTCGTCCGCCAGGAAGAGCACACCCGCTTCCTTGTAGGTCTTGAGTTGAAAATGGGTCGCCGTGGAAATCACCCCCTGGATGGTCGAGAGTTTCTCCGCTACAAAGCTGGCCACCTGCCGCAAATCTTTTCCCTCCACCACGATCAGCAGGTCGTAGCCCCCACTCATCAGCTGACAGGAAACCACCTCGGGATAGCGGGCCACGCGAGCCGCAATCCGGTCAAACCCACCCTCCCTCTCGGGGGTAATGCGAACCTCGATGACCGCACGCACGCCGCCGTTGCCGGTTTTGTCAGGATCGAGGACCGCTTGGTAGCCGAGGATAATTCGATCCGCTTCGAATTTGCGGATCGCCGCCTCGACCTCTTTTTCACTCTTTCCGGTCAAACGGGAAAGTTCAGCCGTGGTGGCACGCCCCTTCTCTTTCAGTAACTGCAAAAGAGGATCCATAAAAAACCCAAAAGGCTGGAAAGGCCCCGATTTACGGAACGAGGAAAATCTTGCCCGTATAAGGGCACTTCACTTCCGTTCCCGGAGCAAAGCCCTTCACATCCACTAAACCGGCATAAGGAGCGTAAGGGCTGCGAACCATGCCCGGTTTGCCGGAAACTTTTTCTCCCTTGGGATAGCTGGCTTTGGCTGGGGAGCTCTTCTCCGTTCCCTCTGGCGGGCTCCAGGGCTTTTTCTCCTGTGAGCTGGCCGTCTCAGGCTTGTCGGTCTTGGCACTGTCCGAGGAAGCGGCCGGGACGTCGGTGGACGCAGGGGAACTGCTGGTGGTGTCCCCGTACGTCGTCTTCACGTCCGTGGCGTCGTCGGGAATGGTACAACCCCCGAGACCGAAAACAGTCAGGAGAGACAAAAAGAACGCCACCGGATGAATTTTCATGAAAAAACACCCTATCAGAAAGGGTCGGGAACGGCAATCCTGCCCTAAACCTTACGATAATTCACTTTGAGGCGCGCCTCAGCTTTCTCGCCGGGTTTTAAATCCAGATGCAATCCAAACAGCAGGCAGTAACCTTGCCGAATCGCCCCATCCGGCCCCTGCTCCGCATCCAACAGAGGATAGGCCCAGGTCAAAGGCAGATGATCCGGAACCACCCGGACTTCCAAACCGTCCGAAGAAAAAACGGTCACGCTTCCGCACCCCTCCTGCTGCCAACTTTCCCGCCCCGGCCTCTTTACTTTCCCGCATTTCCACCCGCTCCGTTCAGATTGATCGGATCCGACGTTCAAATTCAGCTCACTGGCAAAGACCGCTTCCAAAGGCAGGGGCCCGGTGTTGGTGATTTGGTACGAGACCTCCACCAGCCCCTCGACCGCATCCAGGGAGTAAGTTTTTTGCAGGAGACAAGGTTGTCGCGTGCCCATGCGGTACAAACCTCCGTCCCTTTGCATTTCCAGCGTCACCCGGTTTCCCGTCTGCCTCATCCCGCGAAGCTGGAAAGGCTGCAAAATAAAATCCCCCAGCTCGGGACAGTGTCCACCCGCCAACTGTTCTACGGTCGTGCCCCGGGCAAAAAGATGGTCGTGAAAAAGATGCCGCTCGTACCAATCCGTGGGCATGGCGACCGCCCCGCTCGTCGCTTCATCCCTCCGCGTCAGGACATCCGCAAGATTTCTTCCAAACTCCGGTAGCCCCATCTCCAAGCAGGCCCCACCTTGGTGGGGGGAGACCATGAAAGACAGACGGGGATGGCCCACCAAGACCTCGCTTTGACCATCCGCATCTGCATCCTCTCGCAACAGTTCCACCTCACTCTGCCCGCTCCTCAACTCCGCCTCGGCCGACAATAATTCGCGCCAAATCGCTTCCCGCAGGTGGGGTTGATGAAGCCCCCCGCGGGTTCCGTGCCATTGACCGGTCGAACACTGCGCCCGCCAGAGCCTTTCCTGCACCGCCCGTGCGTTCGGATGGGAGCCTTTGCTGCGAAGTCGCCTCCCGAGACTCAGATTCTTGCGATACATCAGGTTGATCTCTCCGTAGCGCACCCGGAAAGAAGCCCAAGATCCTCCGCGAAAAAACGGCAGCACTTTGGCCGCATCATACCGTTGGCCCAACTGCGCTTTTTCCCGGAAAAATTCTCTCCGGGCGTTTCCCGGCAGAGACCATCCCCCGAGATCAGACGGCGTGCCTGGAGGAAGGGCCACCCGCCCTTTCGGAGTTTGCCGATCCAGTTGGGCCCGCCCGGTCAGGGTATGAATCCAGGCATGCGACTCCTCCAGTCGGGTAAAAAGCTGATCCAAATAACCCGCCACGCCTCCGCTCAGTTGCGGCCATGTTTCCAAATCGGCCGCCAAGGTTAGCGTCACATCCTCGGCCCGGTTGGCCACCCGCCGCAGATATCCGAAAAGTTCGTCCATCGGGGCATGGGGCAGAAAACGGGCTAGATCGGGACAGGTCGGCAAGACATGAATCAGATTTCCCGCCTGATCCGTGACATAGTGACCATTCAGCTTGGCGGGGGTGATGCCCGCTTGCAGAAAATACGATCCATCCACCGGTGCGTATCGCAAACCCGCCCGGCTTAAGGATCCGCAAAGCGAAGGCCCCCAAACTCCCTCGGCCAACCAAGCTCCGGCCGGTTCCACCCCCAGCTTTTCCTTGAGCCAAGCCGCCATTTTGGCCAATTGCCCGTCACGATCTTCCTCCGACCACTCGACCAAAACCGGCTCGAAAAATCCCCCGGACAACATCTCCAACCGACCGGTCGCCACCAACTCCTTGATTTTTTGAATCAAATCCGGATGCCTTGCCGCCAACATCTCCAGCAGGGAACCGCTGATGTGCAGATTCACCGCGATTCCCGGATGTTTTTCCAAAACCCCGATCACGGGCCGATAAACCTCCCGAATGATCCGATCCACCACCTCGGGAAGATTCCCCACGGGTTGATGCATGTGCAGACAAAGGACTAGGTTCACGTTTTTCATTACGGGCGCCCCTTAAACAAACCAGTTCTGCAACTCCTTGGAAAGATTCGGTCCACTGAACTCGATCAGTCCTCTCTCCGGATAACGCTCGACCTCCGCTCCGCCGCGGATGACCCGGACCAGAAAACTCACTTCTCCTCCCGATTTTCTCCACCCCAACGCACAAAAGGGAACTCTCAACTGCAACCCCTGCCCGCCCGCCACCTCGGGCTCGCACTCGACCGGAACATAGGCCACCCCGTCCATCGCCTTGTGAACCTCCACCGTCCATTGATTTTCGCGGTGCATGGCCCGAACTCTCGTCGGCACCGGAAGATCAAAATCAACCGACACCTCGTCCCCGGGAACTCCTTTGGCGTCGAGACGAAGATAAAAATCACTCTCTCCAAACCCGTACTGGATCGACCGCACTCTCCGGTCTCCCTGAGCCATCGCCCCTTGATCCCTCCAAGCCTCGTACTTTCCGGCCCCCGACCACTCCAAAAAGCTTGGCTGGGGCGATAACTTGGGCTCGATGTTCCGCACCGGTGGATGCCCCAACCTCACCTCTGCCCCGCAGATCGGGACACTCAGGGCCGCCGGCGGAACCACGCCCAATCGCCGGTAGACGTTTTGCAGATGCCCGCGGAATAGAGCGTCGAAAATCATATCACTATCCGTCTG
>Ga0209598_10001600_pt1 | contig 18467 bp, 13 predicted proteins | sample M_140807_EF_Meta_FD_187317 | JGI IMG/M metagenome (GOLD analysis project Ga0209598, IMG submission 187317) | Freshwater microbial communities from Lake Montjoie, Canada to study carbon cycling - M_140807_EF_MetaG (SPAdes) (version 2) | ecosystem: Environmental > Aquatic > Freshwater > Lake...
TCCACGAAGCGCGCGAACGCGGCCTCGCCTTTCCTCTCACCCTGCGCTTCCAGGACTTGCTGCGCCACCGCGTGCAAACCGTCAACCGAGCCTTCGCCGAAGCCATCGCCGAAGCCGGATACAAAAACGTCTACCGCGGTGTTTTCCCGATCAAAGTGAACCAGCTCCGCGAGGTCGTCGAGGAAGTGGTCGACGCCGGCACAGAATTCCATTTTGGCCTCGAGGCCGGCAGCAAACCCGAACTGCTCGCCGCGCTTTCCATGCACGATGACCCGGAGAGTCTCATCATTTGCAACGGTTACAAGGACGCCGATTACGTGCGCAACGCCATGCTCGGCCGCAAACTGGGCAAGCGCCTCGTCATGGTCGTGGAAAAAATCGAGGAACTCACCCAGATCCTCGCCGTGGCCAAGCAGATGGATGTCGAGCCCTGGATCGGCGTGCGCGTGCGCCTCGCCACCAAGGGAGCGGGCAAATGGGCGACCAGCGGCGGGGAGGACGCCAAGTTCGGTCTTTCCACCGCGGAACTGGTCGAAGCCAGCGAACTCCTCCGCCGCGAGGGCATGGCGCATTGCCTCAAGCTCGTCCATTTCCATGTCGGCTCGCAGATTCCCGACATCGGCACGATCAAGCGTGCCGTGCGCGAGGCCGCGCGCTTTTACGCCAAGTTGCAGAAACTCGGACACGACCTCGGTTACCTCGACGTCGGCGGCGGACTCGGCATCGACTATGACGGCTCGCGCACCACGTTCGACAGCTCGGTCAATTACTCGCTGCATGAATACACCCGCGACGTCGTCGCCGCCGTGCAGGAAGTTTGTGACGAGGAGAAAGTGGCCCATCCCGTGCTGGTCAGCGAAAGCGGACGAGCCATCGCCGCGCACCACTCCGTGCTCGTCGTCGAGGCGTTCGGTGCGATCGAGAAAGTTTCGCGCGGACCCGAGGTCGTAGCGGCCGAGGGCGACCCTGCCGTGGTGCGCGACATCATCGCCATCTACCAATCCCTCGGCAGCAAGCACCGCCTCGAGAGCCTGCACGATGCGCAGGAAATCCGCGAAAAAGCCGACTCGATGTTCGCTCTCGGGCTCCTCGAGCTTCCCGCGAAAGCCAAGGTTGAAACCGTCTACTGGCGCACTGCCGCCAAGGTGGTCGAACTGTTCCGAGATGTCCGTTACGTGCCCGAGGAGGTCAAGGACCTGGAGATTTCCCTGGGTGACCAGGTCATGTGCAATTTCTCCGTCTTTCAATCGCTGCTCGATCACTGGGCGCTCGGGCAACTCTTTCCGGTCATGCCCCTGCATCGTCTCAAGGAGGCCCCTGAGCGCCAAGCCACGCTCGTCGACATCACGTGCGACTCCGACGGCAAGGTCGCCCGCTTCATCGATTTGCAGGACGTCAAACCAACGCTGCCCTTGCACCGTGTGGAGGAGGGCAAGCCCTACTACCTCGGATTTTTCCTCGCCGGCGCCTATCAGGACATCATGGGCGACATGCACAACCTTTTCGGCCGCGTCAACGAGATGCACATCTTTTTGGATGAAGACGAAGAGAGCGGCTACTACATCGAGGAAATCATCGGTGGCAACACGATCGGAAATGTCCTTGCGCTCACCCAGTGGGAGAAAAGCGAACTGATCCGCCGCATGAAAGTGCAGGTCGATGCCGCGATCAAGCAGGACCGCTTCAAGCCCAACGAAGGCATGCGCCTGCTCGATTCCTACGAAAAAGCCCTCGAGGGCTACACTTATCTCAACTGCTTCGGCGCAAGCGGCTCGAACGGAACCAGCTGAACGGCACGGCGCCGTGCGAGAGCAGCCAGTCGTTGAACTGGCGCAACGACCCACGGTGCGCGGCGAAGAGTGCCGAAACTTTCTCGCGTCCGAGCAGGTAGCTCATCGGCACGGTCGGCGCAGCCGTGTACCAGTTCACATCGGCCGACGCGCGGGCTTTGGTGAAGCCGACGTTTTCCATCATGTGCTTGGTTGCCGCGGCGTGGGACATGCCGCCCGTTTGAAGGCCGATGTCGACGAGAATGCGGTTGGCGCGCCAGAGCGCGTCGTGTAGCTGCACCAACCGCGCATGCGGCGCGCGGTAGATCTTCTTCTCGACGCAGAGTTTTTCGCACCAGAGCGTCCAGCCTTCGTAAAAAATCGCGTGTGAAAACATCCGGCGCAGGTGGCTGGGATGGCGGTTCTGCACGATGAATTGCAGGTGGTGTCCCGGATAAGCCTCGTGCGCCGAGGTGAGTTCGAGTCCGAAGTGCTGCGCGACCTCGGCGCGGCGCGCAGACTCGTTCTTCGCGTGCTTCGACAGGTCGTTCACCCAGAAAATACCGGTCTGGTCCGGATCGAAGGCGCCGGGTGAGCTGTAAGCCGCGGTGGGGAATTGCTCGCGCAGGAAGTCCGGCACCGGAATGACTTTCAGTTTTTCCCCGCGGGGCAGACTGACAATCCCGGCGCTCGCGAGTTGTTTTTTGATCTGTGCGGTGACGTTGCGGTATTCGGTGAGAAGATCCCCGGCCGCCGGGCGCCATTCGTTGCGCAAGTTTTCCAGAATTTCATGCGCCGGACGCCTTCCGAATTTCCGCGCTTCCACTTGAAGCTCGTGCCTCGTGCGTTCGACCAACCGGCAGCCCTCGTTCCACAACTCGCCGGCCGAGGCATCGGTTCCCATGCGCTCGCGCAGGAGGAATTCGAAGTTTTCCCGGCCCACGGCAAAGGCATTGGCCGGACCGGTGCGGATTTTTTCCAGCCTCCGCGCGTAATCCCGGAAGGCTTCCGCCGCACGGGAAAACGCGCGCCGCGCCGCCGGCTTGGATTTGGCGAGAGGAACAATTTGCTCCGCTGTTTCCTCCATGAACGTCGCCGCATGGCGACTCGAGCGCGCGGCGAGCTCCGTCCACAACGGCACGGGCCGGTGCAGGCAGGCATATCCTTCGTCGAGATAACGCGGGATCTGTCCGGCCAAGGACACGATGTCGTCCGCCACTTCGCGCAAGTGGTCTGCATGGCGGACGAGCAGGTGGAACACCGCATTGGCCGCCGCGCCACTGTGCGTTTGCGGATCCAGTTGCCACCGCGGATGCGTCGTCGAATGGAAAAGGGTTGTGCGCAGCAGAGCGAGAAAAGCGCGGCGGTCGGTCCAGTCGTCGCCGGCGCCCTCCGGAAGCGCCTCGATGCTTTCCAGTGTACGTGCCACCAGCTTCCCGTGGCGCCGATGCTCTTCCGGGCGGTTGCGTCCGAGTTGCCCGCGGTATTCCGTCAGCCCGAGACCCGCGGCATCGGCCGGGAAGATCTCCCATGATCGGAGGAAGAATTCACCCGCTTCGCGGTGCAACTGCAGCGCGCGGCTGTGCGGGGGAGGACGGAACAGCGCTGGCATGCGTCGGTCCGGACTACTCTGACTTGATGATCTTCCCTTGCTCGTCGACGTGCGCGGACACCGCATCGTTGATTTCGATGGCGAGGTCGCGCATGCGTTCCACATCCTGCTGTGTCGGCGGCCTGTCGGCCGATTCTTCCGCGATGGCGCGGATGGTTTGCAGTCGCGACGTGATCGCCGTGTAGAGTTCGGTGTTTTTCAGTCTCGGACTCAACGTGGAAAGACGGTCGAGGTAGTAATCCATCACATCCATCCGCTTGAGTCCCGCGGCGCGTTGCGGCGTGTAGTTGTCCGCCGTGACGATGCAGCCGACTTCGAATCCGCGCAGCCACCCGCCGAGGCTGACCATGTGCGCCATTTCCTCGTCGCGCAGTTCGATCATGGCATCCTCGACGTCTTCCTGGGTTTTGATCAGCTCGAGTTTGAGTTCCGACCAATCGCCGCGCTGTCCGATCTCGAGGAGGCTGTTGGCGTGCGAGGTAAGTCGCTGGCCGACGGCGAGACTTTTTGCCTGGCGGAGCAGCGAGCGTCCGACTTTTTCCACGAGTCCGCGTTGCTCGGCCACCACCGCGAAAAATCCGTCGCAAATCAAGGCGCCGAAATTCAGCGAAGTCTGGAACCGGTTGTTGTAGGTGCGATCGAAGTCGGTCTTTTCGATCAGCGAGACGGGCACCGGCTTGAACACTTCAAGGTCGTTGAACAGCCCTTGGATGGTGGGCGTGGTCAGTTCGTTGACGCCGAGTTCCTCGCGTGCGTATTCGTCCAGCTTGGTCTCCGGACCGGCGCCCTCCGCGGGCTGCTCTTCCTGCGCGTGGACCGGTGCAAACGCGATCACCGCGGCTAAAGCGGCTGGAAAGATCGGGCGCATATGTCCGAGTCAAATTGCCACAAATGCCGCCCTCTGTCCACGGGGGTGATTTCCGTCTGGCGAAAGGGCGGTTCCCACCCGAAAATCCGCGCATGGGCAATATTCTGGTGCCGGTCGATTTCAGCGATACTTCGGGGAAGCTGCTTTCCGTTGCCGAAGAAACCGCCCGCGTTCGCGGCGGATCGCTGATGCTCTTGCATGTTCTCGAGCCGGTGGCTGCGGCGCCCGGACTGGAAACCGATCCTGCCATCGCCCAGTTGCAGTTCTCGCCGGACTTCGACGCGGAGAAACGTATCGAGTCGGAGCGCCTGGCCAAAATGGCCGGGGACATCGCGGCCCGCGGCATCGCCTGCGCCTCGGCAGTCAGGTTCGGACTTCCCGCCGACGAAATTCTTGCCGCGGCCAAAGAAGCCGGGGCGAGCCTCGTCATCATGGGCTCGCACGGCCACGGCGCGCTCTATCATCTGTTCACCGGCAGTGCGGTGACAGGAGTGCTTCACCGCGTCGAGTGCCCCGTGCTCGTGGTCCCTTTGCGCCAAAAATAATCGTGAAAACCGACTGGTCCGTCTGGCAACCGCGCGAACGCGCCAATCTCTGCTTCGTCACGCGCGGCGACGAGGTGCTGCTCATCCATAAAAAGCGCGGACTCGGCGCAGGCAAAATCAACGGTCCGGGCGGACGCCTCGAACCCGGCGAAACCGCCGCGCAGTCTGCCGTGCGCGAAGTTCAGGAAGAACTCGGCGTCACGCCGCTCGATCCGCAACTGCGCGGCGAACTGCATTTCCAATTCGCCGACGGCTACGCGCTCCATTGTTCCGTCTTTTCGGCCGATGGCTGCGAGGGCGAGCCGGTCGAAACCGACGAGGCCATCCCGCTTTGGGTCAAGCGCGACGAGATTCCTTTCGAACGCATGTGGGCCGACGACCGCCATTGGCTGCCCGGTTGTCTCGAGGGCCGCCACTTCCGCGGATTTTTCGAGTTCGACGGCGAAACGATGCTCGCCCACAGCCTCGAATGGCTGGAGGCGTCCGCCTTGACATGACCATGACGCAAATCCTCCTCGGTCTCGGCATCGGCGTGGTCACCGGTGTTCTCGCCGCCCTCTGCGGGGTGGGAGGCGGCCTCATCATGGTGCCGGCTTTCGTTCTGCTCATGGCTCTCGACCAGAAATCAGCCATAGCCACCTCGCTCGCCGTCATCATTTTCGTTTCGCTCGTCGCCACTGCGAAATACCACTCCGCCTCGCTCGTCAAATGGCACATCGCCATTCCAGTGGCCATCGGAGCCGCGGCCGCCGCGTGGTTCGCCACCGATTGGCTCAAGCTCCTTTCCAATGACACGCTCTCCCGCGCTTTCGGAATCTTGATGATCTTGGTAGGGATTCGGATGCTTGTCTTTAAATAGGGGACAACGCCCAGTTTTTTCGAAAAATTTTTCAGTTACAAATCATTGTTTACGAGGTGTTTGCAGATCATGTTTTCCCGCGGACAGATTTTTTCCTATTTTTCCCCTTGCCTTTCCAAGTGCTCCCCCTATATTGCTCACATAGTTAGTAAAGATTGTTCTGGGGGGAACAGCAGCCCTTCTCGCCATTCGGTGAGGAGGGCTGCAACTTTTTAGGGGGATTTTCTTCCTGCGCGCCGCGCCATGCCGACCGCCGCACCAACGCGATCCACAGCCTCGCGCTCCGCGACCGGGCGTGGCCTTCTCTGGATTCTCCCGGCTGCGGTTATTCTCCTCGCCGCTCTCTGGATCGCCCAAGGTCCGTTGCTGCGCGCAGCCGTGCGTTTTGCTCTCCCCTCGCTGGCCCGCTCGGCCGGCTACGAGCTCGAGTTCGACGTCCTCGCATCACGTTTTTTCGGCCCGCTGTTGCTCGGCCATGTCCGGCTGCGCGATGCCCGCGGCAGCGATCTCCGCGCCGGGCAAGTCGAACTCGGCATGGCCGCGATCCCCGATCTCTTCCAAGATCCGCGGCGCCTCGTCCGCCGCATCAGTGTGCGCGAATTGTCGGGAGGTTTCCGCTTGGACGACGGATCGGCGGCGGGTTCCGGCGGCTGGACCGCGCCCTCCCGCCGGCTGTTCACACCATCATGGCCGCTGGTCATCGAGATCGGTGCGTCGAAAGTTTTCGTTTCCCGGCGGGACCGCCATCTCCTGCTCAAGGATTCCTCGCTTTTGTTGAGCGGCGAACAAACGGGATATTTCCTCGCGGGCGAAGCGGGCCTCTGGGCCGGCACATGGAGCAAAACTCTCCCGGCCATGCGCGGTGTCACCGCGTGGCGCGACGGCACGGCCTACCTCGCCGACGTGGCACTGGCCGATGACTTGGTTGTCGAGATGTTGTCCGCGACCCTCGCCGGACCGGATGCCTTCACGGTCAAAGCCCGCGTTTTCGGAGGAAGTCTTTACGGCGAATGGACCGGCGGATCGCGCACCACCGCGGCTCTCAATGCTTTCGACGTTTCCCTCGACGGACTCGGCCGCTTCCTCGCCTTGGAAAATCCCCCCCGCGGGGCGCTCGGGCTCCTCAAATTCACCTTCAACGGAGATCCCGCTCTTCCGCTTGCCGCGCAATCCTCCCTCCGTGCGGAAGTGGAGGATTTTTCATGGGAGAAGCGCGCCTTTTCCTCGCTGCGTTTCGGCGCCAGCCTTTCCGGGGGACATCTCAAGATCGATGAATTGCTCCTCGAGCAGAAATCCAACAGGGTCTCCGCGCGCGGTTCGCTCGTCCTGCCCTCGCAGGATTGGCGCGCGTCCGATGTCTCGCTGAACATCGACGCGGTTGCGAAGGACGCGCGCGCCCTGGCCGAGCTCTTCGGCCGCCCTTACAACAAGATTTCCGGCGGCCTCGCGCTCGAGGGTGAGGTCAGTGGCCGCCTCGGTGAGCCCTCCGGATGGCTCAAGGCGCGCGGATGGGATTTGCGCGCTCCGGGCATTCCCGCGAGCTCCCTGCAGGCGGATGTCACCATGAAGGGCGGCACGGTCGCCGTCGCCGGTCTCGAGTCGCACAGCGGTCCCGATTTTCTCCGTGCCGGCGGCGAGATCTCCCTGCGCGAACCGCTGACTTACCGGGGGCGCCTCGAGGCGCGCGTGCGCGAGGTTTCGCGTTACCTCGAGCCGCTCGGACGTTTCGCGCCCGATTGGGCGCAGCAGGGAGGCGTCATTTGTTTCTGGGATGGTGACGGCACCGGCGCGAGCCACTCCGGCGTCATCTCTCTCGAGCTTTTCGATTTCACCGGCCGACTCAACCCCGTGCCGGTCAACGGCAAGGTCGCCGCAACCTATTCGCCGGGCAATGTCTATGTCAGCCGCTTCTTTCTTGATCGCGGACCGCTCTCGCTCTCTGCCTCCTGTTACCTCTCCGGCAAAGGACTGTCTGTGCAGGACATCCAGCTCTTCAATCTCCGCCAGCGGTTGCTGCGTGCGGAAGTATTCCTGCCCGTTTCCTGGCCGCTGCTGCTCGAGGGTAAATCATGGTCGCAGACCATGCTCTCCGGCGGCGACATCTACGCTACGGTGCGCTCCGACGATTTGCGCCTCGGCCCCTTGGCTAATCTTTTCGGGCAGGACGCCGTGGCCGAGGGCCGCGTCGATTGGAGACTCGACGCCTCCGGGCCGTGGGAAAATCCATCGGCCGAATCCACCCTCGCCATCGAGGGATTCCGCGCCGCGTTCGACAACTTCGCCATTCCTTCGTCCCGCGTCCAAGGCAAGGCAAGCCTCGAACAAAAGCGCCTCGATGTTGCCGGAGAATTGGACTCAGGCGCAGCCGAACCGTTGAAGTTCACCGCTTCGATTCCCTTGCTCGGACGCAACGAGGAGGGCGGCTTCCGCATTCTCGACCGCTCCCAGCCCGCGTCCGCGCAACTCGACGTGCCCGCCCTCGACCTCAAGAGATTCGCCGGGGCGCGTCCCATGGATGGAAATTTCGGCGGCTCGGTCAAAATGTCCGGAAAATTGTCCGCGCCGCAGTTCGGCGGCGCGCTCCAATGGGACAAGGTCACCCACGCTCCGGTCGAGGGTCTCGAGCCCGTCACCGATTTCGCCGGCCGCTTTGTTTTCTATGGATCGGCGGCCAAATTCGAGGGCGCCAACGGCAAAATGGGCGGGGGAACTTTCGTGCTCGAAGGCGTCAGCGATCTTTCCGATCTGCTGAAAATCAGTTCATCCGCGAAATTTTCCGGCCAGAAGCTGCAACTTCTCGACTCGGAAAAGTTCCGCTTCGCCGCCGATGTCGATCTCATCGCTGCCCACAAGGACAACAAACCATCCATCTCGGGCGATATCGTCCTGGTCGGCAGCAGCGCGGATGTTTCGCTCTCCGCCACGCCGTTTTTGATGCCTGTCGGCACGCAGGCCAAGACGGTTGCTTTGCCGGCTCCTTTCCGTGTCGGCGGATGGCTCGGCAACTACGAGTCTTCCATCCGTGTCCGTAGCGCGGAACCCGTGCAACTCGCCGCGGGCGCAACCGCGTCGGCCGACTTCGTCCTCACCGGAGTTTTGCGCGAATCCATTCCTGTCGGCCTCCTCGAGTTGTCCGGATTACCCGCCTCCTTGCCCGCCGGCCCGATGTCATTTTCCCGCGCCAAGTTTTCGCTCGTCCGCGAAATGCCGTGGGTTCCTGTCCTCGATCTTTGCGGCATCGCGCAAGCCGGCGCCTATGAGGTCAGCGCAACCGCATGGGGTCCGCTCGGCCAACAGCAGCTCAAACTCGAGTCTGTTCCCGAACTCTCCCCCGATCAGATCGCTCTGCTTCTCGGTGCCGGAGTCACTCCCCAAGGTGATGCGCGTTCCGGCGAATTCCGCACCGAACCCGTCGACGAAGCGGAGGAACTTCCGCCTCCGCAAATCGGTTGCACCTGGCAAGTTCAGTGAACCCGCTCGGGTCAGGCCGCGTCGCGTATCATCGCCTTCAACTTCTCCTCGACCTCCTCCGCCACGTCGGCAAGGACGGGGGAGTCGGAGAGAGCCGCCAGCAGTTTGCTTGGTAGTGCCGTGCTGATCTTGGTTTTTCCGCCCTCCTCGTAAACAGAGATGCGGCAGGGCAGGACGATGTTCATGCTCATGTCTGCCGCCAGAACTTTGGCGGCCTGCTGCGGATTGCAGACTTCGAGGATGTGGCAGGCATGCTCGAGCGGGAAACCTTTGGACGTGAGGGTTTCCTGCAAGTCGTAGGCGTGGAGCACGCCGAAGCCGTGCGCGGCTACCGCTGCGCGCAGGTCTTCGACCGCGGCAGCGGGTGCTTTGTTGCTTTCCAAGACGTAGCGCATCGATGTTTCGGGCGAAGGTTTGCTCATGATTGTTTCGTCTTTTGAATGCTCTTGTTTACCGGTGCGCCGCGAAGATGTTTGGATGTTTGAGGCGGCAGGAGCGATGGATGTCGCCGACGCTGCGCCGGGCGAGCATCGGGCCCGCACGATGTGCGGTGAAGCCGAGGCTGCAGTCCCGAGAATTTGACATGCGCGGATTTAAACCGTGCCGCGTCCGACAAAGCGAGGTTGCGGACGATTACTCCGGCTTTTCCGTCGCGGCGAGGGCCGGCGGTTCAGTGCCACCTTTGGCTTTGAAGGAAAGCTTGTCGCCGTCTTTGACCACGTGGAGTTCCTGTCCGGGTTGGAAGCTGCCGCGGAGGATTTCCTCGGCGATCGGATCTTCGAGATAGCGCTCGACCGCGCGGCGCATGGGACGGGCGCCGTATTGCGGGTCGTAGCCCTTGGTGATGAGGAATTCTTTGGCGTCCGGTTCAATGACGACAGTGATGTTCTTGGCTTTGAGGCGGGTGACGACTTTCTTCACTTCGAGGTCGACGATGTGCTCGAGGTCGCTCTTCTGCAGGCTGTGGAAGACGATGATGTCGTCGAGGCGGTTGAGGAATTCGGGTTTGAAGACGCGCTTGGTCTCTTCCATCACCTTGTCGCGCATGCCCTCGTGACTCTCGTCGAGTTTGGCCGCGCCGAAACCGAGGCCGGTCTGCTTCTTGAGCAGTTCGGCGCCGACGTTGGATGTCATGATGATGATGGTGTTGCGGAAATCGATCTTCCGGCCGAGAGAATCGGTGATTTTACCTTCCTCGAGAATCTGCAGGAGCAGATGCATGACATCGGGGTGGGCTTTTTCCACTTCGTCGAAAAGGACGACGGAATACGGACGACGGCGAACGGCTTCGCTGAGTTGCCCGCCTTCTTCGTGTCCCACGTAGCCAGGAGGCGAGCCGATGAGGCGCGAGGAGGTGAACTTCTCCATGTATTCCGACATGTCGATCTGGATGAGCGAGTCGGCATCGCCGAACATGAATTCGGCCAGCGTGCGGGCGAGAAAGGTTTTACCAACGCCGGTCGGACCGAGGAAAATGAACGACCCGATCGGGCGGCGCGGGTCTTTGAGGTCGGCACGCGAGCGGCGCAGGGCTTTGCTGATCGCGATGACTGCTTCGTCCTGGCCGATGACCGATTTCTTCAGTTCGCCTTCCATGGCGAGAAGTTTGCGTGTCTCGTTCTGGTCCATGCGGGCCAGCGGGATGCCGGTCCACTTGGAAATGACGTGGAGGATTTCGTCCTCGCCGACCACCACTTCCTTCTCGTCGCGGTGGGTGCGCCAGTCGGACATGATTTTCTCCAACTTCTCGCGGGCCTGCTTCTCGCTGTCGCGCAAGGCGGCGGCTTTTTCGAAATCCTGCGCCTTGATGGCTGCTTCTTTTTGTCCGCGGATATCCTCGATTTCCACTTCAAGGATTTTTACATCGGGCGGACGCGTCATGTTCTGGATGCGCGCACGGGCCCCGGCTTCGTCCATCACATCGATGGCTTTGTCCGGCAGAAAACGTCCGGTGAGGTAGCGGTCGGAAAGTTTGGCCGCCGACTCGAGGGCTTCGTCGGTCAGTTTGGCTTTGTGGTGCGCCTCGTATTTCGAGCGGATGCCTTTGAGGATGAGGATGGTGTCCTCCACGCTCGGGGCGTCGACCTTGACCGTCTGGAAGCGGCGTTCGAGGGCGGCATCCTTCTCGATGTATTTGCGGTATTCGTTGAGCGTGGTGGCGCCGACGCACTGCAATTCGCCGCGGGAGAGGGCGGGCTTGATGATGTTCGAGGCGTCCATCGCGCCCTCGGCCGACCCGGCGCCGACAATCGTGTGCAACTCGTCGATGAAAAGGATGATGTTCTTGCTCTTGCGGATTTCGTCCATCACCGCCTTGATGCGCTCCTCGAATTGTCCGCGGTATTTTGTGCCCGCGACCATAAGGGCGAGGTCGAGGGTGATGACGCGTTTGTCGCGCAAAAGTTCCGGCACGTTGCCGGCCACGATTTCCTGGGCGAGGCCTTCGGCGATGGCGGTCTTGCCCACGCCGGCTTCGCCGATGAGGACGGGATTGTTCTTGGTGCGGCGGCAGAGAATCTGGATGACGCGCTCGATCTCGCTGGTGCGGCCGATGACCGGATCCATGCCGCCCTTCTTGGCCAATTCGGTGAGGTCTCGTCCGAAGGCGCGGAGGGCAGGTGTTTTGACCTGCTTGCCCGAAGCGCCGGCGCTTCCGCCGCCGACTTCGGCCGTTTCCATGTCTTCGTCCTCGGGAGTAAAATTCGGGTTGAGTTCGCGCAGGATCTCGTTGCGTGTGCGCTCGATGTCGACGTCGAGGTTTTTGAGGACCTTGGCCGCCACACCGTCGCCTTCGCGGAGGAGTCCGAGCAGGATGTGTTCCGTGCCGACGTAAGAATGACCGAGCGCCTTGGCTTCCTTGCCGGCGAGAGCGAGGACTTTTTTCACCCGCGGCGTGTAGGGGACGTTGCCGACCATCTTGGTCTCGGGTCCCGAGCCGACCTGTTTTTCCACTTCCATGCGGACCGTTTCGAGATCGAGACCCATTTTGGCCAGCACGTTGATGGCCACGCCCTGCCCGAGCTTGAGCAGTCCCAAGAGAAGGTGCTCGGTCCCCACGTAATTGTGGTTGAATCGGTCGGCTTCCTTGCGGGCGAGCGCGAGGACCTGCTGGGCGCGTGGCGTAAAGTTGTTCATTTCTTTTTCCCGTTGCCGTTCGTCGCCGGGACCACCTTGGCGAGGTCCGGCTCCGGGATCTTCTTAAGTTTCGCACGGACCAGATCGGCGCGCAAGGTGTCGCGCTCCTCCGGATTGAGCTTCTCCTGTTTGACCCCGAGCTGCAGGTGGGCCGGCTGGGTGGTCATGAAGAGTTCGTCCACGGCCAGCTGGGCGGATTCGGGAAAAATGGCGAGGTCGGCACCGAGCTTCATGACCGAAAGGAGGTTGAGCGCCTCCTTCGAGGCGATGGAACGCGCGTGGGCAAGGACACCGTAGGCGCGTCCGATCTGGTCGAGGAGCATGTTGGCGCGGCGCTCGAGGAGCATCTGGCGCGCGTTCTGCTCGTGCTCGATGACCTGCTCGATGACTTTGACCAGGCGTTCGATGATTTCCTCCTCGGTTTCGCCGAGCGTGGTCTGGTTCGAGACCTGGAAAAGATTTCCCAGAGCCTCGGTGCCTTCGCCGTAAAGTCCGCGCACGGCGAGTCCGATTTTGCCGACCGAATTGACGATCTGGTTGACCTGTTCGGCGAGAACGAGGCCGGGCAGGTGAACCATGGCCGACGCGCGCAACCCGGTGCCGACATTGGTCGGGCAGGCGGTGAGGTAGCCGAGTTCCGGATGGAACGCGTAGGGCAGGCGATCCTCGAGAAAGAGATCGGCGTCGTTGTTGATCTTGTAAGCCTCGCGCAGCTGGAGTCCGGGGAGCAGCGACTGCACGCGCAGATGATCCTCCTCGTTGATCATGATGCTGAGTTGCTGGTCGCGGCTGACCACCACCGCGCTGCCCGCGCTCTTCGAGGCGTGTTCGCGGCTGACAAGGTGGCGCTCGACGAGGATTTGCTTTTGCAGCTGCGTGAGTTCGGCCAGCGGCGCGTTGAATCCCGAGTCCATCGCGGGGATGGCCGCCACGTGGTCCGCGATCTCGCCGAGAACCTGCATGCGCTCGGCCTTCTTGGCCCAACCGGGGAAGGGGCGGTCTTTCAAATTCCGGGCGAAGCGGATGCGGCTGCTCACCACGATCTTGCTGTGCGGACCTTCGCCCTGGAGCCACTGGCCGGCATTGGCCACGATGTCGTCGAAAGTCATGCCTGCAGCTCGTGCTCGAGCTTCTGGATTTCGTCGCGCAGGCGCGCGGCGTCCTCGTATTTCTCGTTCTTGACCGCTTTTTTCAGCTCGCCCTCGAGCGACTTGACCCGGTCGGCCATGGCGTAGCGGCGCGAAAGTTTGGCCGGCATCTTGCCGGTGTGCTTGAGGCCCTTGTGCATGCCCTTGAGCAGGTTGGCCAGACCGTCGGCGAAGGTGTCGTAGCACGCGCTGCAACCGAGGCGTCCCGTCTTTTTGAAATCGGCCTGCGTGAATCCGCACACCGGGCATTTTTGCGAGGGTTGGCCGCGCTCGATCTGCTGCGTGGCGCCGAGGCCGAGGAGCAGATCGGCCATGGCGAATCCGGTCGGATCGCTCACCCCCTTCTCCTTCGCGCAGGACTCGCAGAGGTTCACCTTCTGCATTTTGCCCTCGACGATCTGGGTCAAGTAGACGGTCGCGTCGGTCTTCTGGCAGACGTCACAGAGCATGCTAATTGATTGGCGTGCCCGTGGTCGCCGTCAACTCGTGGAAGCGTTTGATGAACCGCGCCGTCACCGGTCCGGGCATGCCGTCGTTCACCGGGCGCGAGTCGAGCACCACCGCGGGAATGATCTCCGCGGCCGTGCCGGTGAGGAAACACTCATCGGCCGTGTAAATGTCGTAGCGCGTGATGTTGTCTTCGCGGATAGGAATGCCGAGTTCCCCGGCCATTTCGAAAACGACGCCTCGGGTCACGCCGGCCAGGGCGCCCGCGGAAATCGGAGGCGTGGTGATCGCGCCGCTTTTCACGACGAACACGTTGTCGCCCGTGCACTCGGCGACGTAGCCCTGCTCGTTGAGCATGAGGCCTTCGCCCGCTCCGGCTTGCTCGGCCTCGATCTTGGCCATGATGTTGTTGAGGTAGTTGAGCGATTTGACCATCGGGCTGAGCGCGCCGTGCGCGATGCGCCGTGTGGCGCAGGTCACCAGCTTGAGCCCGTTTTTATACATCTCCTCCGGATAAAGCGTGATGGTCGATGCGATGATGAAAATGGTCGGCTTCGGGCAACTGCGCGGGGAAAGCCCGAGCGATCCCTCGCCGCGTGTCACGACGAGCCGCACGTAGCCGTCGGTCAGCTCATTGGCGCGAATCGTCTCGACCACCGCGCGCGACATTTCGCCCGGCGTCATGGCGATATCCAGCGCGATGGCGCGGGCCGACAGGTAGAGACGGCTGATGTGCTCTTCGAGCCGGAAGACGCGACCGCCATAAAAGCGGATGCCCTCGAACACGCCGTCACCGTAAAGCAGTCCGTGGTCGAAAACCGACACGGCGGCCTCCTCTTTGGGGACAAGTTTTCCGTTTAAGTAGATTTTCATAAAAATGAGGCGCCTTTATTGTGTCCGGATCGCCCAGACAGATTGAACGGAGGGGAGAGGGAAGACAAGAAGGTCTGGATAGGCGGAGAAGCCTGAAAGCTGAGTTCGGGTTCGAGTCAGTCGTCGGTCTGGACGCCCGTCGTCTTTGGCAAAGGAGCGGGCTGGGGCCTTAAATCAGGTTGCGAAACTGCTCGGCTAAGAGGCCGGCGGCCTTGGCGATGGCCTCCATGGTGATACCGTTGCTTAAGTCCCAGTCAAGACCCACCGTGTGATCCTGCCCAGCACCGCGTCGCGGTCCGCGTCGTGCCAGAGGAGGTGGTGGCTGTCGGGATAGAGTTCGTACTCTTTTTCTGTTGCGCCGAGTTTCTCGAAAAACGCGCGGCTTTGCTCGGCGCGGATGAAAATGTCGCGTCCCGCCGAAAGCATGAGAGTGGGAACGCGCACGCGGCCGGCATGATCGTGCGCGTCGCACATCAAACCGTTGAAATTGACGAGGAATTCCAGCGTGAAGCCGCCAACGCGGTGCGGGATGTGCTGCAGATACGCCATGTAGTCGTCGTCGGAAGTCAGCCGGGGGATCGAGGTCTTGCCGTTGACGAAACGCATGGGGCCGAAACGTAAACGCGGAAAAAGCCGAGCTCCTCCGCGCACGAGCGGGACCGCCCAACCCGGCACCGGCGCGCGCAACTCGGGAACCGGTGCAGCCAGAACGAGGCGTTCGGGACGCAATGCGCCATGTGCGATCGAGTCGATGGCCACAAGCGAGCCCATGCTCTCGCCGACCACGACGAGCGGAGCTTCCTCCGGAAACGAATCGGAAAAGTCTTCCAAATCATCGCGCCATCCTGACGGATCGAGGAAATGTCCGCGCCGCGAGGGATCCGGATCATTGCCCTGTCCGCGCAGATTCACCGCGCGAACCGTGCAGCCATTTTCCGCCAGATGCCGTCCGAGAGGACCGAAGTCCGCCGCCGCGCCGCCGAGACCGTGGATGCAGAGAACATTGATCTTTGTCTGCCCGATCGACCCCCACTCCAGCGCGGGGAAAGGTGTGCCGTCCGCGCCGTCCAAGACCAGGCGCCGCGCTCCGCGCTCCGCGTCATCGATGGTCAACCGTCGCTTCGACATGGTGTCGATGTTCCCCTTTCGGGTGCCCCTGGGGCAAGTGGTGTCTGCCGGATGTTTGCGTTTTGGAATTTCCTCTGGCAATCCGCAGCATCCTCCATGTGCGCTTCTGGAAGGGAACAGGTCTGTGCGTCTCCCGGAAGCTTGCGGCCGGCCGGCTACATCTTCGCCCGCGGTAACGTCAGACGCACTTCGGCACCGCCGAGCGGGGAGTGGCCGAAGGAAATTTTGCCTCCGTGGTTCTGCACCGCGGTGCGCACCACATAAATGCCGATGCCGCTGCCCTTCGGCTTGGTTGTGGTGAGCGGAGTTTCGAACCGCTCCATCCCTGCCGACCAACCGGGGCCGCTGTCGCCGATGATCAACTCGGCCTCGCTCTCGGTGCCGCACAACTCCACGCTGATGACACGGTCTCTTTCCGGGCCGTCGCTTTCGGCAATGGCTTCGGCCGCGTTGCGCAGCAGGTTGATCAGCGCCATTTGCAACTGTTCGTCGTCGCCGTACATGGCGCACTCGCTGTCGAGGCCTTGCCGGCGCACGCTGATTCCGTCCCGCGTCATCAGCGTCTTGGTGTAGAGCAAGGCGCTGCTCACCACCTCTGCCAGATTCATCTGCTTGTGTTGGGTCTGCACGTTGCGCAGGAGCGTTTTCATTTTCTCGATGGTTTTGACCACGCGCTCGGCTTCGGTCGCGATGACTTCGAGCGCCTTCCTTTCGTTGCCGTTGTCCTGCAGGGTCATTTTGCTCTGCAGCAGGATGGCGCTGAGCGGTTGGTTGATCTCATGGGCCACGGCCGAGGCTTCGATGCTGGTCCTCAACTTCGTTTCCAGATCGCGGCGGTGTTTGGCTTCGAGTTCCCTCTCGCGCTCCGCGTTCTGTTTGCGCTCGGTGATATCGATCATGGTTCCTTCCCATACCGTATCGCGGTCGCGAGTGTCGCGGGGCGCCGATTCGAGTGTGACGTGCCGCTTCTCCCCGCGCACCGAGATCTCGCCCTCCCAGAAAAACCGTTGCTTCGTCGCGAACGCCTCCCGGTTGAGGCGTACGATTTCCGCCCTTCCCTCCGGATTCATTGGCCGCATGGCCACCGCGTGGTCGGCCATCACCTCTTCCCGCTTGAGTCCGGTCATGGCCAGATAGCGTTCGCTCAAAAAGGTGAAATGCGGATCGCCCTTGTCGTCGAACCGCAGCACGTAGGTCCCGACCGGGATGTTTTCGGTCAGTTCGTAGGCGGTGCGTTCCAGTTGCACGCGGGCCGTGCGTAATTCCTCTTCGACCTTCTGCCGCTCGCGGTCCCGGTCGAGAAAAAGGGAAAGGAACTGGCCGGTCAGGGCGAGACCGATGACGTAGATATTGAGATCAAGGATGCCTGCTCCGCCTTCCATGACAAACGGCCCGATGCCGTGGCTCGTCGCGTACAGCGCGCACAGCGCGGTGAAGAGAGCACCGACACATACGGCGATCATGCCGCGGTAGACGGCGAGGAGAATAATCAACGGGACAAAGATCACGGCCAGCGAGTTCATTCCGGTCCGGCTTACCACGTAGTTGGTGACCAGCACGGCCGGCAGCAGCATGGCGAGGGCGCAGAGGACGTCGGTCGACATTTGCCAGGGTGTGCGTTTGCCGCCCAGCACGCTGAGCAGCAACGGCGCGACCAACATCTGGCCGAGACTGTTGCCATTCCACCAATTGAGCCACGAACCAGCGAGCGCTGCCGGTTCGGTGATGATGCCCGCAGCCCAGAGACTCGCGTTGCCCAAGGTGGCGCTGAAGGGTTGCAGCACGAGGAAGATGAGCAGCAGCAGTCCCGTCAGGTCGCGCGCGCGGCTCAGGCTCGCATCGAGACCGAGGCGTCGGAACAGCAACACCGCCATCACGGCCTCGGCGCTGTTGACCGCGGAGATGGCCAGTGCGGGCGCGAGCGGCAGGCCGCGCGAGAGAGCGAGAAGGAGTTGGCCGGCGAACACGCCCGGCCAGAGTGCGGGCCCGCGGCGCAGCACCATGGCCAAGGCCACGCCCTCTGCGGCGAAAATCACCGGCGTGACCAGCACGTTGTTGACCGCGATGAGGAAGCTGGCGTGCCCGAGGATGAAATAGAGCGCAGCCAGGAACAGCGTGCATTTCCCGTTTTCCCGGGCCCAGACGACGAATGGCGTTGGTTCGGGCTCGATCTCCCAGGGGCGGTGCATGGCGAAAACCTAGCTTGTTCGGCCGGTGGCTCCGAATTGTTTTGCGCTCCCTGCCGCCGGCCGGCCACCGCCCCGTGGCCTCATAAAAGTGCGACCGCCCCCGTCGTCGCGTGATAGTGGCCGATGGCCAGTTGGACGAGTTCCGGGCCGGTGGTGCCGAGTTTCTCCGCGATATTTTTGCGGTGCGTCTGCACGGTTTGCGGCGAGATGGAAAGTTTGTCACCGATTTCCTTGCTGATCAGGCCGCGGCCGACGAGGAGGAAGATTCCATACTCGCGCTCGGTCAGCTTGTCGCGGATCAGGCCGGTTCTCACCGGACTTGATCCATTGCGCGCTTTGGCTTTGGGCAGCAGGCTGCGCAGTTCGCTGGCCAACTCATCGAACGTCTGTGTCTTGTCGAGCACAGCGTGCACGCTCCGCTGC
>Ga0209598_10001602_pt1 | contig 18466 bp, 12 predicted proteins | sample M_140807_EF_Meta_FD_187317 | JGI IMG/M metagenome (GOLD analysis project Ga0209598, IMG submission 187317) | Freshwater microbial communities from Lake Montjoie, Canada to study carbon cycling - M_140807_EF_MetaG (SPAdes) (version 2) | ecosystem: Environmental > Aquatic > Freshwater > Lake...
GGTCGGGCGCGGGCGAACCCCGCGGAGCTGGCGATGGTCGCCGGTGTGTTTCGCGAGCTCGCGCGCCGCGCACGGTGAGGCGCGCCCGGGGCATCAAGCCTCGGCGTGTGCGCGCCAGTGAAAGAGCACGCAGGTCGCGGCAGTCGCGACGTTGAGGCTGTCGATGGCGCCCCACATCGGGATCTCGACGAGCAGGTCCGCGGCGCGACGCAGCCGTGCGGGGACGCCGTCGTCCTCTGCGCCGAGCACGAAGACAGGGTTGGGCGGGTAGTCGGCGCGGTGGTAGGGCACCGAGCGGGGTGTTTGCTGGACGACGACGAGCTGACGACCTCGCTCGCGCGTGTCGCGCATGAGCGCCGCCGCGTCGGGCAGGGCGCGCACCTGCAGCGCGCGCTCCGTGCCCCGCGTCGCGGTCCGGAGCAGGTCGCTTCGCCCGACGAGGACAACCTCGTCTAGGCCGCACGCCTCGGCGCTCCGCACAGCGACGCCGAGGTTCACGTCGAGCCGCGTGTGGCAGAGTGCCAGGGACGCGGCCACGCGCGGGGGGGCGGCGGAGGCATCGTGTGCGGCGAGGCCGAAGGGCGGACGCGCGGATGGCGCCTCGCTGCGCGCGTGGGGCCGTGTGCGGTCGTCGAGGCGGTCGAAGTCCCCCGCGGCGACCCGGCGCGCGTGCCACCGAACGGTCGGGTCTGGATCGGCCAACCCGGCGGCCAGGACCGCCGCGTCCAGACCCCCCAGCGCACGTATCGTCGCGGCGCGCAAGGCTGGGTCATCGCTGGAGAGCGCGTCGCGCAGGGCATCGGGGGCGAATTCCGCGAGCGCCCAAGCGGCGGCACGGCGCGTCGTCGGGGCGTCGAAGAGCGCGCGCCAAGTCTCGCCGCAGGCCAAGTGGTCGAGCGCGGCGGGGGCGCCTGCGAGGGCGGCTGCGCGGGTGGCTTCGGTCGTGGGCGCTGCGCTGGCGGCCGCGCGCGTGACCTCGTCGCTGGCGGCCGCGCCGAGGCGCGCGCTCAAGGCGGCACACGCGTCGGGTGAAGGCGCCACCCCGCGCTCGAGCAGCGCGTCGAAGCAGGCGCGAGCCACGGCGTCGTCGGCGTCTGATAGACCGCGCCGCAGGGCGTCGACCGGCGTCGCTCGAGTCGCTGCGGCCACCCTCACGCGCGCGCTGGGGTCCGCGCCGAGCGCGCGCTCCAGCGCGACAGCACCGGCCTCGCCCAGGAGTGAGACGCTCCGCGCGGCGGCGGCCCGCAGGCGGTCTGTCTCTGTGTGTGCGGGGTCGAGCGCGCGCTCAAGCAGGGGCAAGACGCGCTCTGGCCGCATCTCCGCGATGATCCGGCCCGCGCGCCGGCGCGTGGCCTTGCGCGGCGCGTCGAGCAGCGCGACGAGCTGCGCGACGGTCGAAGGCGCAGCGCGCTCGGCCAAGCGCGCACGGGCGCCATCTCGCAAGACCGGATCGTCGGCGTAGAGCGCGTCGTCGAGGTCTTGGTCGGGGTCGGTCTCGCTCTGCGGTCGCGTCAAGCCACGATCCCGGCGACGGCGGCGCACATGAAGGTCGACAGCGAGCCGCCGACCATCGCGCGCCAGCCGAGCGACACCAGATCGGCGCGGCGCCCGGGCGCGAGCAGGCTGATGCCGCCGATCTGAATCGCCACGCTCGAGATGTTCGCGAAGCCGCAGAGCGCGTAGCTTGCGATGAGCACCGAGCGCGGCTCGACGAGGCGGCCCTGCTCAATCATCACCGACAGGTCGTTGTAGGCGACGAACTCGTTCAGGATGGTCTTGGTCCCGATGAGCTGGCCGACGGCGGCCGCGTCGACGGACGGGACGCCGAGCACCCACGCCAGCGGCGCCATGACCTTGCCGAGCACCATCTGCATGGACAGGTCGGGAAGGCCCACGAAGCCGCCCGCCCAGCCCAGTAGCGAGTTCGTAAGCGCGACGAGGGCCACGAAGGCCACCAACATCGCCACGACGTTCACGGTCAGGAGCATGCCGTCCCAGGCGCCGCGCGCCGCCGCGTCGACGACGTTGCCCGCGTCCGTGCGCTCCCACTTCGCCTGCATGCCCGCCGTGACCGGGGTCTCCTCCTCGGGCACCATGAGCTTCGCGATCAGCAGCGACGAAGGCGCGGACAGGATGCTGCAGGTCAGCAGGTGACCGGCGATGTCGGGGAATCGGTCTCCGAACAGCGAGACGTAGACCACGAAGACGCCGCCCGCGACGTTCGCGAAGCCGCCCACCATGACGGCCATCAGCTCGCTGCGCGTCATGCGGTCGACATATGGCCGAATCAGCAGCGGCGCCTCGGTCTGGCCGACGAAGATGTTGGCCGCCGACGCGAGCGTCTCGGCGCCGCTGGTGCGCATCGTCCGGCGCATGGCGACGTCGAAGACCCACACGATCGCCTGCATGATACGCAGGTGGTAGAGCACGCTCATCAGCGCGCCGAAGAAGATGATCGCGGGCAGCGCGCTGAAGGCGAGCGGATACTTCGACACCAGGTCGCCAAAGACCATCGACAGGCCGGTCTGCGCGAAGCCAATGAGCTGGTTGGCGCCCTCGTTGACGCCGCTGAAGAACGCGAGGCCGAAGTCCGTGCGGAGCACGAAGAGTGCGAACGTGACCTGCAGCACCACCCCCCAGAGCACGACGCGCCAGGGGATGATCTTGCGGTTGGTGCTCCAGGCCCACGCGATGAGCATCAGCACGACGACGCCTAGAGCGCTTGTCAAGCGCGCCTCGATCGGGGCGTCGATGGCGTGACTCCGGAGCGACTCAACGAGGGGAGACACGGGGCTTTCGCCGTTCATCGCGGCCTCACTCGATGCGGTCGATGATGAGCGTCGGCGGCTCGACGGCCGCGTCGCCGAGCACGAACGCAGCGTCGAAATAGCGACGAGCGGCGTCGACGCCGACGTCGTCGTGGTGGATGAAGAGGAGCGGCTCGCCCTCGCGGATGTGGTCGCCGATGCGCGCGTTCATGACGACGCCGACCGCGGGGTTGACGGCGTCCTCTTTGCGAGCGCGACCGGCGCCGAGGCACATCGCGCCGACGCCGATGGCGCGGGCGTCAATCCCCTGCACGCAGCCTGACTTCGGGGCGGGCAGCGCGACGACGTGGCGCGCCTTGGGCAGGCGGTCGGGGTCATCGATGACGCGCGGATCGCCGCCTTGGGCCTCGACGAGCGCCCGAAAGCGCGCGAGCGCCCGGCCATCGTCCAGCGCGCGCTCCGCCTCGGCCGGGTCAACGCCCCCGAGCTGGAGCATCTCCCGCGCGAACGTCAGCGTCAGCGCGCGCACGTCAGCAGGCCCGCCACCGCGCAGGACCTCGACGCTCTCGCGGACCTCGAGCGCGTTGCCGACCGTCGCGCCGAGCGGCTGGTTCATGTCGGTCAGATACGCGACCACGCGCTTGCCCATGCGCTGCCCGATCCCCGCCATGGTCTCCGCCAGCGTGCGCGCTTGGTCGACGGAGCGCATGAACGCCCCGTTCCCGACTTTGACGTCGAGCACGAGCGCGTCGATGCCCTCGGCGAGCTTCTTGCTCATGATCGAGCTGGCGATGAGCGGGATCGACTCCACGGTCGCCGTGACGTCGCGCAGGGCGTACAGCAGCTTGTCGGCGGGCGCGATGTCGGCGGTCTGGCCGATGAGGCCGAGCCCGAGCGTGTCGACGAGCTCTCGGAAGCGCGCCGAAGACTGCTGAGTGGAGAAGCCGGGGATGCTCTCGAGCTTGTCGAGGGTGCCCCCGGTGTGGCCGAGCCCGCGACCGCTGACCATCGGCACGCGCACGCCGCAGGCCGCGACGAGGGGCGCGAGCGGCAGGCTGATCTTGTCGCCCACGCCGCCGGTGCTGTGCTTGTCCACGCACCGACCGGACAGGTCGCTGAAGTCGAGCACGCTGCCCGAGCGGAGCATCGCCTCGGTCCAAGGGGCGAGCTCCTCGGGGCGCATGCCCTTGAAGAACACGGCCATCAGGAACGCAGCCATCTGGTAATCGGGGATCTCGCCGGTCGTGTTCCCCTTGACGAGGAACCGAAGCTCGTCCGCGGTGAGCGCCCCGCCGTCCCGCTTGCGCTCGATGAGGTCGACCGCGCGCATTACTGCTCGCCGCCGTGGTCGTCGCCTTGGTCGGCGCCCTCGGCGCGCAACAAGAACGCCTGCGCGACGCCCAATGCCGTGCGGGCCTTCGACGCCGCGGCGCGCGCGCCAGCGAGGTCGGCCTCGAGGGCGGCGACGCGCGCCTGAGCCTGAGTGAGGGACTCCGTGGCCGCCGCGAGCTCGCCGTGTCGCGCAGCCAGCGCCGTGTCGCGTTCTGCGATCTCCTCGCTGAGCGCGTCGATGGTCTGGCCCCGCGCAGCCACCTGCTGGCGTTGCTCTCGGAGCTGCGCCTCCAGGTCGACCGCGCGCGCGTCTCGCTCCGCGAGCGTGTCCGCGTGGGCGCGACGCTCTTGCGCGAAGGCGGCCTCGGCGGCTGCTGCGGCTTCGGCGGCGCGCTCGGCGTCCGCGGCGCGTTGCTGCTTCGACTCGGCCACGGCGGCCTCGAAGCGGAGGGCTTGCGCCTCAGCGTCGCTCGCGCGCACCGCCTCGCGTCCGATCCGCGCCTCGAAGTCGGCGACACGCGCCGCGTGGGCCTCGTTCAGGCGCTCGACCTCCTCGGCGCGCGCCGCCGCCGCTTGGCGGGCCTCGTCGGCGGCCGTCGCGCGTACCTCGGCGAGCTCTGCCTCCAGGCGAGTCGTCGTCTCTCGCAGACGCTCCGTGAGCGTGGTGCGTGTCTCGTCGAGCTCCCCTTGCAGCGCTGTCTTGGACGCGCGCAGGGCATCGGCCTCGGCCTCGTGCGCACTGGTCAGACGTGCGACGTGGGCGTCGTGCGTCGTTCGCAGCTCTTCTTGCGTCGCTGTGAGCGTCGCCGCGGCCTCGGTCCGAATCCGCTCGACGAGGAGCGTGTGGGCGGTCTGCGTGTCTGCGGTCGCCTGCGCGTGCTCCGCGCGCAAGCGAGCCAGCGTCTCACTGTGCTGCGCCGCCGCCTCGCTCGCCTCGCGCTCGGCCCGCTGGCGCGTCGACTCGGCGTCGTGGGACGCCCGCGCGGCCCGCGCCTCGGCATCGGCGAGCTGCAGGGTCAGGCGCTCGTCCGTCTCGGCGAGCGCCTGCGCAGCGGCATCTCGAGCGGCCTGCAGGTCCGTGGTGGCCTTCTTCTGCGCGCTCTTGACCTCTTCGTAGGTCTTCTCGGTCTCTTCGCGGGCCTTCTCGAGGCGCACACGCGTCTCTGACAGGCGCACGCGCAAGCTCTCGATCTCGCGCTCGGTCTCTTCGCGCGCAGACTGAGCAGCCGTCGCGCGCGCCTCGGCTGCGCGCAGGTCCGCCTGAGCGCGCTCATGGTCGCCGCGCGCCTGGTCGAGCTGGTCGCCGACGTCCATCATCTGGCGGTCACGCGCCGTCAAGCGGTCACGCAGCTCAAGCACTTCGCGCTCGCGGCGGTTCAGGTCCTCGCGGACCTCGAGGAGCTCACGGCGCGCCACGGAGTCGCTCGACCGCGCGCTCTGCTGCTCTGCATCCCGCTTGCCGAGGGCCTCGCGCGCGAGCAGCAGCTCCTGCTGGAGCTCGGTCACGCGCTGGCGGAGCGTGCGGTTGTCGCGCTCGAACTGCGCGGCCTCCTGCGCGAGGTGCTCCGCCTCACGCAGCGCCTTGTCCGACGCTGGCGGCGCCAGCATGTCGAGGCGGGCGCTCGTTGTGACTTGGTCCTCGAAGGGCGAGTCACCAAAGTGCCGCGTCGGCCCCTCAAGGGCGTCTTCGAGCAGGTCAGTCTCGACCGAGAGCAGGTCGTCCGCGAGCACAGCCAGACCGCCATGCTGGGCCTCGCTGCCCGTTTCGAGCACCTCGCTCCCATCGAGCGAGAGCACGGGCAGCTCGTCTATCACGCTCCCCGCGTCGCCCAGGTCGGCGTCGAGGACGATCGACGAGAAGGCCTGGTCGGCCTCGAGCTCCAGCTCGCGCAGCTCTTGCTCGTCGAATACGCTGCTGCCCAACAGCACATCTGAGACCTCGCCGCCGAGCGCCTCGCCGAGCATCTGCGCCTCGTCGCCGGCGGGCACCTGCGCACTCTTCGGGACCAGCGCGTTGACCTGCTCCGCCAGCGCCGCGAGGGTGAACGGCCGTGTCAAGTACGTGTCGGCGCTGGTCTTCAGCGCGCGGTGGCGATCGAGGCGCTCTGAGTCTTCTTCGGCGGCGTCGATCACCATGATCACGGGCACGTCGGGCGCGCGGCGTCGCAGCTTGCTGCACAGGCCGTAGCCAGCGCCCTTGGTGTCCATCATGCCGAGCACAATCAGCGCCGGCGGGTCCAGGTTCGCGAGGTCCACGCCCTCGCTGCCGTCGGTGGTCGCCTCGGCGTCCCACCCGAGGGCCTCGAAGGCCTCTCGGAGCTGCACGCCGAACTCACTATCGGTGTCGATGATCTGGACCTTGTTCCGCATAGGGGCACGCTAAGCGACCCCCCCAAAGGTGTCAACGTGACGCCCGAGCGCGCAGGGGCGTGCGCGGCGCCGCGGCGTGCGTTATGATGGGTGCATGCCTGAAAGGTCACAAGCGGGGCAGACGCAGACGAGCAGCCAAGCGGGCGGCGCGCGGGCCCCCGCCGCGCAGAGCGCGCCGGCGCGGCAATCGGCGGCGCAGACCGACTACATGAAGTCGCTGCAGCGCACGCCGGGCAGCGAGGGGGGGGACGCCGCGGCCGCTGCCGCGACGGCTGGCCCACCCGCAGCAGGGGCGCCCGCAGCGGCGGACGCGAAGGCGACGGGCCTGGAGAACTACGAGTCCGCGCTGGGCAAGTACCTGGGCTCAAAGCTCTACGGCGCGGTGTCCGACGCCGTCGCCCCGGCCAAGATGACTGGCTATGCGCACCAGGCGCTCGACGCCGCCGTCGGCTACCTGACCGGGCAGCTCGGGCAGCTCGCGCCCGACAGCGACCCCAAGGCGCTTCAAGCCTTCAGCAGCGCGCTCGACGCCACGCTCTCCCCGGTCGTCGACGCCTACATGAAATCCGGTCCGGGTCGCGAGATGAGCGAGAAGCTCGCGGAGTACGTCGACGCGCACCCCCGCGAGGTCGCGACCGTGGCGGTCCTCGCCGCGATGGGCATGGTGCTCGCGAACGCCAAGATCCCGGACCTGAAGACAAAGTTCAAGGTCGCGGACGGCGTGAGCGCGTCCGTCGAGGCCAAGCTCGGCACGTTCCGCAACATCTCGCTCGAGCAGATCAAGGGCCGCATCGAGGCCGAGGTGCCGCTCCTGGGCGGCACCCTGCGCGCCGAGGCGTCCATCGAGAACCGAAAGCTTCAGGCCGGCGGCCGCGAGACGAGCGCGATGGTCGGCGGACGCTGGCAGAACGAGGACGGCACCTGGCAGGCGGGCGCCCAGTACGGCTACAGCACGCAGTCCGGACACAGCGCCGAGGCCTACGTGCGCCGCGAGGACAAGAAGAAGGACTGGTTCGTCGAGGGCCGCGTCGGCCACGACCAACAGCGCGGCAACTACGGCATGGTCGGCGTCGGCTTTCGCTTTTAGCCGATCTCCCGCAGGCGGCCGAGCAGGTTGTCCATCGTCTGCTTGGCGTCGCCGAGGAGCATGCGCGCGTTCTCGTGATAGAAGAGCGGGTTGTCGACGCCCGCGTAGCCCGCGCCACGGCTGCGCTTGAGCACCACCACCCGGCTCGACTTCCAGACCTCGAGCACAGGCATGCCGTAGATGGGGCTCGACGTGTCGGTCTGCGCGCTCGGGTTCACGATGTCGTTCGCGCCGATGACGAGCACGACGTCCGTGCGCGAGAAGTCGTGGTTGATCTCGTCCATCTCGAGCACGACGTCGTACGGCACGTTCGCCTCGGCCAGCAGCACGTTCATGTGGCCCGGCAGGCGACCCGCGACGGGGTGAATGGCGAAGCGCACCTGGACGCCGCGCTGACGCAATGTGTCGGTGATCTGCTGGACCGCGTGCTGCGCGCGCGCGACCGCCATGCCGTACCCAGGCACGAAGATGACTTCGCGCGCGCCGGCGAGGGCGGACGCCGTCTCGTCGAGCGAGGTCTCGCGCACCTCGCCCTCGGGCGCCGGGCTGGCGGCCTTGGCCGCACCGGGTGCGGGGTCCGCGCCGAAGCCGCCGAAGATGACGTTCCAGATCGAGCGATTCATCGCGCGGCACATGATGTAGCTCAGGATCGCGCCGCTCGAGCCGACGAGGGCGCCGGTGACGATGAGCAGGTCGTTCGAGAGCATGAAGCCGGCGGCCGACGCGGTCCAGCCTGAGTAGCTGTTGAGCATCGATACGACCACGGGCATGTCCGCGCCGCCGATCGCCACGACGAGGTGAACGCCCAACACGCCCGCGATGGCCGACATGATGAGCAGCCATGTCAGGCCCGTAGTCTCCGGCGCGCTCGCGAACGCGACCCCGAGGCCCACGCTCGCCGCGCAGAGCGCCAGGTTGAGCGCGTGCCGACCCGGCAGGAGCAGGGGCTTGCCGCTCAAGCTCCCGCGGAGCTTCAGGAACGCCACGATCGAGCCCGTGAACGTGAGCGCGCCGATGAAGACGTCGATAAAGATCTCGGTCAGCAGGATCGCGCGGCCACCCTCGCCCGCGTCGTGCCCGCCCAGATAGCTCGCGTAGCCGACGAGCACGGCGGCGAGGCCCACGAAGCTGTGCAGGAGCGCGACGAGCTCGGGCATCGCGGTCATGGCGACGCGCGCGGCCATCAGCGCCCCGATGCCGGAGCCGACGACGAGGGCGATGAGCAGGTTCGCGTACGCGTTCACTTGGCTGTGCATCAGGGTCGCCACGATGGCGACGCCCATGCCGATCAGGCCGTAGGCGTTGCCGCGGCGGGCCGTGACCTGGCTCGAGAGACCGCGCAGGCTCAGGATGAACAGCGTCGAAGAGACGATGTAGGCGACGGTCAGGAGGGCGTCTTCAATCTTGAGTGCGTGCATCAGTGGGCCCTCACTTCCGGAACATCTTGAGCATGCGCTGCGTGACCAAGAAGCCGCCGGCGACGTTGATGACGGCGAACAGGATCGCCGCGGTGCCGAGCAGCGTCGCGGGCGAGAGCGGGTCGCCCTTCGCCTGCAGCATGCCGCCGAGCAGGATGATGCCGCTGATCGCGTTGGTCACGCTCATCAGCGGCGTGTGCAGCGCGGCGGTCACGTTCCACACCACCTGCCAGCCCACGAAGCAGGCCAGCACGAAGACCGTCAGGTGCTGCAGGAACGTCGTGGTCGCGGCTGAGGCCAGCTCACCGCCGCTCTGGAAGCGCAGCCACACCCACAGGGCAGCCAGGGCCAGGCCGATCGCGGCCGGCATCACGCCGCTCCCGGGCGCCTCGGGCGCGGGCGCGTGGCCGCCGCCGTGGGATTTCGCAGGGGCGGGGGCGGGCTTGGGAGGCGCCGGCGTCGCGGCGGGCGCGGCGGCCGCGGGCTTTGCGGCGCCTTGGGGCGATGGCTGCACCGGCGGCGGCGGCGGCAGCACCTCGCCGCCCTTGATCACGGTCGCGCCGCGCAGAATCTCGTCTTCGAGGTTCACGTCCCACTGGGCCGCGCCGCCCAGGTCGGTGAGCAGGTGGACCAAGTTCGTCGCGTACAGGTTGCTCGCTGTCGTGGCGAGGCGGCTCGCGTAGTCCGTGTAGCCTACGACCTTGACGCCGTTGTGGACCACGACCTCGTCAGCGCGCGTGACCTCGCAGTTGCCCCCCTGCTCCGCGGCCAAGTCGATCACGACGGAGCCGGGCTTCATCGCCTCGACGTGCGTCTTCGGCCACAGGATAGGCGCGCGCTTACCGGGGATGAGCGCGGTCGTGATGACGACGTCGACCTGCTTGGCCTGCTCCATGAAGAGCGCCATCTCGGCCTCGATGAAGGCGGGGCTCATCTCCTTGGCGTAGCCACCGCCGCCGTCGCCGTCTTCCGCGAGGTTGACCTCGAGGAACTCAGCGCCGAGGCTCTGCACCTGCTCGCGAACGGCTGCGCGCGTATCGAAGGCGCGCACGACGGCGCCCAGGCCGCGGGCCGTGCCGATGGCGGCGAGCCCGGCGACGCCCGCGCCAATGATCAGCACCTTCGCGGGCGGGACCTTGCCGGCCGCGGTGATCTGCTGCGTAAAGAATGAACCGTACTGCGCCGCCGCCTCGACGACCGCGCGGTAGCCCACCAAGTTCGCGGTCGAGCTCAGGGCGTCCATCTTCTGGGCGCGTGTCGTCCGCGGGATGCGGTCCATCGCGAGCGCCGTGACGCCGCGCGAGGCCAAGCGTTCCACAAGCGCCGGGTTTTGTGCGGGCCACAGGAACGAGATGAGCGTTGTGCCCGCCTCAAGGCGGTCGACCTCGACGTCGGTCGGCGCCCGAAGCTTGAGCACCACCGCCGCGCCTTGCACCGTGGCGGCGGCCGACTCAGCCACGTGGGCGCCTGCCGCTTGATAGGCCGCGTCGTCGTAGCTCGCGGCGGCGCCGGCGTCCCGCTCGACGTGGACCTCGAACCCCAGCTCGATGAGCTTTCGCACGCTGTCCGGCGTCGCGGCGACGCGCCGCTCTCCCGGATGCGTCTCCCTCAAGACCCCAAGCTTCATGCGGCGCTCCCTCAATTCATCGGGCGCGCCTTGGCCTCTGTCCAGCCCGGGCGCGCGGTGCGCGGGTTGATTATCACGCGCGCCGTCGAGCGTCCACCGACGCTCACGCGCCTGGCCGCGCGTGCCCCTCGACCGGTGAGAACAAAACAGGCAGTCTGGGGGCGGGCATGAAGGCTGACCTCGAACACCTCGACTTTGCGGGCCTCGATGCGTGCGCCGAGGACTTCGACGCCTGCGTTGCGCGCACGCCTTCGATCGACCTCTACTGCTCGTCGTCCGCGTGGATTCAGCCGGCGCGCCGCGCCTTCACACGCGGCGCCCAACCCCTCGTTTTGGCGGGCGACGCTTGCTACGTCGCCTTGATGACGCTCCCCGTTCGCGGCGGGCGTCTCGCGGCCGTCCCGCTCGAGTTCGCGTGGCGCCTTGCCTGTCCTTTCGTGGGCGCGGACCCCTCGGCGGCGGTCGACCTGCTCAGCGCCGCCGTCGAGGCCCCCGAGTCGGCGGTGGACGCCTTGGTGCTCTCCGGCTTCGTGGCAGAGGGGCCCGCGTTCTCGCGCTTGCGCCGCTTCGCGCAGGCCGCAGGGTGGAGCTTCGACACCCTCGAGGTCGATGGCCGCTACGTCGCAGACCTCTCGGGCGGCGTGGACGCCTTCATGGGTCGGCGCTCGGCGGGCTTTCGCGCCAACACGCGGCGCGAGCGGCGCCTCGCCGCGCGCGACGGCGTGACGTACGAGGCCCTGTCGATCTTCGACTCCGACGCCAGCCTGATGAGCGCGTGGACCCGAATTCAGGCCATCGAGCGCCGCTCGTGGAAGGGCCGCAACGGCCATGGCATCGACGCCGATCCCATGCGCGGCTTCTACCGGGACATGACCCGTCGCCTCGCCCGCCGCGGCGCGCTCCGCGTGGTGTTCGCGCGACAGGCCGACCAGGACATCGCCTATGTCTTCGGGGGCGTGTTCGCGGGGACCTACCGCGGCCTCCAGGTCAGCTTCGACGACGCCTTCCGCCCGTTGGCGCCCGGGGTGCTGGTGCACCTTGAGATGATCGAGCGTTTGTGCGCCGAGGGGGTGATTGCCTATGATCTGGGCAGCGAGATGCCCTACAAGGCCCGGTGGGGCGAGCGGGGCGTCGAGACTGTGAGGGTCGCGATGTATCGAGCGGGGTATTGAGCATCTGGATTTGGGCCGAGGTCGCTGCGCTCGCGCTCGCGCTCATGACACTGCCGACCGTGCTGCTTGACCGGCAGGGCCGGCCCCTCTCTGCGGCGCTGTGGACGCTCATGCTGCTCCTGCTCCCGCTCGTGGGCGTCGGCGCGTGGTGGCTCTTCGGCCAGAAGTTCACCGCGAAGCGACGCCGCAACCGAAAACGACAAGCGCGCCTGGACGTTTTGACGAGCCTCGCGCGCATGCGCGGCCGGAGTCGCGGGAGCGGCCCCGTCATCGACTCGCCCGCCGAGGGCTCAGCCCGCGACCAAGCGCGTGCGCGACTGTTCTCGGACAGCGAACGCGTCTTCGACGACCACGGCGAGTCGCACATCACCGTCTTCGAGGACGCGCAGAGCTACTACGACGCGCTCGAGGCGGCCCTGCGCGGGGCGACCCACCACGTCCACTTTCAATTCTATATCTTTCAGGCAGACGCGCAGGGGGCGCGCTTTCGCGACGCGCTGGCGGAGCGGGCGCGCGCCGGCGTCAAGGTGCGCGTGCTCCTCGACGCCGTCGGCAGCGGGGCCGCGACCGGTCGATTCCTCAAGCCTCTGCGGGACGCGGGCGCGTTCGTGCGCGAGTTCTGGCCCGTGCGATTTCGGCTGCGTGGCGTTCCGCTCAACTTTCGCAACCACCGCAAGCTCGTCGTCGTCGACGGCCGCGTGGCCTTTCTGGGCGGCATGAATATCGGCGAGGAGTACCTGGGCTGGCGCGACCTGGGCCTGCGCTTCACCGGCCCCGCCGTCGAGCAGTGCCAGTGCGTCTTCGCCGAGGATTGGCGCACCGTCGACGACCACGACCTCGCGCGCGAGCCCTACTTCAAGGCGCTGACGACCGACGACGCCGCGCTGACCGCCGCCGCGCTTTCGCCCGCCGGCGTGCGCATGCGCATCTTGGCGTCGGGGCCCGACCGCGCTGTGAACGCGCACTTTCAGGCGTTCTTTCTCGCGTGCACCACGGCGACATCGCGCATCTACATCACCACGCCATACTTCATTCCCGACCAAGCGATGCTCGCGGCCCTCACGTCCGCCGCCGACCGCGGCGTGGATGTCCAGCTCCTGCTCCCGGGGCTGAGCGACGTTCGGCTCGTCCAGGCGGCGAGCCGGTCGTACTACGAAGGCTTGTTGGCGCGCGGCGCTCGCATCTTCGAGTACCAGCCCAGCGTGCTCCATAAGAAGGCCATGATCATCGACCACGCCTGGTGCCTCGTGGGCAGCGCGAACATCGACGTCCGCAGCTTTCAGCTCAACTTTGAGCTGAGCGCGTTCATCGAGAGCGAGGGCCTGAACGATTCGCTCGCCGCGGCCTTCGCGCGGGACACGGCGCCGGACGCAGCGAAGGCGCTCACGCTGCGTACGCTGTCGGACTGGGGTAAGCCGCAGAAGGTGCTCCAAGCGGCCGCCCACCTGCTCAGCCCGCTCCTGTGACCCGTATCGCGCGCCGAATCACGTTGCGACGTCGCGTCGTCGCTGATAATGCGCCGCCCGCACCGTGGGCGAAATGCCCAGAGAAGGACTAGCCCATGCGGATCTCTGACTCCCTCCGACGCCTTGCCCTCCTTGCGGCGCTGACCGCCGCTGCGCCCGCGTGCTCGCGCGACAAGGCCGCCGGCGACGAGGCGTCCGCCGCGTCCATCGACGCCCTCTCAGTCCCCTCGATTCTCAAGGCCGTGCCCGCCGAGGCGCCCTACTACTTCGCCGCGGTGCGGCCGCTCTCACCCGAGGTCCGCGCCAAGGTGGTGCAGGTGATGACGCCGGTTCTCGCGGCCTTTACCCGCGCGGTCAAGGCGGAGCTCGAGCGGCCCATCGACTCGGCCAACCCCGGCGCCAAGGGGCAGCGCGCCTTTCTCGAGACTCTGGCGCAGTACGCGAGCTTCGACGGCCTGACGCAGCTCGGCTTTGGCCCCGAGAAGCCCTTCGCGATCTACGGCATCGGTTTCCTGCCGGCCTTCCGCATCGAGCTCGCTGACCCCGCCGCCTTCAAGAAGTTCTTCGCCGACGTCGAGGCCAAGGCGGGCGAGCCCGCCAAGGTGGAGACGCTCGGGGACCAGCAGTACTGGGTCTTTGGCGCTGACTCCGAGGGGGTCGCCGTGCTCGCGCTGGTGGGTGATACGCTCGTCGGCGGCCTGATGCCGGTCGAGGCCAAGGCGATGGTGCTGCCGCTGCTGCTCGGCCAAGCCCAGCCGCAGGCCAGCCTCGCAGACGGCGACGCGCTCAAGTCGCTCCTCAAGGAACACGGGCTGACCGGCCACGGCGTGGGCGTCGTCGACGTGCGCGCGATCGTGAGCACCCTCGTCGGGGAGGGCACAGGCATGAACGCCGAGGTCTACAAGGCGCTGGCGCCCTCGATGACGCCGATGACGGACGTCTGCCGGACCGAGTTCAAGGGCCTCGCTGACAAGGCGCCTCGCCTGGTCTTCGGCAACCAATCCCTCACGCCGACCGAGGCGCGCGTGGCGTTCACGCTCGAGCTTGAGCCCGCGCTCGCCAAGATGCTGCAGGGCTTGCGCGCCGCGGTTCCCGGACTGAGCGCCAAGACCGACCCGACCACGTTCTTTCAGCTCGGCGTGGGCCTCGACGTAGACCGCGCGATCACCTTGGCGCAGGAGCGGGCCGCGGCAGTCACGGCCGCGCCCTTCCAGTGCGAGCAGCTCGCCGGCCTGAACGAGGTCGCGGCCCAGGTCACGCAGGGCCTGGCGATGGCAACGGCAGGCCCCGCCGCGATGGTCCGCCTCGTGCGCGGCTTCTCCATCGTGGTCAAGGACCTCGTCGCGCCCGCGGCACAGGGTTCAGCGGGCGCGCCGCCGCTCGGCGTCAGCGGGGCGAAGGCCTACGCCGCGTTGGCCACGTCCAACCCCGAAGGCGTGTTCACCATGGTCAAGGGGTTCTTGCCCGACCTGATGACCGTGAACGTCGCCAAAGACGGCAAGCCTGTGCCGCTGCCGACGACCGGCATGCTCGGAGAGCTCACGGCGCCGCATATCGCCATGGGCGAGAGCGCGCTGGTGCTCAGCACGGGCGAGGGCATGCAGAGTGAGCTCACGGCGCTCACCACCGCCAAGGGCGATGAGTCGATGCCGTTGATCGTCTTCGCGTCTGACTCCGGCCGACTGCTGAACATGCAGCTCGAGAGCCGCGCCAAGCTCTCCGCGCAGCTGACGCCTGAGCAGCAGGCGCTGGAGCAGACCGAGCTCGAAGCGACGCGCGCCGTCGCAGGCGCTGTGGGCCACACGGCCTTCGTGCTGACTGTGGGCGACAAGGGCCTGCATCTGACGGAGACGGCCGTCCTCAAGTGAGGCGTGGGGTCGCATCGAGGGGGCGCGCATGACGCTGCTGGCGCTGTGGAACGAGGCCGTCGAGGCCCGTTCGCTCCTGCTCTTCGTGTTCATCGTGCTCACGACGGCGGCGGTGCACCGCTATGCACCCGAAGACAAGCGGCGCGTACGCACAGCGCTCCTGTTCTTCTTGGTGCACGTCGCGCTCTTGCCCTGGGCGACCGTGGCGCGCGTCGAGGGCACGGCCGACCAGCACGTTCAGGTGCGGCTCGTGATGTGGCTCTTCGAGGCGCTCGCGGGCATTGGCTTGGGCACCACGCTCGGCTTCCAGATCCTGCTGCCTCGCGTGGGGATTCGCGCGCCCCGCATCCTGCGGGACGTCGTGGGCGCGACGATCTTCGCCGTGCTCGCGTTCGTTCTCTTGTCGCGCGCAGGCGTCGAGGTCACTGGCCTGATCGCGACGAGCGCGGTCGTGACGGGTGTCATCGGCCTCTCGCTCCAGGACACGATCGGTAACCTGATCGGCGGCCTGATGCTGCAGAGCGACCGGTCGATCCAGGTGGGAGACTGGATTCGCTTTGGCGACGCCGTCGGGCGGGTGGTCGACATTCACTGGCGCTACACCGCCATTGAGACGCGTGACTGGGAGACCCTCGTGATCCCGAACGGCCAGCTCACCAAGACCGCGGTGCTGGTCTACGGCGAGCGCAAGGGCGCGCCGCGACAGCACCGGCGGCGTCTTGACTTCTATGTGGACGCGCGCATCGCGCCGACCGAGGTGCAGCAGACGACCGAGGCTGCGGTCCAGGGGGCCCGGATCCCGCGTGTGTGCGACGAGCCTGCGCCGCACTGCCTGCTGATGGAGCACCGCGCGGACGGCACGCTCCGGTACCAGTTCCGCTATTGGCTCGGGGACATCGACATCGACGACCCCGTCGATAGCGAGGTCCGCGTGCGCATTGACTTCGCGCTGCGTCGGCTCGGCGTGGTGCCATCGCTCGCCGGACATCGACTCCTCGTGGCGCAAGAGCGTGAGGTCGACGCCGCCAAGGCCACGCGCGACGCCGCCGCGCGCGATCGCGTCATCGCCCACAACGGGCTCTTCGCGACGCTCCCGGACGAGGACCGCGCGCGCCTCGCCAGCGGTCTGAGCTTCGTGCCCTACACCCGGGGCGAGATCATCGCGCGGCAGGGCACCGTCAGCGACGGGCTCATGCTCATCGAGTCCGGGCGTGTGTCCGTCCGCCTGATGGTCCCCGGCACCTCCGCGGAGCGCGAGATCAGCCAGTTCGACGATGGCGACTTCTTCGGCGAGCTCTCGCTGATGACGGGCGAGCCGCGGCAGTCGTCGATCGTCGCGCTCACGGACGTGCGCGCCTGGCGCCTCGAGCCCGCGATCTTTCACGAGGTCGTTCGACGTCGCCCCGCGCTGGCCGAGGACGTCAGCAGCGTCCTCGCGCGTCGCCGGACCGAGCTCGAGGCGCTGCGAGAGGGCCTCGACGAGGAGGCCGCCGCGCACCGCATGCGCGACACCAAGGAGCACTTCGTCGACCGCATTCGCTCGTTCTTTGGGCTCGACGAGGTGTCCTGACGAGGGCTCGCTCTACTCGTTCGGGAGCGCCCGCCCCCCTCCTTCGCCCGTCTCTTCGTCCTCGTCTTGCTGGATCTGCGGCTTGGGGAAGAGCAGCGTAATCGCCACGCGGCGATTGCGGGGGTCCGTCGGATCGTTCTTCACGTAGAGGTCGGTGTCGGCGTAGCCCGTCACCCGCTGAAAGTGTGAAGGGTCGACGCCCTCGCCCTCGAGCGCGGCGCGCGCCGACAATGCGCGCTGGCTCGACAGCGCCCAGTTCCCGTTCCTGCCCTCGTCTTGGCCGGTGGCGTCCGTGTGACCCTCGACCGCGATGTTGTTGGGCATCTTCTTGAAGCTCTCGGCGATGAAGTTCAGCGCCCGGCGACCGAGCGCGGTCGGCGTCTGTGAGCCCGCCTGGAACATCTCGCGACCGTCCGCATCCACGAGCTGAACGCGCACGCCGTCCTCGGTGACCTCGACCTTGATCTGGTCCTTCATGTCGCCGAGCTTCTTGCTGACGTCCTCTTGGAACTTCTCCGCGAACTCCTTGGGCTTGAGCTTCTGCTTGCCCCAGAGCTCCATCGGCACGTTCTTTTGCCCCTCGAAGTCCTCGGGGTTGAGCTGAATGACCGTGGGCTTGGAGTCGGATTTCTTCTTGTTGTCCGCGTCCTTCTTGTTCGGCGACTCCTTGCGAATGAAGGTCGAGCCGCCCTCGGTCATCACGATCTTGTCGTTGAAGTAGTCCGCGATGGCCTCTTTCTGCTCCTTGGTGGCGGCGTTGAGCAGCCACATGAGCAGGAAGAACGCCATCATCGCGGTCACGAAGTCGGCGTACGCCACCTTCCAAGCGCCACCGTGTGCACCACCGTGACCCTTCTTCTTCTTGATGATGATGACGTTCTTTTTTTTGTCGTCGTCGTCAGCCACGGGGCGTCACTTCTTCTCGCGCAGGTAAGCCTCGAGCTCCTGGAAGGACGGGCGGTCGGCGCCGCCGATGGCACGGCGGCCGAACTCGACGGCGATCTGAGGCGACGAGCCGTTGATGAACGCCACGAGCGCCGTGCGCACGACCTGGAAGGGGATGCCCTCGTCGGCGACCTTGTGCTCGATGTTCGTCGCGAACGGGCCGAAGAAGCCGTACGACATCAGAATGCCCAAGAACGTGCCGACGAGCGCTGCGCCGATGGAGTGACCGAGCACCTCGGGCGGCTCGGAGATCTTGCCCATCGTGATCACCACGCCCAGCACGGCGGCCACGATGCCCAGGCCCGGGAGCGCGTCACCGGTCTTGTTGATCATCTGCGCCGGGATCAAGTGCTGGTGGTGGTGCGCGTCGATGTCCATCTCCATCAGCGCGTCGAGCCGATAGCCCTCGATCGTCGTCGACGACACGACCTTGAGGTTGTCGGTCATGAACTCGACGAGATGATGGTCGTGCAGCACGGCGGGGTAGGCCTTGAAGAGCGCGCTGCCCTCAGGATTCTCGACGTCCTGCTCGATGGAGATCAGGCCCTCTTTGCGGATCTTGGAGAGGATCGCGTTGATGCAGCCTAAGAGCTCTAGGTAGAACGCCTTGTCGATGTGCAGCGTCGCGAAGACGACCTTAAAGCCTGCCATCGTGGCTTTCAGGACCTTAGGCGGGCTTGAGATGATCAACGCACCGATGGCGGCGCCGAAGATGATCAGCAGCTCGATCGGCTGCCAGAGCGTGCCCATGTGGCCCTTCTCAAGGGCGTAGCCACCGATGACGCAGACGAACACGACGAGGATGCCCACGATGGCGGTCATGGACTGAATATTCTCCTGCGC
>Ga0209598_10001603_pt1 | contig 18465 bp, 18 predicted proteins | sample M_140807_EF_Meta_FD_187317 | JGI IMG/M metagenome (GOLD analysis project Ga0209598, IMG submission 187317) | Freshwater microbial communities from Lake Montjoie, Canada to study carbon cycling - M_140807_EF_MetaG (SPAdes) (version 2) | ecosystem: Environmental > Aquatic > Freshwater > Lake...
GCGAACAGGCTCATGTTCACGTCGACGCCGCTGGCCTTCTTGAAGTCGGCCAGGGTGGTGTCACCGATGTAGGTGTCCCAGTTGTAGAAGTTCAGCTTCGGCTCTTCCCCACCGCCGGCGGGGGCCGCGCCCGGCTTCGAGCAGGCGCTGAAGGAGACCCCGACCGCTGCGGCGCCCAGGGCGGTGAGCAGGCTCCGGCGGGACGCGCCGCGTCCAGAAAGCATCGACATCGGGTGTTTCTCCCCAGAGGCTGAAGTCCTTGGGTGAAAGAAGATGGCGCCTGAGCGCCGGGATCAATCCCGAAACGACCGGGCGACCGCCAGTTTCAGGCGTTGCCCAGATACCAGTCATAGTCGAGGGCGGTGACCGCCGCACCGAACCGGTCCTGCTCGGTGCGCTTGACCGAGACGAACATGTCCACGAAGCGCGACCCCAGGTAGTCCCTAAGGACCTCGGAGGCCTCCAGGCGATCTACAGCGGCCACCCAGTCCGTGGGCAGGCGGACCCCGTCCCGGGCTGCCGCAGCGTAGCCATCGCCCTCGACGGGCGGGCCGGGATCGATCCGGTGGGTAAGGCCGTGGTGGGCGGCAGCCAGGAGGGCGGCCAGCACCAGGTGCGGATGGGCATCAGCCCCGGCCACGCGATGCTCCACGTGCCGGGTGATGGGCGGGCCGGCCGGCACCCGGAGGGAAACCGTGCGGTTGTTCACGCCCCAGGTCGGTGCCACGGGGGCGTAGGAGTTGGCGCGGAACCGCCGGTAGCTGTTGGCGTTGGGCGCCAGTATGGCCATGCAGTCCGACATCAGGGCCTTCATGCCGCCGATGGCGTGCCGCAGGAGGTCAGAGCCCTCGAGCCGGTCATCGGCGCACAGGTTGGCGCTTGAGGCGTCGGCAAAGCTGAGGTGGACGTGGAAGCCGCTGCCGGCACGGTCGGCCCAGGGCTTGGCCATGAAGGTGGCCTCGCAGCTGTGGCGCGGGGCGATCCCCTTGACCGCGCGCTTGTAGCGTACGGCGTCATCGGCGGCGGCCATGGCGTCGGGCTTGTGGTGCAGGGTCAGTTCCAGCTGGGCCGGGGCGAATTCGGAGATCGCACCCTCGAGGGGGATGCCCAGGATATCGGCTGTGGCCCAGAGCTCGCGCAGGAAGGGCGCATGATCCTCGATCTCGGGAAGGCCATAGACCTGGATACCCTCGGGCCTTCGGCCGGTGCGGACTGATCGCGCCGGCAGGACCTCGCCGTTCGGGCCCCGGGCCATGTCGACCAGGTAAAACTCCAGCTCGCAGGCAGCGACGGGGGTCAGGCCATCGGCCGCATAGCGATCGAGGACCCGGCGCAGCACATGCCGCGGATCGAGGTCGTTGGGGGCTCCGTCCAGCTCGTACATGGACAGAAAGACTTGGGCGACATCGGGGCCCAGCCAGGGCGCAGGGGTCAGGGTTCCCGGGATGGGACGGGCCCGGCGGTCGGCGTCGCCGTCCTCCCAGACCAGTCCGGTGTCCTCGCAGTCGGCACCCAGGGTGTCGACCACCAGGATGGAGCCCGGCAGGAAGCGGCCATAGTCATAGACCGCCGGCAGTTCCTCGATCCGCAGGCGCTTGCCGCGCGGTACGCCGGTCATGCCTGTGAAGACGACCTCGACGAACCGGATCTCGGGGTGGGCGGCCATGAAGGCCCGGCATTCCTCGGGATCAGCGACAGGGTTGGCGACCATGGAAGGAACCTCGGATCAGATGTCACGGGCACCTTTGCCACGCCCGGCCGGACGCGCCAACCGGGGCCGAGCGCTTACCCCGGAAGCTTCAGCTCGGACTCAATCATCTTGGAGACCCGTTCCATGGGCGCCTGGGAGGTGGTGATCAGCCCCACGGCGCTGTTGTCCATGTCGATGATCAGGCTCAGGGCAAGGGCGATCAGGACAAAGAGACCACTGGTCGAGATGAAGTGCCGGGATCCTAACGCCGCAAGGGTCAGCCCGACAAGAAACGACGACCCGACCGCATAGGCCAAAAGGCTCCGGAGGATACGCTCCGGGATCTTGGCGTCGAAGGCCGCGTAACGTCGCTCCGCGTCGTCGAACATTTCATTGGTGGCGTTGAGAAGTGGGACAGAGATGCGTTGCCCCTCCGGCGTCTCCAGCGCCCGGTCCGTGACCTCCCAGATCTTCGCCTGGATCTGGCCTGTCTGCACGCTAACCGCCTCTACCGCTTTAGGGTCCCCACCGGTCCGGCTGAAGCCCATCCGGACCCGGATATATTCGGCCATGAGGCTGTTGAGTTCCCGGCTGTGGCCAGGGTTCAGGAGCTGATGACGAAGGTGCGCCGTGGAGATGGTGTTGGCCTCATGGGTCACGAGGTCCCGGCGCAGTTCGAAGTTGGACTGGGCCATTCCAAAGGTGAAGCCGATCAGGAGCGCCAGAAGCGTGAGGGCCGACGACATAACGAAGGACGATCCTTCTTCGCTTGTCATTTCCCGTCGCTGCCGCGACCAGCGATTGCACCTATAGCCGACTTCCTTGGTCAGGATCAGCAGGGCCGCAAGGCCGATCAGGGTCAGGTTGGATATCAGCATGGCGCGCGCCCTCCTCCGGGCCGCCTATTCCCGGGTGGGCGCCCCGGTGGGAACATAGACCTCTCCACCCCCATCGCGGAAGCGCTGGGCCATCTCGGCCATGCCCTCGGCCACGTCATTCTGGGCCGCAGCCGCGTCGCGAATCTCCTGGCTGATCTTCATGGAGCAGAATTTCGGACCGCACATCGAGCAGAAGTGAGCGGTCTTGAAGGCCTCCTTGGGCAGGGACTCGTCGTGATAGGCGCGGGCGGTCTCCGGATCCATGCCGAGGTTGAACTGGTCCTCCCAGCGGAACTCGAAGCGGGCCCGGGACAGGGCGTCATCCCAGGCGCGGGCGGCCGGGTGGCCCTTGGCGAGGTCTGCAGCGTGGGCGGCGATCCGGTAGGCGATGACCCCGTCCTTGACGTCCTTGCGGTCGGGAAGCCCCAGGTGCTCCTTCGGCGTGACGTAGCAGAGCATGGCCGTGCCAAACCAGCCGATCATGGCCGCGCCGATGGCTGAGGTGATGTGATCATAGCCAGGCGCCACATCCGTGGTCAGCGGGCCCAGGGTGTAGAAGGGCGCCTCGCCACAGACCTCCAGCTGCTTGTCCATGTTGGCCTTGATCTTATGCATGGGCACGTGGCCCGGCCCCTCAATCATGGTCTGGACCCCGTGCTTCCAGGCCACCTTTGTCAGCTCGCCAAGGGTCTCCAGCTCGGCGAACTGGGCGGCGTCGTTGGCGTCGGCCAGGCAGCCTGGCCGCAGCCCGTCGCCCAGGCTGAACGAGACATCATAGGCCCGCATAATCTCGCAGATGTCCTCGAAGTGCTCGTAGAGGAAGTTCTCGCGGTGATGGGCCAGGCACCACTTGGCCAGGATGGAGCCGCCCCGGGAGACGATGCCGGTGACCCGCTTGGCCGTCAGGGGGACGTAGGCCAGCCGGACCCCGGCATGGATGGTGAAATAGTCCACGCCCTGCTCGGCCTGCTCGATGAGGGTGTCGCGGAAGACTTCCCAGTTGAGATCCTCGGCGACGCCGCCGACCTTCTCGAGGGCCTGGTAGATGGGCACCGTACCGATCGGGACCGGGCTGTTACGGACAATCCAGTCGCGGATGTTGTGGATGTTGCGGCCGGTGGACAGGTCCATCACCGTGTCGGCACCCCAGCGGATCGCCCAGACCATCTTGTCCACCTCGTCGGCGACTGTGGAGAGGACGGCGGAATTGCCGATGTTGGCGTTCACCTTGACCAGGAAGTTGCGGCCAATGGCCATCGGCTCCAGCTCGGTGTGGTTGATATTGGCCGGGATGATCGCCCGCCCCCTGGCCACCTCGTCGCGGACGAATTCGGGGGTCACGAAGTCGGGGATGGCGGCGCCAAAGTCCTCGCCGTCGCGCAGGGTCGGATCCGAGGCCTGGCGACGCAGGTTCTCGCGGATCGCCACGTACTCCATCTCAGGCGTGATGATCCCCCGGCGCGCATAGTCCAGCTGGGTCACCGTCGCGCCAGCGCGGGCGCGGTAGACCCGGCGGGGCGTGTCGAAGGCCGGGGCGAGGTGGGCCCCGGAGGCCCCGCCATTGTCCTCGGGGCGGACCTGGCGGGGGATGGCGACCCTCTCCACGTCGCCCCGGGAGACCACCCAGGGCTCGCGGGTGCGGGGAAGCCCCCGGTTGATGTCGATCTCGACGGCGGGGTCAGTGTAGGGGCCGGACGGATCGTAGAGGGTGACCGGGGGCTCTTTGGCGGAGGGATGGACCGCGACCTCCCGGAACGGCACCCGGATGTCCGGCCAGAGGCTGCCCACCTGGTGCACCTTGCGGGATCCGGGGATGGCTCCGGTGGCGACACCGGGACGGATGGGATTCTGGACGTTCATGGACGCGCTCCGCATGCAGCGGGACATCCGGCTCGGGCGAGCGTTTTCGAGGCGCCATTCCCTTCGCCGGCATGACCCGGATCAGGTTCTGCGGGTCGCGGGCTCACCCGCCTCTCAGCCGCCTGCGCGCGGCTCCCCGAGGACGATGGGAACCTAGGTCGGATTTACACTCTTGGAAAGGAAAAGGGCGGCCACCGGACTGGCGACCGCCCTTCAGGGTCCAGGCCTGACCCGAGGGTCAGCCCTTCGGCGGGACCGCCGGGTTGGCGGCCGTCCGGGCCTGGGACTTCTTCGCCTCGGTGAGGATATAGGCGCGGATGTCCTCGGTCTCCTTGGCGTTCAGGAACCTCGAGAAACTGGCCATGCCGTTCTTGGCCAGGGTGCCTTCGAGGACGACCGACTTGAAGTTGTCCGCCGTGAGCAGCATCTGCGACTTGCGCAGATCCGGCAGGTAGGCCCCCGAAGCGCTCGGCCCGTGACAGACCTGGCAGTTCTCGTGGTAAAGGGCGAAGCCGTGCGTGGCGTCCCCGGAACCGGTACTTACCTGGGTCAGGTCAAGGGCCGCGATTTCCGGAATGACGTAGGGCTTAGCCGTCGCCTTGCCGCCGAGCTTGAAGACCATCAGGCGACCCGGAAGCCGGGGCCGGTCCTTCAGCATGACGGAGGCCGAGATGGGGCCCGCCCCGCCGTAGCCCACCATAAGGGCCACATACTGCTGGCCATCCAGCTCATAGGTCGAGGGTGCAGCGACGATGCCGTTGCCGGTGTCGAAGCTCCAGACCTTCTTGCCAGTGGCAGCCTCGTACGCCACGAAGTCGCCCTCGCCTGCGCCCTGGAAGACAAGTCCGCCAGCTGTGGACATGACGCCGCCGTTCCAGAAGAAGGGATGCTCAACTGTCCAGCGCGCCTTGCCAGCCACCGGGTCCCAGGCGATCAGCTGACCCTTGTACATGGCCTTGATGGCCTTGAGCTGGGCGGCGTCGTCCGGCAGGGCGTTGGCCAGGATGTCATTGCCAAGGTTCCAGCCGCCGGGCCGGTACTTGAACTCCTTGACGTTGGTGTAGGCGAAGGGCGCCGAGTGGGCGGGGATGTAGACCAGCCCTTCCTTCGGGTTAAAGGCCATTGGATGCCAGTTGTGGGCACCGAGGGGGCCCGGAAGCGCCAGGGCGGGGGCGTTCTCGTACCGTGCGCCGGGGACCTCGATGGGACGACCGGTCTTCATGTCGACGCCCTTGGCCCAGGTGACGGGGGCATAGGCATTGGCCGAGATCAGCTGGCCGGTCGCCCGGTCGACCACATAGAAGAAGCCGTTCTTGGGTGCCTGCATCAGCACCTTGCGGGGCTGGCCGGCAATGTTCAGGTCGGCCAGCATGATGTGCTGGGTGGCGGTGTAGTCCCAGCTCTCGCCCGGGGTGGTCTGGTAGTGCCAGACGTACTCGCCGGTATCCGGCTTCAGGGCGAGAATGGAGGACACGAACAGGTTGTCGCCCTTGCCGTCCGAGCGCTTCTGGTGGTTCCAGGGGGTTCCGTTGCCGACGCCGAGGTAGATGATGTCCAGGTCCGGGTCATAGGCCATGGAGTCCCAGATGGTCGCGCCGCCGCCCGTCTTCTTCCAGGTCTCGCCGAACCAGGTGCCGCCGGCCTTTTCAGCCATGATCTTGTCCGAGGCCGCGCCGTCCGGCTTACCCTCGGGGTTCGGGGCCGTGTAGAAGCGCCAGACCCTCTTGCCTGTGGCCGCGTCATAGGCGGAGACATAGCCGCGCACGCCGTACTCGGCGCCGCCGTTCCCGATCAGGACCTTGTCCTTAACGATCCGGGGGGCCCCGGTGATGGTGTAGGGCTTGGAGTTGTCGGTGGTCTGGGCCGTCCAGACCGGCTTGCCGGTTTCAGCGTTCAGGGCGATGAGACGACCGTCGAGGGTGCCGAAATAGACCTTACCCTTCCAGACGGCCACGCCCCGGTTCACGACGTCGCAGCAGGCATCATAGCCCTTGGAGCCGTCCACCTTGGGATCGAAGGACCATTTCAGGGCGCCCGTCCGGGCGTCGAAGGCAAAGACCTTGGACCAGGCAGTGGTGGTGTAGAGCACACCGTCCACCATGACCGGGGTGGCCTCCTGGCCGCGGTCGGTATCGAACTCGTAGTACCAGGAAAGTCCCAGGTCCTTGACGTTCGAGATGTTGATCTTGTCGAGGGGGCTGTAGCGCTGCTCGTCGTAGGTCCGGCCGACGGCGAGCCACTCGCCGTTGCCGGTGGCCGAGGCCAGGCGCTGCCCGTCCACCCGACCGCCCTTGCCGCCAGCCTGTCCGCAGGCTGCCAACAGGACCGTCAAGGCGAATACTCCCACAAGGCGCTTAAGCGTCATCGTTCCCTCCCCGGATCGGCCACATTGGGCCAAGCGTACTATGCGCAAGCGGGCCGGGACGGCAAGCCGTGACGTTGCATCACTTGTTGAACCCGTTAACCTCTTACTCACAAGCCGGAAACCCCGCCTTTACCTGGTACCGCCACAGTGCCGGAGGACAGCGGACTGGATCGCAGGCCACGCGCCGGGGACATGCAGTAGATGAGTAAGACGATTGTCGTGGTGGATGATGATCCGACCCAGAGGCGCCTGATCCAGGCCGTCCTCGAGCGGGAGGGCTTCACTGCGGCGCTGCTGGAAGGCGGCGATGCCCTGCTGGCGCGCCTTGCGGCCGGTTCCCCCTGCGACCTGATCCTGCTGGATCTCGTCATGCCCGGGCGTTCAGGCCTGGAAACCCTTTCCGAACTTCGATCACGCGCCCATCAGCAGCCGGTCATCGTACTGACGGCTTCCGGCGGGATCGACACCGTGGTCCAGGCCATGCAGGCCGGGGCCACGGACTTCTTCGTCAAGCCGGTGTCGCCAGAGCGGATCACCATCTCGATCCACAACGCCCTGTCCATCGGGGCGCTGCGCTCGGAGGTCGCCCAGCTGCGTAAGCGGGCGGAAGGCAGGACGACCTTCAGCGATCTGGTGGGCACATCCGCCGCCATGGGCCAGGTCCGCAGGATGGGCGAGCGGGCGGCGCGGTCTTCGATCCCGGTGCTGATCTCCGGGGAAAGCGGTGTCGGCAAGGAAGTGGTCGCCCGGGCGGTGCACGGCTCATCGGACCGCGCCGGCCGGCCCTTCGTCGCTGTGAACTGCGGGGCCATCCCCGAGGCGCTCGTCGAGTCCATCCTGTTCGGCCACGAGAAGGGGAGCTTCACGGGTGCCTCGAACCGCCATGCCGGGAAGTTCCAGGAAGCGAACGGCGGAACCCTGCTTCTCGACGAGGTCAGCGAGCTTCCTCTGGACATGCAGGTCAAGCTCCTGCGCGTCCTTCAGGAGGGCGAAGTGGATCCTGTCGGCGCCCGCAGTTCGGTCAAGGTGGATGTCCGGATCATCTCCGCAACCAACCGCGACCTCGCCCGGGCCGTCGCCGAAGGCGCCTTCCGTGAGGATCTTTTCTACCGGCTGAATGTCTTTCCCATCGAGGCACCGCCCCTGCGCGGGCGCCGAGAGGACATTCCCGAACTGGCGGACTCCTTCATCCGGCGCTTCAGCCTGGAGGAGGGCCGCCCAATCACCCGCCTCACACCGGAGACCCTGAGCCTCCTGGTCAATCACGACTGGCCGGGGAACATCCGGCAACTGGAAAACGCGATCTATAGGGCCATTGTCCTGGCCGACGGCCCCGCGCTCCAGCCCTACGACTTTCCGGCCGTCTCAGGCCTGTCTCCGCCCATACCCGCCGCCGTTGTCGAAACGCCACAGCCCGCATGGGAGGCCGCCGACACCTCCTTGGTCGCCGCGGCCACCGGCCAGGGCGAGAGTCCCGTGCGTATTCTGGACGAAGATGGCCACATCCGGTCGCTAGACGCGATCGAAGGCGATCTGATCCGCCTCGCGATCGAGCAGTATGAGGGACATATGAGCGAAATTGCGCGGCGACTCGGGATCGGAAGATCAACTCTCTACCGGAAGGTCAGGGAGAACGGCCTTGGTGAGCTGGCGGGTCTTACCGACGCCTGACCCCCGGCTTCGAGCCTGGGGTCTGTTCCGAAAACCGGCTTCCGCCTATCGGAACGGGATCTAGGGCTCGTCGTTCGCCTGCGGACCCGGACGGCGCCTTCGCCCCAGCCCCCCCCTGGCGAAGCGACCGGTCTTTGCGTCAGGTTCCCCGCCCGCAGCCTTGGCGGCGATTTCCTTGAGCTTTCTTTGCTGGAGCGCCGACAGCGCCTGGCCTGGGGCCCCCTTCTCCGGGTCGCCGAAGGCCCGGCCGAAGGTGAGGATTCGGGTCTCGACAGAACCGAGAAACTCGCCCTCCCATTCCGAAAGGTCGACCCCGGCGCGGTCCGCCTTCCGCCGCGCCCGCCTGAGCGCATTCAGCGCCGAACGGCGCGCTGCTTCCCTGGGGTCGGGCGGGCGGGACTTCAAATCTCGCCGATCGCAGCGAGGTAGAGGTCGAGGATGGCCTCCTCCTCCTGGCGTTTGGCGCGATCCTGCTTGCGGATGCGGACGACCTTGCGGATGATCTTGGTGTCAAAGCCGCCACCCTTGGCCTCGGCGAAGATCTCTTTGATCTGCTCCATGACCTCAGACTTTTCCTGCTCGAGGCGCTCGACCCGCTCGATAATGGTCCGCAGCCGTCCCTGGGCGTCCTGGTTCAGAACTTCGGAGTGGGCGTCTTCACCGGACATGGGGTCAGGCTCCTGCAGAATTGTGTCGGGGTTGGGGCTGGAAACCTAACCGTGCAGGCGAGCAGAGTCGCGGCTTCAGCCGCCTTTGAGTGGCGGCGAGTACGGATGATCTGTGGAAAACCCTCCGCCCCAGGGGGCGGCGCAGGCGTATCAGCCCTGCTTGGCTTTGAAGCGCGGGTTGGTCTTGTTGATAACGTAGACTACGCCCTTGCGGCGCACGAGCTTGCAGTCGCGGTGACGCGTCTTGAGCGACTTGAGCGAGCTTCTGACCTTCATGACCTTCGACTTCTCTGGGTGCGGGACAGGAGCCCGGGCGACCAAGTGAGCGGCGCGTATACGGAACGGGTCGCGCCGAGTCAATTGCCCCCGCGACCGCAGCGGCCTAATCCTCCTGGTATGAAGCGTCGTACCTTCCTCGCCACCGCCACAGCCGCGCTCGCGACCCCGGCGCGGGGATCGGACCCCGTCGTCGCCGGGACCGAGTCTGTCGATGCCGCCTTCCAGGCCTGGCTCGACGACTTCAGGAAAACCGCAGTCCGCTCAGGCCTACCTGCTGACCTCGTGGACCGGGAGATCTCCGGACTGACGCCCGATCCCAGGGTCCGCGGGTCCGACCGCAACCAGCCCGAGTTCTCCAGGCCCTTCAGCCATTACGTGCGACGGGCGGCCTCGGAGGATCAGGCCGCAATCGGTCGCCGACGTCTCGCCAGCCTCGATGCCGCTGCCCTGTCCAGGATCGAGTCCGAACGGGGCGTGCCCCAGGAAATCCTCGCCGCCATATGGGGCATGGAGTCCGGCTACGGGGCGGCCATGGGCGACCAGGACGTCATCCGCTCCATGGCGACCCTCGCCGCGGAAGGCCGCCGGCGCGTCTTTGCCGAGGAACAGCTTCTTGCGGCGTTGAGGATCCTGGCCTCCAGGGAGGTTTCGCGCGCCCAGCTGGTTGGATCCTGGGCCGGCGCCATGGGGCAGACCCAGTTCATCCCCTCCAACTTTCTGCGCCTGGCTGTGGATGGCGACGGCGATGGCCGTCGGGACGTCTGGGGATCGCCGATCGACGCCCTCGCCTCTTCAGCGAACCTGCTCTCCCAGGCGGGCTGGAGACGCCGGGAGCCCTGGGCGATCGAGGTCACCGCGCCGGCCGGATTCGACTATTCGGTCTGCGAGGTCCTGACATGCCCCCTCTCCCAGTGGGGGGACCTGGGGGTTTCCAGGCTGGGCGGCGGCGGCTGGCCGGCTGGAAACGGAGAGGCCAGCCTGATCGCGCCGACGGGAGCGGGCGGGCCCCTGTTCCTGCTCCTGCCCAACCACTTTGTGATCCGGCGCTACAACAATGCCGTGACCTACGCCATGGCGGTGGGCCTGCTGGGGGACCGGATCGCCGGACGGCCTGGGCTGGTCCGGCCCTGGCCGGAGGAGACTCCCCTTTCGCTTTCAGACCGGACCGGCGCCCAGACCGCCCTGAAGTCGCAAGGATACGACGTGGGAGAGGTCGACGGGGTCATGGGTCTGAAATCGCGTCAGGCCCTGCGCGCCTGGCAGAAGTCCCGTGGCCTTGTGGCGGACGGCTACCTGTCTCCAGACATGATCGCCAGGCTCCGCAGCGGCGGTTAGACCAGGGCCTCGTCGGGCCCCTCGACCCGGGCAGGCCGCGGATTGGCGGACCTCAGCTGGGGGTTCCGATAGGCGAAGATCAACATGGCGACCATCAGCCCGGCGTTCAGGAGGAAGGGCGCAGCCTGGATGTGCTGGTAGAGGAGGACAAAGGCGGGCGCGAGAACCACGTTGATCCCATTGACGGCTGCAATCGCGCCAGCGGCGCGCGCCTGCTCCTCGAGGCGCACGGCCAGGGAAGCCCCCACCGTAAATCCTGGGCGGGCGAGGCCGAACCCCAGGCTTGAAATGGCGTAGCCGGCCACCACGCCCCAGTAGTCCGGCGCGGCCGCAACGATCAGGTTGCCCACAGCAGCAACGCCGACCCCCCAGCGCAGAAGCTGGCGCGGCGTCATCGCGAACCGCGGGATCAGGCCCCACTGGGCGAGAAGACCTGCCATGGCACCGAACATCATGGCGATGGCGATGAAGCCCTGGGCGACGGTCGGGGAGACACCGAGCTTGTCAATGATCAGGAAACCCAGGGTCTGGCCCTGGGCCGTCTGGCTGACCGCGACGATGAATCCGTAGATCAGGAAGGGTGTCAGCCGGGGGTCCAGCCACATCGGTCGGCCACGCACTACAGGCTCCGACCGAGGGGATTTCCCCGGCGACGTCAGGGGCCAATAGAGGCTCTCCGGCAGCCGGCGCCAGACGATTACGAGCATAACGCCGGCGATGACGGAAAAGCAGGCCATAGGCCCCGCCAGGCCGAGCAGGGGCAGGATGAAGAGCGGCGCGAGGAAGGGACCGATCACAGTTCCCAGGCTGAAGGCCCCAGCAAGCCCGGAGATGGACTGGGTACGCTGCGCCTCGGGCGTGTACTCGGCCACATAGGCCTGGGTCGCGGGGTTCGACGCCGCGCCGAACAAGCCGAAGAGGGCCCGGGCCAGCAGGAAGAGGATGAAGATCACGACCGGTGCCGCCAGCTGGTGCAGACCGGCAGCCACCACCACTGCACAAAGGGCCATGGAGACCATGAACCCCGCCAGCCCCACCATCATCAGGGGCTTGCGTCCGTAACGATCAGATATCCGCGCCCAGAAGGGTGAGGAAAAGGCCCAGAGCAGGGCAGATAGCGAAAAGACCGCAGCGACCATCGGGTCTGGCATGCCGATCGACCGGCCAATGGCGGGAAGCACGGAGATCATCCCGGTGTTTCCCATGGCTGTGACCATGGAGACGGCGAAGATGATCGCGAAGGAGGACCGCGGCAGGCCGCTGGGACCTCCAGCCGCGGGCGTGGGCGCGGTGGACATGGCCGGGTGATAGGTCCGCCGCGGCCGACGCGCCACCCCCGATCATGCTCACCGGACGTTAAGCATTCCGGTCCAAGCTTGAGACTGGTTCGAATCGGGCGCCGTTCGCATGTTCCAGATCATTGGCATTGTCCTGCTCTTCGTCTGCGTGTTCGGGGTCTATGTCATCTCCGGCGGCAAGCTGGACGTGGTCATGCACGCCGCGCCCCATGAGATGGGCACCATCCTCGGCGCCGCCATAGCCGCGCTCCTGATCGGCAGCTCCCTGGATGTCATCAAGGGCGTCGGCGGCGGGATGGCCAAGATCTTCGCCGGCCCTAAGTGGAAGGCTGCCGACTACAGGGACCTGCTCTCCCTCCTGTTCCTTCTGACAAAGACCATGAAGGCCAAGGGGGTCATCGCCCTCGAGAGCCACATCGAAAATCCGCACGAGTCGACCCTGTTCGGCCGCTTCCCCAAGATCGTGAAGGATCACTTCGCAGTCGATTTCATCTGCGACACCCTTCGCATGATGACCATGAACCTCGAGGACCCTCACCAGGTCGAGGACGCCATGGAGAAGCAGCTCGAGAAGCACCATCACGAGGCGCTCGGGCCGGCCCATGCCCTCCAGACCATGGCTGACGGCCTTCCCGCCCTAGGGATCGTGGCCGCCGTGCTCGGGGTCATCAAGACCATGGGCTCGATCACGGAACCGCCAGCGGTGCTCGGTGCCATGATCGGCAGCGCCCTGGTCGGCACCTTCCTCGGGGTGTTCCTGGCCTACGGGCTCGTGGGCCCCTTCGCGGTCCGGCTGACCGCCATCATCGAGGAAGAATCGGCCTTCTACCGCATCATCCAGTCCGTGCTGGTGGCACACCTGCATGGAAACGCAGCCCAGATCTCGGTCGAGATCGGCCGCGGCAGCGTGCCGACCCTGACCCAGCCGTCCTTCACGGAACTTGAGGAAGCCCTTCAGGCGATCCCGCCCGAGGCCTGAGACGCGAGATCCTGTTCCGATAAGCGGGAACCGGCTATCGGAACAAAATCTAGAGCGGGAATACCCGGTTAACGTGGCCCATCTTGCGACCCTCCCGGGCCTTGCGCTTGCCATAGAGGTGCAGACGGGCGTTAGATTCGCCAGCGATTGCCGGCCAGTCCTGCACGGCCTCGCCCAGCAGGTTTTCCATCTCGACACGAGCCCGAGCCTCGACCGGCCCCAAGGACCAGCCGGCGACGGCCCGGATGTGCTGCTCGAACTGGTCCGTTGCAGCGCCGTCCTGGGTCCAGTGCCCGCTATTGTGCACGCGAGGGGCGATCTCGTTGACCAGGAGAGAGGCGTCCTCGAGCTCGAACAGCTCGATCCCAATGACGCCGACATAGCCTAGACCTGAGAGGATCCGGTCCGCGATCCGGCCGGCCTCGTTCGCCTGTCCCGGCGCCAGGACCGCGGGCGCGGAGGATAGGTGAAGGATGCCGTTCCGGTGGACGTTTTCGGCCAGGGGGAAGGTCGCCGACGCCCCGCTCCAGCCGCGGGCGGCGATCACGGACAGTTCTCGACGGAAGGGTGCCGGCGCCTCGACGATCACCGGGCGACCGCCAAGCGACAGGAAGACTTCGGCCGCCGCCTCGGGCGAATTCGCCCAGGCCTGGCCCTTGCCGTCGTATCCATCGCGCCGGGTCTTGATGAGCACCCGGCCGCCCAGGTCCGCGGAGGCCCGGGCCGCGGCTTGGGGCGAGTCCGCCGCCGCGAAGGCGACGGTTGGAGCGCCGGCAGCGTTGAGGAAGGATTTTTCTTCCACCCGGTCCTGGGCCACGGCGAGGGCTTGCGCACCGGGCGCAACCGGAACGCCGAGCCCGATCAGGATGGCGAGCGCGCCGGCGGGCACATTCTCGAACTCCAGGGTCACGACACCGCTGATCCGGGCTAGGCGCGTGAGGGCCTCGGGATCGTCATAGGCGGCGCAGAGATGCAGGGCGCAAACGCGGGATGCCGGGCAATCCGGCTCGGGGTCCAGGATGGCCACGTCGAAGCCCAGGCGCGCTGCGGCCAGGGCCAGCATGCGTCCGAGTTGGCCGCCGCCGAGGATTCCGATCGTCGATCCGGGAGCGAGCGGCGTCATGCGGTGGTCAGTCGTCCGCCACAGTCTCAGCCACCGAGGCGGTCAGGGCGCGTCGCCAGTCCGACAGCCGCACCGCAAGCGCGGGATCGGAAAGCGCGAGGATCTGGGCGGCGAACAGGCCCGCATTGCGGGCGCCGGGCTCGCCGATGGCCAGGGTTCCCACCGGAACACCCGCCGGCATCTGGACGATGGACAGGAGGCTGTCCATGCCCTTCAGGGCCTTGGACTCGATGGGGACGCCGAGCACGGGCAGGTCGGTGAGGGCGGCCGTCATGCCCGGCAGGTGGGCCGCGCCCCCTGCCCCGGCGATGATCACCCGGACGCCGGCGTCGCGGGCGCCCTGGGCGAAGGCGACCATCCGAAGGGGGGTCCTGTGGGCGGACACCACGCGCGCCTCCCAGCCGACTTCCAGAGCGTCGAGCATGTCGGCAGCCCCTTTGAGGGTTGGCCAGTCAGACCGGCTGCCCATGATGATGGCGACGGGTGCGGTGGAACCGCTCATGGCATGGACCCCTGTCGGCGAGGCGGGCCAGAATAGGCACCGTCCTCCTAGGGTCAACACACCGTGCATAAAATGTTAATGTGACTGGAGATTCGCGGGGCCCCAGCATGGTTCTCAAGATCACAGGCGCAAGAAACCAGCCATTTTCGGACATCCGAAAGCGTGCCCTCATGCAGGCTGGCGCCAAGGTGGTGGGCCGCGGGCCAACCCGGCCAGACGAGACCGCCTTCCTCGGCCTCTCCGAAGCGGACCTGACCCCGGCCGTCCAGGGGGCCATACGAACCCTGCTGACCGAGGTCGACGACCTACGCCAGGAGGTGTCTCGGCTGAAGGCCCGGCTGAACCAGGCGGAGATCCTGGCCGACCAGGACCCCCTCACGCCGGCCCTCAACCGCCGGGCCCTGATGCGGGAGCTCGAACGCATCCGGACCTTCAGCCACCGCTACGGATCGCCCGCGGCGTTGGTCTATATCGACCTCGACGACTTCAAGAGCGTCAATGACCGGTTCGGTCATGCGGCGGGGGACGAGGCGCTCCGTGCAGTCGCAGACCGCCTCCGCAGCCAGATGTCCGGGCCGGACCTCGTGGCCCGTATTGGCGGTGATGAATTCGCGGTCGTGTTTGGCCAGGCGACCCTCGCCGGCGCCGAGGCCCGCGCCCGAAACCTGGCTCGGTCCCTGGAGTCGACGCCCATCCGGTTCGGCGAATGGTCAGCGCCCATCCACGTATCCTTTGGTGTGAGCGAGATCACCCCGGACCTGGCGCCCGAGGAGGTGGTCGCCCGCGCAGATGCGGCCATGTATGCCCGTCGCCGGGAACGCCGCAGCTAGATCCTGTTCCGAATTCACGAGGTGATGTCGTCAGGCGATGATGTCGTCAGGCGATGATATCTGGGGTCAGCCGGTCCTTGATCCGCTGGATCTCGTCCTTCAGGGCCAGCTTCTTTCGCTTGAGCCTGCGGATCACAAGCATGTCCGGCATTGGGGCCTGGCCGATGGCCTGGATGGCGACCTCCAGGTCGTTGTGGTCCAACTGAAGTTCTGCCAACCGCCTGCGGATCGCAGGCTCGTCCGCCTCTTCCGGAAGGCCTGCCCTCATGCTTGCCCTCCCCGTCCGGGAGATGGCGCCCGCAGACCGGGCAGGCCTGACGACAAGATGTGCATGTGGCGATCCCGGAACTGCGAAGGGCCCAAAAGCAACCTTATGTGATCTGACAGCCCGCGCCAGCGGGTGTTCACTACTTCCAGTCGAATGGAAGGAGACCCTACGTCATGTCCATAGACGGTCGCATCCGCGAACTCAGCCGCAGGCACCTGTCCCTGGAAGCCCAGCTCCAGGACGCCCTCGCCCACCCCAGCTCACAGGATGAAGTGATCCGCGAGATCAAGCGACGAAAGCTGCGCCTCAAGGAAGAGCTCGAACGCCTGAGGGCCGGGACTCGATCCGCCGCCTGACGCCGGGATCAGGCGTCGTCGTCTGTCCGGGGCCAGGACTCGGCTCCGGTTTCCGCGGCGGGCTCCAGGGTCGGCCCCTCCGGCTCGACAATCCCCTTTCGGGCATTGTCCCGGATGCGCTTGTCCGCCGCCTTGCGGACGATGTCATCCAGCTCGATCTGGGTCGACAGTCCCAGGCTGACGGGATCCACCGGCTTGATGTTGGCCGAGTTCCAGTGGGTGCGGTTGCGGACCTGGTCGATGGTGGCCTTGGTGGTCCCCAACAAGCGCGAGATCTGGGGGTCGGTCACCTCGGGGTGGTTGCGGACGAACCAGGCGATGGCATCTGGGCGGTCCTGCCGTCGGGAAACGGGTGTGTAGCGCGGTGCCTTCTTGGTCGGCTTCAGGTGCTCAGCATGACGGCTCTTCAGGGCCACCATCCGGCGCTTGGGATCCTGCTGGGCGGCGTCAATTTCCTCCCGGGACAGCTGACCATTGGCGATCGGATCCGCGCCGCGGATATCCCGGGCGACCTCGCCGTCGGCGATACCCTTCACTTCAAGGGGATGGAGCCCACAGAGATCGGCGATCTGCTCGAAGGTCAGAGACGTATTGTCGACCAGCCAGACAGCGGTCGCCTTCGGCATCAGAATGTCGGCCATGAAGGTCTCCTGAAATGACGGCGCCCGGCCTTGCGACCGGGCGCTGCGTTAAGCCAGAAGAGCTATACCCCTGAATCTGGTCTTCAGTCGAGGGGGCGACGATCAAGGATACGCAGGCCGTATCCCGCCGACCCTGGGAGGACGGTTTCCGAATTGGTCAACAGAACCATATCGCGGACGCCAAGGTCGATAAGGATCTGTGCGCCCACGCCATAGTCGCGCAGGACATTGGCTCCATGGTCAACCTCAGGGTCGGCTCCGTAGCGCTCGGAGAGCCAGGCCGGATTAGTGTCGCTGATGAAGACGGCAACGCCGGCACCTTCCTCTGCTGCGATCTTCTCCAGCGCCTGCTGGACGAGGGCGTTCCGGCCCCCACCGGCACCCAGCATGTCGGCCGCCAGGTCCAGGCGGTGCATGCGGACCAGGGTGGGACGGTCTGGCTCGATCCGTCCCCGGGTCAGCACCAGGTGCTCGGTGCGGTCCAGGATGTTCCGGTAGATCACCATCCGGAAGCGACCGCCGAAGGCGCTGTCGATCGGGGTCTCCAGCACCCGCTCCACCTGGCGCTCGGTGCGCCGGCGATAGGCGATGAGGTCGGCGATGGTGCCAATCTTCAGGCCGTGGGTCTGGGCGAAGACGATGAGGTCGGGAAGGCGGGCCATGGACCCGTCGTCCTTCATGATCTCGCAGATCACGCCCGCTGGGTTCAGGCCCGCCAGGCGCGAAATGTCGACGGCGGCCTCGGTATGGCCAGCCCGGACCAGGACGCCGCCGTCCCGGGCGACGAGGGGGAAGACATGGCCCGGCGAGACAATGTCGCCGGCGCCCTTGGTGGGGTCGACCGCTACGGCGATGGTGTGAGCGCGGTCATGCGCTGAAATGCCCGTGGTCACCCCCTCGCGGGCTTCGATGGAGACCGTGAAGGCGGTGCCGTGACCCGACTGGTTGTCCGCCGCCATCGGGGGCAGGCGCAGATGGCGTGACCTTTCCCCGGTGATGGACAGGCAGATCAGGCCGCGGGCGTGCTTGGCCATGAAGTTGATCTGCTCGGGCGTGGCGAACTGGGCAGGGATGATGATATCGCCCTCGTTCTCGCGGTCCTCGGCGTCGACCAGGATGTAGGGGCGACCATTGCGGGCGTCCTCGATGATGTCCTCGATCGGGGAAATGGCGGACTCGCCGGCTGAGGCGGGGGTGTCTGTGACGAGATAGGGGCGCTTCATGACGTGAACCTCATCCTTGCAAACTGGACGACCTGGGCTGCGACGGTGTCGAGCTGCCAGGCGTCGCGGGGCTCCAGGGGCCGGCCGTCGGGCCCAAACGAATCGGAATTCACGCTCATGGCGGCGCCGAAGGGGGTCGGCCAGCCACGCATGGCGTGGATGATGGAACGGACGGCGGTGAGGGTCGTGCCCGCCGCCTGCAAGCCGGCAGCGGTTACGATCACACCGACCGCCCGATCAGAGAAATAGGGACGCGCGTCGTCGCGGAGAAGCTCCAGCGTATCCAGGGCGTTCTTCATCACCCCGGAGAGCGAGCCGTGGTAGCCCGGCGTCGCGATGATCAGGCCATCTGCGCTCCGGATGATCTCGGCCATCTCGTCCTGTCTTGGAGTTGGCCCCCCGGGGCGCGGATCATAGATCGGCAGCTCGGCCAGGAAGTCCCCGCCCACCAGGCGGGTGCGGGCACCAAGGGCCTCGGCGGCACCGAGGGCAGCGGCCA
>Ga0209598_10001604_pt1 | contig 18464 bp, 17 predicted proteins | sample M_140807_EF_Meta_FD_187317 | JGI IMG/M metagenome (GOLD analysis project Ga0209598, IMG submission 187317) | Freshwater microbial communities from Lake Montjoie, Canada to study carbon cycling - M_140807_EF_MetaG (SPAdes) (version 2) | ecosystem: Environmental > Aquatic > Freshwater > Lake...
TGTCACGATGCTTCCCCGGCATGCGCGATGCCGCGAACGAGGCAGGTGCTGGCTGGTATGCAACCTGGCCGCGCCGGTTTCCGCTGTGGCAGATCGATCACACCTTGCTGGGTCCGGGGCTGCGCTGCCTCCGTGCGTGGACCCTGGATCCGGAGACATCGTCGCATCGGATGACGATGTCGATCCTTGCGCCGGCCAACGAAGCTTCGAATTGATGCGGCGTCAGCGCGCCGACGAACTCATCGCTGTCACGATGGAGTTGAACAGTTCAAGTTGGCGGCGGGTCGTCAACTCGCGCTCTTCGGAAGGAAGATCCTTGAGCTTGGTGAGCAAGTGCGCGTCGCCCAGCCAGATCGCGCTGCCGTCGCTTCGGAGCGCGTTCACGCCGAAGCGGTGATTCACGTCCTGTCGGGTTCGCATGCCATCGGTCACCAGAATCTCCGGTGTGCGGGCGCGTGCAGACTGTCGGGCCAACACGCGCTGGTTCCAGTCGGCCCAATAGTGATAGTTGCCGTAAACCGTTTCGCCGGGCAGCGGCAACTCGATCGATGGATCGAACTGCGCGTTCTGGTTGTCGATCGTGTGTGTGGCATTGTGCGCGGGGCAGAAGTACGAGCGCTTGTCATCGAGGTATCGACGACTTCCCATGCCCAGCTTGCCCAGCCCATCCCAGGAAGTGTCGCCGTTGGTATCGGTGAAGGACAGCGCCATCAACTGCTGCGGGCGTCGGTTGTCGGTGTAGGCGGAATCGGGCAGGCTCTCGCCTCGGTACTCGCTGGCGTAGGACATGAGGCCCACGTGGATGGCGCGCATGTTGTTCTGGCACATCAGCCGCAGCGCCATCGTTCGAACATTGGCGAAGGCCGGCATCAGGATCGCTGACAGGATGCTGACGACCGCGAGCGTGACCAGCAGCTCAATGAGGCTGAATCCGCGCGCGTTGCGCCTGTTCTTGGGATGGCGTGGGGGGTTCACCATGACTGCATAACGCGTTGCGGACGCTTGGGTTTGGATCCGCAACGCAGGCAAGATGCCACGGGGATGCGGCTTTGCGAGAAAAATCGCGTTTCTTTTCTGACTTCATCTCAAGTCGGTGTAGGTTGTGGTTGGAGCGGCCTGTTGTGCCGTTACAAAGACAACCTGAAATTGGAGGAGTGGAACAATGGTCATTCAATCTGGCGACGAGGAATGGGTGCTGATGAGCCGTGTGGCTTCGGGCGATGAAACCGCCATTTCGGAGCTGTACGAGCGCTTTGGAGCCCTTGTTTTCAAGACCGCACGTCAGGTGCTGAACAGCCGCGCAGAGGCCGAAGACGCCTCGCAGGAAGTGTTCGTGCGCCTCTGGAAGACCGCTGACCGCTTCGATCCGCGTCGCGCCCGCCTGGTGACCTGGGTGATGCTGATCGCGCGTCGCTACCTGATCGATCGTCTGCGCCGCAAGGTGGCTCGTCCCGAGACGCTGGGTCTCGAAGCCGAGACCGAGAGCGCCTTCCTTGGCGCGGAGCAGGGCCAGGCGCCCGTGCTCCCGAACGAGTCCAATGCCGCGCTGAAGGCCCGAATTCAGGAATTGCCGGCGCTTCAGCGCGAAGTGATCGAGCGCACGTACCTGCACGGGTTCACGTTGCGCGAAGTCAGCGAGCAGCTGAATGCGCCCCTGGGCACCGTGAAAAGCGCCCTGAGCCGCGGTTTGGCCCGTCTGCGCGAGCGCATGGGTGACGCGGAACAGCACCTGGCCTGATAATTTGACTGCATCGCAGATGGATGCAACCGCTCCGTTGAGCGCTTCGTATTCATCTGCAATCTGAGGGAGTGGCGGTTGCCGAAAGGCTTCCGGGTTGGTGCCGCCGCCCCTCGTATGTGACATCAGTTTGTCACGGGCTGGACGGCACAGGGTGTCGTGGGGATTCGTTTCCACGACAAGATCGGCGAATCGTTGGCCGATCGATGGAAGGTGAAGGGTGCCGTCTATGAACTCTCCTGAACTGCTGCGCCGCGAGGAACTGATCGAGCAAGCCTCTCTGGATGCCTTGGGGCTTCTGGATGCATTCGAGGCCGCTCACTACGCGAAGAGCTTCCATGCCGCGCCGGCCTCCGTGCAGGAGGAGATCCGCCAGCTGCAGGCCGAGATCGCGACCGATGCCAGCCTGCTGAGCGACGAGGAGCCGCCCGCCGGCCTGCGTGGCCGCGTGATGGGCGCGGTGATGGATTCGATCGAGCACGAGACCCGCGAACTGCAGCCGATCGCCACGATCGGTTCGCGCGCGCGCCGCGTCGCCGCTGCTGGCGCGACTGCAACCGCCACGGACATCGCTGGCGTGGTCAGGGATGAGCGCATGCATCTTCAGTATCACTCGATGCAGCGCAGCGTGGCAGTGTGGCGCGCGGCATCGGTGGCGCTGGCGGCATCGCTGCTCGGCAGCTTCCTGTGGCTGAACGTGATCACGCACGAAGCCATGTCGATCGCGCAGCTTGCACAGGGTCAGGCCACGCAGGCGCAACTGATCGAGATGCTCGGCACGGATTTTGCGACCTTTCTGAACAACAAGTCGATGCGCATCCGCTCGGTGGTGGCCGCAAGGCCCGGCGAGAGTGATGCTGCGGTGATGTACTGCGACCCGAAGAACGGTGACGGCTATCTGGTGGGCTTCAGTCTGACGCAGGTCGGTACGTACACCATCCGTTCCGTGGCCGCCGATGGCACGAGCATCCAACTCGGTCAGGTGATCGGTGGCGCACGACTGGTCGCCACTCGCCTGCAGCGCATCGATGCCACGCGACTGGAACACTCACGCATCGAGGTAGTGGACGAAGTCGGTCGTCTGATCCTTCTTGCGGAACGAACTTGACGGCCTCGGGCCGTCGTTGGACCCCCTTTCATTCCTTCCTGAGCACAGGCGCCGCAGATCTCCCTCCGCGGCGCCTGTCTCTTTTTCGACTTCGATACCTTCTTGGCCATGGTGATCTGGCTCAATGGCGCGTTTGTGGAAGGTGATGCCGCCCGCGTGTCCGCCCTGGACGCTGGACTGCAGCACGGGGTGGGACTGTTCGAGACCATGCAGGCGAGGCACGGTCGCGTGTTCCGGCTGGCCGACCATCTGGATCGGTTGGCGGAGAGTGCGGCCGAGCTGGGCTTGGCCGATCCGCTGCGGGTGGAGCCGCTGGCGCAGGCGGTGGAGCAGGTGATGGCGAAGTGGGCACGGCCGGATGCGCGCGTTCGCCTGACGCTGACCGGTGGCGTGGTGAACATGCTGCGTGAGGCGCGCGATGGCAAGCCGGTGGAGATCGAGCCCACGCTGATGATCGTGGCTTCGCCGCCGACGCCGTTCCCCGAGCCCCTGTTCGAGCAGGGCGTGGGGGTGATGGTGGCCGATGACAAGGTGAGCCCGCTGGATCGCTTCGGCGGTCACAAGACGCTGTGGTACTGGCCGCGCTTGGCGGCACTTCGTGCGGCAGCGCAGGCGGGTGCGGCCGAGGCGCTGTGGTTCGACGTGACCAACCGGCTGTGCTGCGCTTGCACCAGCAACGTGTTTCTGGTGAAGGGTGACCGGCTGCTCACGCCGATCGCGCGAAACGAGGAACCGAAGGGCGGTCTTCGTAGTCCGGTGATGCCCGGCATCGCGCGCCGCACCGTGATCGGGCTTGCGGGTGAATGCGGACTGCGTCTGGAGCGCGCCAGCCTGACGATCGACGATGTGCTGGGTGCCGACGAGGCGTTCCTGACGAACGTGAGTTGGGGGGTGCTGCCGGTGGTGCGGGTGGAGCGCAGCGCGATCGGCGGTGGCACGCCTGGCGAGGCCACGCGCCGACTGCGCAAGGCATGGCTGGAAACGGTGGAGGCCCAGACATCGGCCTGATCGGCGCGCGCGTGTGGACAAGTTTCCTGCGGGGTTCGATCGGGAATGGCAGGCCACTACCATGGGTCAGGCGGCGGAGCCGCCGAGGAGATCGACCGGTCGTTCATGCCTGAAGTTTCCCACCCCACGTTCGTCCACCTGCATCTGCACAGCGAGTACAGCCTGCTCGATGGTGGCAACAAGATCGATGCGCTGGTTGCGCGGGTGAAGGCACTCGGCATGGACGCGGTGGCGGTGACCGATCACGGCAACCTGCATGCCGCGATGGAGTTCTACGAGGCGGCACGCGCCGCCGGCGTGAAACCCATCCTGGGCATCGAGGCCTATGTGGCGCCCGGTGATCGCCGCGATCGCAAGCCCAACGGCATCGCGGACAGCGGGTTTCACCTGGTGCTGCTGGCCGAGACGCTGCAGGGCTGGCGCAACCTGATGAAGCTGAGCTCGGACGCCTTCCTGAACGGCTTCTACTACAAGCCGCGCATGGATCGCAGCTCGCTGGAGCAGTGGGGCGAGGGCATCATCGCGATCAACGGCCACCTGGGTTCGAGCATCGCGCACTGGCTGACCGAGTTCGCGCGCACGCAGGACCCGAAGGCGTGGGCCGCCGCGCGCGAGGAGGCGCAGTGGCACGCGAAGTGCTTCGGCAAGAACGCCGAGGGCGAGCCGCGCTTCTACCTGGAATTGCAGCGTCACATCGAGGAGCAGTGGCGCATCGATCCGCTGGTGCGCAAGCTGGCCGCCGAGCTGAAGCTGCCGCTGGTGTGCGACAACGACGCGCACTTCCTGCGCAAGGAAGACCATGACGCGCATGACACGCTGTGCTGCATCTCGATGCAGAAGACCAAGGATTCGCCCGATCGCCTGATCTACAGCGAGGAGCTGTACGTGAAGGACGCGGCGCAGATGGCGGAACTGTTCGCCGACGTGCCGGAGTCGGTGGAGAACGCGGTGCGCATCGCGGCGCGCTGCGATGTGGAGCTGCCCAAGGGCGAGAGTCATGCGCCGCTGGTGCGCGTGAAGCGCGTGGGCAAGGCGCCGAAGTTCGACGCGGCGGAGCCCACGAAGTGGTTCAACGCGTTCTGCGCCGGCTTCGAGCTGCAGCCCTTCGAGGGACTGGACGCCGCCGACAAGGAGCGTGCCAAGGCGAAGAAGGAGTGCGACGATGCGCTGCGCGAACTGGCCGAGGCCGGCGCACTGTGGCGCTACGGCGCCGATGGCATCACGCCGCCCATCCGTGCACGCCTGGAGCGCGAGCTGAAGGTGCTGGCCGACAAGAGCATCTCGGCGTACTTCCTGATCGTGTGGGACTTCGTGGCGTGGGCCCGGCGCAACGGCATTCCGGCGCTGGCCCGCGGCAGCGGCGTGGGCACGATGGTGGGCTACGTGCTGGGACTGTCGAACGCGTGCCCGGAGCGCTTCGGTCTGCTGTTCGAGCGCTTCACCGACCCCGATCGAAGCGAATACCCCGATATCGACGTGGACATCTGTCAGGATGGCCGCGGTCGCGTGCTGGATTACGTGCGACAGAAGTACGGGCACGTGGCGCAGATCATCACGTTCGGTCGCCTGAAGGCGAAGGCCGCGGTGAAGGATGTGGCGCGCGTGATGGGCCTGCCGCCCGCCGAGGGCCAGCGCCTGTCGAACCTGGTGCCCGCCGAACTGCACATCACGCTGGATGAGGCGCTGCAGAAGGAGCCGCAGCTGAAGCAGGCGGCCGAGAGCGATCCGGTGATCGGCAAGGTGATCGAGCACGCGAAGGCGCTGGAGGATCACGCGCGTCACGCGGGCATCCACGCGGCTGGCGTGGTGATCGCCACGCGGCCGCTCGACGACATCGTGCCGCTGTGCCGCGCCGCGGGTGGCGGCGAGGAAGTGGTGACCCAGTGGGACGGACCCACATGCGAGAAGGCCGGTCTGCTGAAGATGGACTTCCTGGGTCTTCGCACGCTGAGCACCATCGAGCGCTGCGTGCAGCTGGTGAAGGCGGGGCTGCCGGATGAGGCGGTGTGGAAGGCCGTCGGGCGCGCGCCGGGCGACGGCGGCGCGCATCCGCTGGACCTGGATCGCCTGAAGATGGACGATCAGCGCGTGCTGGGGCTGTTCCGTCGTGGCGACACGATGGGCGTGTTCCAGTTCGAATCGGGCGGCATGCGCAAGCTGCTGGTGGACATGAAGCCCGACCGCCTGGAGGACCTGATCGCGGCCAACGCGCTGTTCCGGCCGGGTCCGATGGACCTGATTCCCGACTACAACGCGCGCAAGAATGGCCGGCAGGCGGTGCCCGTGATGAACGGCGAGGTGGATCGCCTGGTGAGCGAGACCTACGGCATCATGGTGTATCAGGAGCAGGTGATGCAGGTGCTGCACCACCTCGGCGGCATTCCGCTGCGCGCCGCCTACACGATCATCAAGGCCATCAGCAAGAAGAAGCAGGACGTGATCGCCAGCGCGAAGGCCGACTTCGTGAAGGGCGCCGGCACGCGCGGCATGGAGGCGCGCGCCGCCGAGGACCTGTTCGAGCTGATCCTGCGCTTCGCGGGCTACGGCTTCAACAAGAGCCACAGCACCGGGTACGCGATCGTGGCGTACCAGACCGCGTATCTGAAGACCTACTTCCCGGCCTTCTACATGGCCAGCGTGCTGAGCTTCGAGAGCCAGGCGCGCAAGATCGAGGAGTGGTCGGTGTACCTGGAGGATTGCCGCAAGTGTCCGTGGCCGGACAGCACGCCGCAGAAGCCGCACATTGGCGTGGAAGTGCGTCCGCCCGACGTGAACCTGAGCGCGGCGGACTTCGCGGTGGTGTTCGGCGACGGCGAGGCCGTGGACGCATGTCATGGTCACGTGCGATTCGGACTGCAGGCGATCAAGGGCGCGGGCGGCGGCGCCATCGCGGCGATCGTGGCCGAGCGCACCAAGAGCGGCGCCTTCACCGGCCTGCACGACTTCTGCGCGCGCGTGGACCTGCGCGCCGTGAACCGCGCCACCATCGAGGCGCTGGTGAAGGGTGGCGCGTTCGACTCGCTGCACGGGCTTGATGCGCGCGCGAGCATGGTGGCCACCATTCCCGACGCGATCACGGCCGGTCAGGCCGAGGCGAGCGATCGACGCAGCGGCCAGATGAACATGTTCGGCACCTTCGAGGAAGCGGCGCCCAAGGGCCCGACCGCGGCCGGGGTGCTGAAGTCGGTGCCGGCGTGGGATCGCATGACCACGCTCGCCGCCGAGAAGGACGCGATCGGGTTCCACGTGAGTGGACATCCGCTCGATGACCATCGCGCGGCGGTGCGCACCTTCTGCAGCGTTGAGACGCCGTCGATCGCGGAGATGCCGGGCGAGAGCCCCATCGTGATGGCGGGCGTGGTGACGCGCATCCGACCCACGGTGAGCCAGAAGGGCCGCGAGCCCGGCCGCCGCATGGCGATGCTGAGCCTGGCGGATCGCCATGGTCAGGTGGACGGCGTGATCTTCCCGGACAGCTTCGCCAAGAGCGGCGAGTTCCTGCAGATGGATCGGCCGGTGATCGTGGTGGGCAGCGTGGATCGTTCGCGCGCCGAGCCAAGCGTGATCGTGGATCGCGTGATCCCGATCGAGCAGGCGCCCGAGCAGCTGGCCACGCGACTGGAGATCCGCCTGCGCGGCACGAGCGCCGATGGCGACGAGCCCTTCGGCGTGGTGTGGCGCATGATCGGCGGCCTGCTGCGTCAGGCGGCGGGCGGTTCGCAGGCGCTGCAGGGTCGGCCCGTGGACACGGTGCTGCGCGTGGAGCTTGAGGATGATCGCGATGTGGTGATGATGGCGCGCGGCCTGCGCGTGGTGCCCACCAACGCGCTGGTGCAGCGCCTTCGCGAGACGCTTGGCGACCTTGGCGAGGTGCGCGTGATCGGTGGCTGGGTGCCGCCGCGTCGCGAGCCCAAGCGCTGGGGCTCGCCCAATCGCGGCGAAGGCGTGGCAGCCTCGGCGTGATTCAGGGACTGAGGCGCTGGGTGCGCCAGCCGCTGCCTTCGCGCTCGTACACGATGCGGTCGTGCAGCCGGTACTTGTCGCCCTGCCAGAACTCGATGCGCTCCAGCGACACGCGGTAGCCGCCCCAATGCGCCGGTCGCGGCACGGGTGCGCCGGCGAACTTCGCTTCCAGTTGGGTCTGCGCCTGCTGCAGCGCCGCGCGGTTGGCCACGGGTCGGCTCTGCTGACTGGCGCACGCGTTGATCTGGCTCTCGCGCGGGCGAGTGTTCCAGTAGGCGTCGCTTTCGGCGTCGCTGGCCAGGCTCACGCGGCCCTCGATGCGGATCTGCCGTCCGATGGGATGGCGATCCCAGTGGAACAGCAGGGCCGCGTGCGCGTTCGCCGCGATCTGCAGGCCCTTGTCGCTTTCGCGGTTGGTGAAGAAGGTGGCGCCACGCTCGTCGAATCCGCGCAGCAGCACGATGCGCGCATGCGGCTTGCCGTGCGCATCGACCGTGGCCAGCGTCATGGCGTTCGGATTGGCGAAGCCCATGCCTTCGCTTTCGGTGAACCACGCCTTGCACGCGGCCACGGGATCGGCGGGGGGATGGTCGAAGTCGATCGTGCTCATTCGGGTTCCTCGGGTAGTCCCAGTTCGCGCATCCAGCGACGCGTGGCCGCCTCGTCGAGATGCACATCGCGGTTCGGTTCGGCGGTGCGCGGGGTTCGTCGTGCATCCAGCGCCAGATGCGAGAGAAAGCGATCGCCGGGCAGCACCTGCGCGCCGTGACGCCTGGCCGCCGACTGCACGGCGCGGTCGTTCGACACCACCACATGCTGTCGCGCGTGGCTGCTGGCCTGCAGCAGCGACTCGATCACCGCGTCGGCGCTGGTGGCGCCCGTCCAGCGCAGGGTGATGCGGCCGTGGTGCGTGAGGGCCTGCTCGCCGGGCCGTGAGCCGTCGCACACCAGCGTGGTGTCACCGCGCGCGTAGCGACTGCGCTGGATGAGCTGCGCCAGCTCGGCGGGCTCGCCGATGGCCATTTCCGGCGGCAGGACGCCGGTCACATGCAGCACATTGCAGGCATCGACCAGGAGTCGCATGCCCGGATTATGCCCTTCCTGAAGGCCCACAGCCGCTTGCACGGACGGCCGGTTTTGGTCATCATGTTCGACCCTGCCCACCGGGGCAGGTTCACCCGACGCACGCAACCCAAGGAACGATCTCACCATGGCGATTCGAATCAAGGCCCGAGCAGGCGAGAGCGCAGAGCAGATGCTGCGCCGCTTCAAGAAGTTGTGCGAGAAGGAAGGCCTGACCAAGGAGCTGAAGAAGCGCCAGTACTACGAGAAGCCCTCCGAGAAGAAGCGTCGGGCGGCCATCCGCGCGGCTCGTCCGCCGATGGCCATCACCGCGACCCGCGGCGGCCGTGGCGGCGCTGCAGGCGCTGGCGGTCCTGGTGGCGCCGGTGGTCGAAGCGGCGGCGCCCGCACGGGTGGCGGTCGCAGCGGCGGCGGTCGTCCGTCGCGCCCGGCCTGATCCGGTCGTTGCATGACGCGCACGCGCAGTCAGACTGATCCGGACAAGGTCCGTGTGTTCGCCATCGAGGCGGCACGCCTGGTGAGCGACCTGAAGTGCGATCAGGTGTCGCTGCTGGATGTGCGCGGTCGCAGTCAGGTGTGCGAGTACATGGTGGTCGCCAACGGCACCAGCGATCGTCAGATGCGCAGCGTGGCCGACTCGCTGAAGCAGCTTGGCGCGGAACTCGGCATGGATCGATGGAAGCGCGACCGCGATTCGGGTGGCACCTGGATCGTGGCCGACTTCGTGGATGTGGTGGTGCACCTGTTCGAGCCGGGCCAGCGTGCCTGGTACGACCTGGATGGTCTGTGGGCCGATGCCGAGCGCGTGACGTGGAAGCGTCCCGCAGGCGAGAAGGCCCGCAAGTCCGTGCGCGTTGCCGCCGACGACGACGAGTGAGCGAACAACACGACGCATCCCGGCACCCGCCGTTGGTCGATCTGCGACCGTGGGGATGGCATGCGCATCACCTTCCCAATCCGGATGCCGGGCGTGTGGGCGCGGAGCTGTTCTTTCCGGGCCGTGATCCGAAGCGACCCTTCGAACTGGAGATCGGCTCGGGCAAGGGCACCTTTCTGGTGCAGGAAGCCGCCGCGCGGCGCGACACCGACTTTCTGGGCATCGAATACGCGGGCGAGTTCTTCCGCTACGCCGCGGATCGCCTGCGTCGCAACGGCATGGACAACGTGCGTCTGCTGTACATGGACGCGATGGAACTGGTGCGCCACTGGCTGCCGGATGGCTGCCTGCGCGTGGTGCACCTGTACTTCAGCGATCCGTGGCCGAAGTCGCGGCACCACAAGCGACGCGTGGTGCAGATGGAGTCGCTGCGCGAATTCCATCGCGTGCTGCAGCCAGGCGGCGAGCTGCGTCTGGTGACCGATCACCCCGAACTGTGGGCGTGGTACGAGGAGCATGTGGCGAAGGTGACCGACCTGTTCGAGCGCCGCGCGTTCGAGCGGCCGCAGAGCGCCGGCGAGGGTGAGGTGGTGGGCACGAACTTCGAGCGCAAGTATCGGCGCGAGGGTCGGCCATTCCACGCCATGACGCTGGTGCGTCGCGGCGCGTAGCGGAGTCAGCGCTTCCAGCCGCTCTCGGGGTCGCGCTCGAGCGTTCGCGCCGACTGGTTGCGGCATCGCACGCACAGGCTGGCCTTGCGAATCGGCTGCATGAAGGCGAGGTCGGTGCGGGGCTCCAGGCACAGGTTGCAGGTGAAGGCGGATTCCGAGGCCGTTTCCGCGCAGGCGGCACGCAGGCATTCGCCACAGATGCACGCGCCATGATGACCCTCCACGAATGGCGCCGCATGCGTCCAGTCGCGACCGCAGAAGTCGCACAGGAAATCCTCGGCGGTCATGCTGTCGGGATCGCAGCCGGGTCGATGCATGGGGGCAGCGTATGCGCGCGGCTATGCTGCCGCGCATGGCCAGGCTGAGCCTCACCCAGCGAAGTCAGGTGGTGTTCGCGATCGCGAGCGCGGCCGCGATGGCCGCGGTGCTCGCGGGCCCGTGGATGCAGGCGGAGCGTCGCGCCATGGACAGCCAGCGCGCGGTGTGGCGAGAGGCCGCGATCGGCTGGGGCCGCCAGCCCGACGCGGGCGACGGCAGCGTTCGACTGATCTCGGGCAACGGCGAGGAGGCGGCCGGTGGCGACCCGTTCGTGCTGGCCGCGCTGGAGCAGTTTCAGCGCATGCCGGAGCAGTTCGATTTCGATCGCCTGACCACGGACTCGCCGGCGCGTCTGTTGTATGCCCGCGCGCTGCGCGGCGACGAGTTGAACCGCGCCAGGTCCGGTTTGCGTGTGTCGCTTGGCACGCCCGAGGGCGACTGGAAGTCGCAGCCGCTCGAGGGCGTGGTGGTGATGGAGCGGGCGGGCGGCGAGCTGGCGCGTCAGATCGCGCTGGATCGCGTGTCGCTGGCGCTGTCGGGCGGTGCGGCGTGGGTGGCGCTGCTGGTGGTGGTGCGCACGCTGGTGATGCGCGGCTACCTGCGCGCGGTGCGTCGATTGCGCGACGTGGCGGACAAGGTGCGCGCGGGCGACACGCTGGCGCGAAGCACGCTTCGCACGGGTGACGAACTGCAGGAACTGGGCGAGGCCTTCAACGCCATGGTGGAGGCGCTCGAGTCGGCGCAGGCGCGCGTGGAGTCCATCAATCGCAGCCTGGACCTGAAGGTGGGCGAGCTGAGCGAGGCGAACGTGGGCCTGTTCGAGAGCAACAAGCTGAAGAGCGAGTTCCTGGCCAACGTGAGCCACGAGCTGCGCACGCCGCTGAACAGCATCCTGGGTTTCGCCGACCTGCTGAGCGAACTGGCGCGCAACGACACGAACGCCGACCCCAAGCGTCTGCGCTACATCAGCCACATCCAGACCAGCGGGCGCGGCCTGCTGGAGATGATCAACGAGCTGCTGGACATGGCGAAGATCGAGGCCGGCCGCATGGAGGTGGCGGTGGGTTCGGTGAGCGTGGCCGAGGTGCTGGAGGGCATCGGCGCGATCATGCGACCGTTGGCGGAAAGCAAGGGCGCCAGCGTGGTGGTGGAGCGCCCCGACGAGCTGCCGACCATCGAGACCGATCCTGGAAAGCTTCAGCAGATCCTGTACAACTTCATGTCGAACGCGATCAAGTTCTCGCCCGAGGGTGGGGTGGTGCGGCTGGTGGCCGCGCTTGGAACGCGTGACGGCAAGTCCGCGGTGCGACTGAGCGTGGTGGACCAGGGCCCCGGCATTCCCGCCGACATGCAGCAGGCGGTGTTCGAGAAGTTCCGTCAGGTGGACGCGAGCCACACCAAGCGGCATGGCGGCACGGGCCTTGGTCTGGCCATCTGCCGTGAACTGGCACACATGCTTGGCGCAGGCGTGGGACTGCACAGCGTCGCTGGCAAGGGCAGCACCTTCTGGGTGGAAGTGCCGGTGCAGTTCGCGGCGCGTGCGCTGCAGCCGCTCATGAGCGGTCGAGCGGATTGAGCGCGGCGCGGATGGCGCGGTCGGCGTCGGGGTGCATGCGACGCGCGTGGCTGGCGTCGAGTCGCGCGGGCAGCGGGCGGTCGTCGCGGTGTTCCAGCATCCAGTGCAGCGTGGCTTCGGCCACGGCGGCCGGTGGCGCGGAGCCTTCCGGGCAGAAGAAGTCGTAGTCGGCCCAGGACACTTCGAGTGCGATCGGCAGCAGCGTGCCATCGGCCTGCACCGCCTGCGCGGTGAATCGCCAGCCGCGGCTGATCTCGGTCTCGGTGAGGATCTCGATGGGTCCGATGGGCACGCCGTGAGGCTAGCAGCGCCCGGCGCGCATCTACGGGGTGCGTTGCAGCACCACCACGTCGCCGTCGTCGATCGAGCCACGGAATGTGCGTGTCTTCCACGAGCCCAGTTGCTCGGCCGCCACCACGGTTTCGGGGCGCGTGGTGTGCTGCGGGTAGAGCTGGATGATCCATCGGGGACGCAGTCGCGCGATGGTTTCCGGAGCGGTGGCGCCATTGAGCCCGGTGGAATGCACCGTGAGCCGGTTCGCCATGGCGTACCACTGCACCACATCGTCGGCGATGCCGATGCCCACGATGACATCGTCGGGTCCGCGATTCGCGGCTACCCACGCCACCGCTTCGCGGATCGGCTGACGCGGTCCGACGGTGCAGAAGAGGGGCCATGCGATGAACGCCATCGCGACGGGAAGAAGGGTGAGCCAGCGGCCAATGCCGTTGCCGGAACGCGCGCGCATCAGGTTTGCTGCACCGACGCCCGCCACGAGCGCCACGCCCGGCAGCGAAAACAGCATGAAACGCGCGTAGAACCAGCTGCCCGCAACCCACACCAGCGCCAGCGCGATCGGCAGACCAAGCGCGCTGGCGCCGAGCGCTCGGCGCACCTCGCGATCCGCGAAGCAGCCGCGCAGTCCGATCGCGAGCAGCGGCATCACGAGGAACGCGCCCAAGATTGCGCCCAAGCTGATGCCTGGCTGCGGCAACGCACCCATGCCCAGCAGGTTCCACAGCAGCATGTGGCCTTCGTGACCGAGCAGCGTGGGTTCATCGCCCCGCGATGCAGAAAACTGACTGCGCGTCTGCAGCAGATCCGGCAGCGCGGGGCTCCAGAGCGCGATCGACAGCGCGGCGGCGCAGGCGACGGCCGCCAGCATGCGAAGGGCGATCGGGCGTGAGGTTGGCGAGCGCAGCATCCACAGCGCGAGTGCGGCGTGCCCGACGCCGACCATGGCGGTGACAAGATGACCCCACACCCCGAGCGCCAGCACGATGGCGTAGGCGATCCATCGCCATGAGCCGCCGTGCTTCATGGCCATCAGCAGCAGACCCGTGGAAAGCGCCGACGCCGCGATCATCAATCCGTAGCCGCGTGCTTCACTGCCGGCGTTCACGGCCGAGGGCAGCACCGCGATGATGAAGGCCATGCATGTCGCCAGCGTGGTGCCTTCGCGACCTGCGCGGCCGATCCACCACGCGCCAAGCACGGCCGCCGCGCCGCTGAGGATCGATGGCAAACGGATCCACGGTTCAACGCCCAGCGGCAGGGCGCACCAGCTGAGCAGCGATTGCAGCGGGTGATTCGCGGTGGTGTAGGCGTTGCCGATGATCGGACCAGGGCCCTGCGCCACGTAGGTGCCGAGCGCGGCGATCTCGTCGTACCACAGGCCTTCGTCGGCCTTCAGCAGGCGCACCGTGACGGCAAGCACCATGGCCACGAGCAGCCACACGCGCGCGCGCGAGGGTGGTCGCGCATCCGTCGGGTCTGCATCCCTCAGGATCCACGGCATGGCGAGCAGGGTGAGTGCACCAAGTGTCCAGCCCCATCGCGCCCACGCAGCGGACTGCATCGCAGCCTCGGTGGCGTGCGATCGCAGCGGATGCAGCATCCATTCGGCAAGCGATGTCTGCGGAATCAGCCAGGCGGCGCACAGCAAGGGTGCCGCCACCAGCACGGGCATCCAAAGCGATTTCGGCACGGATCGGCCCACGACCGCGAGTCTACGAGACCGCAATCGCCTGCACGCGCGGACGCGCCGGTCGCAGCATGAGCACCACCGCGCGCAGCACCGCCGATGCGATGAACACGGTCGCGTAGGCATGCGGCCAGTCGCCGAGCGCCTTCAGCATGCCCGCGCCGAGCAGTGAACCCACGGCGGTGGCGCTGGAATTCATGGCCCAGTACATCGACATCAGCGATGTGCGTTCGCGATGACCCAGGGTCTCCAGTTGCAGCAGGAATCCAGCCAATTCCACGCCCGCGATGGACACGCCGAAGGTGGCCTGCACGAAGAGGATCCAGCCAAGGCTTGTGTCGAAGGGCAGCATGGCGATCGCCACGGCGGTGCCAAGCGTGCCGATGGTGAGCACGCGATAGGGACCCATGCGACGGATCAGGCGGCCCACCAGCGGCAGGGCCAGGCTCTTCGACACGAAGATCATGGCCATGCACATGGTGAAGCGCCACTTGTCCATGTGCAGCGAGTTGAGCAGCCAAGGCGTGATGAAGGGGCCGCCCGTCTGCAGCGCGCCCTGCAGGCATGCCAGGAAGAGCAGCAGCCGCAGGTCGCCCTTGAACAGGCGACGCGGCAGGCTGCGCCAATCGATCGGCTCGATGTCGGCGGGCGTGAGCCGCACATCACCCTGACGCTGCAGATACGGAATGCTGGAGAGACGGCACATCGCCGCCGATGCCATGATCACCGCGAAGGCGAGCAGTGGCCAGCTTCCGCGCTCGCCGAGCGAAAGGATCCACCCGGCGGCAAGCATGGATGCGAGCTGCAGCACATTGCAGAGCCTGCTGCGCGACGCGAAATACCGCGCACGGATGCGTTCGGGAAAGAGCCTGGCAACCCAGGTGCTCCATGCGGGTCCGGCCCCGAGAGCACAGCTCCAGTACACCGCGATGCTGGCGAAGATGAGCCAGGTGGGCATCGAACCCATCCACGCGCCGGCGGCGAGCGTGAGCAGCGCCATGCTCTGTACGGTGGCGCAGCCCTGCACCCAGCGCCGCGGCGAGCCAAGTCGGCGCAGGCCCGCCGGCGAGGCCAGCTGCACGAGCGAGCCGATCAGCATGGGAATGGTGGCGGAGAGGCCACCCAGAATGTTGCTCTTGCCAAGCGCCAGCACCAGCGCGCTGAAGTAGCCCTCGCTTGCGCCCACCATCAGGCAGTAGGTGGCGCCGTCGCCAGTGCATGCGCGCAGATCGCGGCGAAGCGTGCCGTGCGTTGGCGCGAGTTCGGAGGTGACGTCTGGTGTGACGTCGGGGGCAGGTTCGTTCACGGGGACTTCGTGCTTTCCCCAGCCGAAGGCTTCTTGCTTGCCGCGCGTCGTGGTGGGCGTGGCTGTTCGATCTGGCGATGCACGAAATCCGGCGCGCGCACCACCAGCATGCCGTCACGCGGGGCCATGGTGCATGGTCCGCCCTGCGCTTCCCACGCTTCGGGAACCACGGTGGCCTGGATGAGCTTCATGAGTTCATCCATGCGCAGCGTGCGGCGCGCGTCCTTGTCGGCGTCGGTGGTCGTGCTGCCAGTGGAACCACCCGAGCCACCTGATCCGCCCGAGCCACCGGAACCCGCCGCGCCAGCCTGCGGCACGCCGGTGCTCTTGAATGCGGGCACGCGCAGCAGCAGGTCGCGCATGTCGTAGATCTGCACGCGCATCGCCTGCGGCCGCCACAGAGCGGTTCGTGAACCGGCCTCGATGCCGCCGCTTGTGCACTGCCACAGCGCGGGGTTGGTGGGTTCGGAAACCTGATCGAGGATCGCGTTCAGCAACGCGCCGCATGACGCGGGGTTGCCATCGATCTGAACCATGCGTTCCGGATCGAGGCCGCCTTCGGGCACGCTGGAGGTCCAGAGCCCACGCACCGGCACGCCGCTTGCCTTCGAGATGGCTTCGAATGCCGCGCGCAGCGTGACGGGGCCACGCGTCGCGGGCGCCGCCTGGCTGAACAGGCGATCGATGCACGGTGTGCAGGTGTCCTTCGGCGGCGCGGACCAGCCGAACATCGGCAGCAGCAGCACGCTGATGCAGACAATGGTCGCGGCGCGGAGATGAGCACGCATGGCGCCGAGTCTAGGGACGCGGCGACGCGTCGGCCTCGGCCAACACATTGGCAGCCTGCATGGCCGCGAGCAGCGCGTAACTGGAAGCCGCGATCGGTTGGTCGGTGTCCCATGGTGCGGCGCGCAGGCCACCCATCGCCTTGGATGCATCGCGGAAGGCGTGGCACGCATTCGCATCGGCCTGCAACTGCAGCAGGAATCGCATCGCGCGGCGAAGGGTCTGCTGTGCGGTGGCGCGTTCGGTGGCATCGAGCAGGTCGGGTCGTTGCGCCACGGTGGCAAGCGCCCATGCCGCGCGTGCGGACAGCGCGTTAGGCCTGGGCACGGTGCTGCCGCTCGACCATCCACCATCAAGATCGGGTGCCACGCCGGACTCGTGTGCGGCATCGATCTGCGCCGCGGCAAGTTGCGCCAGTGCGCCCTTCCACGCGGGCGCGGCTTCGGGCATGCCGCGATCGAGCAGCCATGGCGTGGCCATCACGGTGCGCTCGGGATTGTCGGGTGACCAGGCTGCGGCGCGCAGACGCGCATCGGCTGCATCGCCGAGCGCGGCCAGTGCCATGGCGGCCTGTGTGGGCGAGGGGCTCGGCTGCGCATCGGCCCACTTCGAAAGCTTCTCGCGGATCGAGGGCAGCCAGGCACGCAGCGCGTCCTCCATGCAGTTGGTCGGCGCGCGCTGCAGCGTGTCCGCGGCCAGCACGATGCACGCCATGGCGCTTGCGTCGGTGGCGGGATCGACTTCGCCCGAGGCGAGCTGCCGCAGCGAATCCAGCGTCTGGCACGCGAAGCGCGCCGCGGCCTCGCGCTCATCGGCGGGCATCCAGTCTGCCAGGCTGAGTCGCGCCATCGCGTAGGCAGCCAGCGCCTGTTCCGCCGGCGGCGAGACGGGGTCGGGCCACTCGCCCGTTGCAGCGCGGTAGTTGGCGCGCGGACCAAGCGAGCGCATGCCGCTGGCCGCATCGCCGGGAAGGCCGTCCACATTGGGCCAGCGCTGCTGCATGTGACGCGCGATGCCGCGAGCCATGTCACGCATGGCGGCGCGGTTGACCGACTGCAGCGGCACCAGCGCGGCGCCGCGGAGCGATTGGAACGGCGCGTCGGTTGGCGAAGCCTGCGCGAGGCGGCGCGTCTCCAGTCGATAGGCCGCTGCGCCTTCGGGCAGCTTCAGGTCCTTCGATGCGGCTGGATCCAGTCCCACCTCGCGGCCCATGGTGAGCGCGATGAAGTTGAGGTGCGTGACCTGGTTGCGGGTCTGCAGCTGCGAGGGCAGCGCGTCGACCCAGCGATCGCCGTTGCGGATGGCGAAACCTTCCATGCCCGGATCCACGCGCGCGGCGAGCAGGTCGAGCCGGTTGCCCACCAGCGGCTGCGGCTCGCCGGCGAATTCCAGTTCCAGCGTGAGTCGCTTGCCAAGGTCGGCGCGCATGTCGGCTGGCAGAGCGGCGATGCGGCGATCCTGCGAGGCCGATTGCATGGCGGATTGCAGCGCCGTGGCCAGAGAATCGATTCCCGGACCCTGTCTCCAGGCCTCGCCCACGGGGCGTCCGTCGAGCCGCAGCACCACGGCGACAGCGGAAAATGGCATCGATCTGGCGGGCTCGGGAATGGCTGAAAGTGCCTTGTTTTCTTGGGCGTTCTGCGTGCCTGCAGGTGCAGCATCCAGCCACGCGCGCGCGGCGCCGAACCACGCCTGCGCATCGGGCAGCGACGGTCGCGTATCGCCCGCCGCAGCGAAATGCGCAAGGAAGATCGCGGACACGATGGACAAGCGCCAAATCCGGGGCATTGTGCAAGCGTAGCCGGAGCCGTCTTCACCTTGTGGTGGGGCGGCTCCGACAAGGCAACCGAAGATCCGCAATGCGTTCCATCCACCGATTGATGCACCTTGAAGATCACAAGCGCCGCCTGCTCGGTCTGGCGCTGCTGGGCTTCATGGCTCTCTGTTGATGGCCGTGCAGGTCTTCCGAAGGGGGTCACGTTCCCTGACCCCCTCCAAACCACCAAAGAAAGCGACCCCGGCACATGGCCGGGGTCGCTGTGTTTC
>Ga0209598_10001605_pt1 | contig 18462 bp, 17 predicted proteins | sample M_140807_EF_Meta_FD_187317 | JGI IMG/M metagenome (GOLD analysis project Ga0209598, IMG submission 187317) | Freshwater microbial communities from Lake Montjoie, Canada to study carbon cycling - M_140807_EF_MetaG (SPAdes) (version 2) | ecosystem: Environmental > Aquatic > Freshwater > Lake...
CCGGTCAGCTGCCGCACCACGACAGGCCAGTCAAAGGCTTCCCGGACCCGTACCCGGCCCGCAGCGCCCATGCGCCGACGGAGCTCCGGGTTCCGGGTCAGTTCGGCGATGGCCTCGGCGGCCCGCCCCACGTGGACGGCGGTGTGCTGGGCCACGGCCCCGACAAAGCTCTGGTAGGAATCCAGTCCGATGGCGTGCCGGGCGGAAAGGGCCTCGCCGAGGGCCCCGGGCGGCCCCCCCAGTGTCGGGACGAGGAAGCCCTCCACGCCATGCCGCACGGTGAAGCGATAGCCATCCCAGTCGCTGGCGACCACCGGCAGGCCGGCGGCCATGGCCTCCAGGGGGGTGATGCCGAAGGTCTCCTGGATGTTGTCCACCAGGGACAGGAAGATGTCGCCAGCCGCCCACAGGTCGGCCACCACCTCCGGGTCGTTGCCGTCTTGGAAGTCCACCTCGACGGAGGGGGCGTAGGCTGCAGCGGCTTGCTCATAGCGGGCCCGGTCGGCCTCGCCCCCCGGAAACCAGCCGGCCAGGGCAAAGTGCATGCGCTTCCCGGCGAGGCGACCGGCTTCTTCCACGGCCCGGAACATGGGCTGGGGAAAGGCCTTCTCGAAGAAGGACAGGCGGCCGACCCAGACCACCAGGACCTCGTCGGCCTCTATGCCCAGGTCCGAGCGGACCCGGGCCCGGGCACCCGGGCGGTCGGCCTTGTCGCGGATCTCCTGAGCCGGGACTCCCAGGGGGATGACCGGCAGCTGGGGCCGGGGCCGGGCCTCGCCGCCAAAACGCTCGCCCAGGAAGTCGCCCCAGCCGTCGAACATGCGCGACACGGCGTCCCGCACCGAGGGTGAAGTGCAGATCAGGGCGTCCCAGGGCTGGACCGGCGAGGTCAGGGCCCCGGCGATGATCTGACGCATGGCCGGCGGCCCGAGGGTATGGATCAGCCCCGCCAGGCTGTAGCCCCGGTCGCCGGTCGCCTTACGGCGGATCCAGGCCAGGGTCTCAAGGTCGGGCTGACCCCGGAAGAGGATCCCGCCCTCCGCCGGCGCCTCGACGGACAGGATGCTGCCCCCCGCCACCTGGCAGGGCGGCCGCGCGTCCGGGAACAGGTCCTCCGCCACGTCGGCGTCGGCGACGGGCAGGTTGGAGAGCAGGTCAACCCGGGCATAGCCGCCATGCCGGGCGAGGGCCCGGTAGAGCTGCAGGTTCGCCACGTCCTTGCCGAAGGGATTGGCTCTCGCGCCGATCCTTCCTGGCGGATGGTAGATTGCGAGCCTGGACCCTGGCTTCACCCTGTTGGGTTCCTTCCCTTTGGCATGACGGGTCGGCCGCGGTCAGACCGCAAGGCAGACCAACTTGGTTTCGAGGTATTCGTCGAGCCCGTAACGCGAGCCCTCGCGACCCAGGCCCGATTCCTTGACCCCGCCGAAGGGCGCAACCTCCGTGGAGATCAGGCCGGTATTGACCCCGACCATCCCGGCCTCGATCCCCTCGCTCATCCGCCAGGTGCGAGCCGCGTCGCGGGTGAAGACGTAGGCCGCCAGCCCGGACCGGGTGGCGTTGGCCAGGGCCAGGACCTCAGCCTCAGTGGTGAACCTCACAAGGCCCGCTACCGGCCCGAAGGTCTCCTCGCGGTTGACCAGGGCGTCCCCGCGGACGGCGGACAGGACGGTGGGCGCATAGAAGAGGCCCTCGCCGGGTAGTCGATGGGCACCGGTCAGGACCTGGGCACCCCCGGCGAGGGCGTCGGCCACATGCCGCTCGACCTTGTCCAGGGCGGCGGCGTTGATCAGGGGGCCCTGGTCGGTGGGGCCCGCCAGGCCGTCGCCGACCCTCAGGGCTTCCGTTCGCGCCTTCACGGCCTGGGCGAAGGCCTCGTGGATGCCGGACTGGACATAGATCCGGTTGGCGCAGACGCAGGTCTGGCCGGTATTGCGGAACTTCGAGGCCATGAGGCCCTCGACTGCCGCCTCGAGGTCGGCGTCGTCGAAGACGATGAAGGGGGCATTGCCGCCCAGCTCCAGGGACACCCGCTTGACCGTGCCCATGCAGGCCGCCGCCAGGCGCTTTCCCACGGCGGTCGAGCCGGTGAAGGTGAATTTCGCCACGTCTGGGGATCCGGTCAGGACCTCGCCGATGGGGGCCGGCGCCCCGGTGACGACGTTGAAGACCCCGTCGGGGACCCCCGCCTCGGCTGCCAGTCGCGCCAGGGCCAGGGCGGTGAAGGGGGTCAGCTCCGAGGGCTTGAGCACTACCGTACAGCCGGCGGCCAGGGCCGGGGCGACCTTGCGCGTGACCATGGCGGCCGGGAAGTTCCAGGGGGTGACGGCGGCGACCACCCCGACCGCCTGCTTCAGCACCAGCAGCCGCCGGTCGGCCTGGTGGCCGGGAATGACGTCGCCATAGGCCCGCCGGGCCTCTTCGGCGAACCATTCGATGAAGGCCGCGGCATAGGTGATCTCGCCCTCGGCCTCGGCCAGGGGCTTGCCTTGTTCAGCGGTCAGCAGGCGGGCCAGGTCCGACCGGGCGTCCAGGACCCGGTCATACCAGCGCCGCAGGATGACTGACCGTGCCTTCGCGGTCAGGCCCCGCCAGCCGGGAAGGGCTTCCCGGGCCGCCGCGACGGCCTCGAGGGCGGCTTCAGCGCCGAGGTCGGGAACCCGCCCCAGGACCTGCCCCGTGGCCGGGTTGGTCACGGGTATCCACGCCTCGCCGGTCCGCTCGACGCCACCGATCCAGGCGGCTTCGCGCAACAGCGAGGGGTCTGAAAGGTCTGGTCCCGCCACCCGCTTCCCCTAGAGGCCGCCGGGTCCGCACTCGGTGGTGAGGTACTTCTCGATCTCCACCAACTGGGTCTCGACATTGGCAGGGGTCATCAGGTTGAACTGGTGTCCCATGTCCTTGAGGACCAGATATCGGTAAGGCCGGCCGGCCGCCTTCAGGGCCGCGACGAACCTCTCTGACTGCTCGATCTCCACGGTGCGGTCGCGGTCGCCGTGATAGACGAAAATCGGGATTGAGGCCTTGGCAGCGTTCTCCAGTACGTTCAACCCGCCGACGGTGGGGCGCTGGAACTCCCGGAGGAACCGGTTCTCGTAGGTCCGGTTCTGGAACCGCCGGATCTCCGGGGCGCCGGCCCCTGAAATGGCGCACTGATAGAGTCCGTTCGGCCGGATGGACGCGGCCATGGCTGCGTAGCCGCCGTAGGAGTAGCCGAAAATGGCGACCCGGTCCGGCGCCGCGAGGCCCTGGGCGACCACGTACTTTGCGGCGTCGTCATTGTCGTCCTGCATGGCGAGGCCCCACTGGCGGTCGCCCGCCCGGTAGAGCTTGTCACCCCAGCCGTCGGAGCCCCGGAACTGGGGCTGGATCACCACAAAGCCCCGGGCGGTAAAATACTTGGTCCAGCCGGAAATATCCCAGCCCAGGTAGTCGCGGGCGGTCGGTCCCCCGTGCGGCAGGACGATGGCGGGATAGGGTCCGGCCCCGAAGCGCGCCTTCGAGGGCGTGTGCAGGAAGGCGGGGATGAACAGACCGTCCCGGGCCTTGTACTGGACCATCCGGGAGTCCCCGAGGGCTGCCCCGGGGATCTGCGGCCTCGCCTTACCCAGCAGGGTCAGCTTCGATCCGTCGGTCAGGAGGTAATACTCTGGCGCCAGGTTGGGGCCCGACTTCTCCACCAGGACATACCGGTAGTCCTCGGAGAAATCCTGGATCACGGCGCCCGCGCCGTCCGGGTAGGAGACCTTGACCGGCGCGGGGGTCGCAGGGTCTGTCCAGTCCATGGTCACGTTGGTCACGCCCAGCGCTGGGCCGAGCCCCTTAGCGATGGCGCCGAGCTTGGGGTCGGTCCAGTAGTCCCGGTATGTATCGGCCTGGTAGCCGAAGCCCAGGACGCGTCCGGCCTTGTCCTGGAACACGCCGCCCGCCTCGAACAGCTTGTGCTCGAAGGCCGGTCCCACGATCTTCTTCTGGGTCAGGTCATACTCGTAGATGCCGGCCTTGTCCTTTTCCCTGCGGCTGACGTAGACGATGTTCGGGTCCTGGGAGAAGCCCACCACCTCGGTAAGGTTCCGGTCCTTGGCGTAGGAGCGGAAGTGCTCCTCCCACTGTCCCGTCTTGGGGTTCAGGAACTCCTGGCCGATGAAGATGGCGCCGTTTTCAAAGTCGGAATACTGACGGGCCCGGAGCTCGCCGTTCCAGTCCGGCTGGTAGCCGGCGTATTTCTCGGAGCCTCGGTACAGGCGCTCGGCCGAGCCCTTGTAGATATCGACCTTATAGATATCGCCGTCGCCATCGAGCCGGTTGTCGATGACCAGGATGTGCCGGGGGTCGTTCTGCAGGGTGCTCAGGATCGAGGGGCTGCTGGTCTTGTTGACGAAGTCCTCAAGCTCGGAGCTCGCCTTCTGGTCCGGGATCGCCGGCGTCCATTTTTCGCCCTTCAGGTCCGTGATGTAGAGCTTCTGGAGGTGTGTCGCTCGGGTTCCGTAGGTGAATAGCTGCTGGGCGCTTACGGCGAGCCGGTCGTCCTTGATGAAGCTCGCGGACATCAGCCGCATCTTCTGGGCGCCGAGGATAACCGGCGCCTTGCCGGGATTGGCCGTCTCCCAGATCGCTATGTACCGCGTGTCGCCGTCGGGCGAGACGATCCCCACCAGGTACTTTCCGCTGGGCGATATCGAGAGGCCCTGGATCGCGGGCTCCCGGGCAAAGTCCCGGGCCGTGAGGCCAGCCGGCGTCTCAGCGGTCGCTGCACGCAATGGGGTGGGAAGGCAGAGGGCCAGGACGGCGAGAGCGACGAGGCTGCGGAAGGTCATGGGATCCCCGGTGGTGAAGGTTCACCGGGAAGCTACAGAGGACGGCGATCCTTGGGAAGCGGCAGGCGCCGCCTCTCGGTTGGGGGATGGGGCCTCCCGGATGGTCACGGGGGCAGGGGCTGCAAGCCACAGGTCGGCGCCCCGGGTCTCGACGCCCACTGCGCTGGTCAGACCATTCCGGTTTCCCGATTGGGCGAAGAGGTTTTCCCCGACGATTTGACCAGGCTTGGAATCGCTGGTGATCGGTCGGAGCATGCCACCAGAATTCATGGCCGGCCGATAGGCGAAGGGGGCGGTGGGAAGGGGAGCCGACTTCGCCGCCGCCGGTGGGGGCGCAGCTGCGGCCTGGGGTCCCGTCACCATGGCGCCTGCGGCCACCAGGCCGATCCAGAGCGCTGTGACCGCGCCTGCCCTCTGGTCCCGGTGCTTGCGGGAGGGATCGCGCGAACGCGTGTCTTGGGACTTCATATCCCGGTCTCCCGTTTCCGTGTCCGCCGTTGTGGCGGACCCGACCCCCCTCATGCGTTGGCGTGATCGAGCCGTAAGGGGAGGACATCGAAGTCTCTCAAACGAAGGTGAAACAAGTCTTTCGGAACGCGGTGAATAAAGTGTGTTGCGGCCCGATTTTGGGTCTTCAGGGGGCTGCCCGGCGGCTTGACCCGCCATCTTCCGCGACCTCGACATCACCGCGGTCGGTGAGCCAGACTTGGCCGTCGCGGACTTCCGCCTGGGTGGCGCTCACCAGCCCGCTGCGGTTGCCAACGAGGGCGAAGGGATTGGAGTCTTCGGTTTGCGCTGCGGCACCCCTCCAGCTGACGGACACCAGGACCCTGCTCTCCGTGGCGCCAAGGCGAGCCGAGGTCGAGGCCAGACGTTGCGGCGCCAGGACGAGGCGGGTTCCGAAGAACGCGTAGGATGTAGCGCGCTGCGCGGACCCGTTGGAGGCTTTGCGGTAAGCGGGGGCGACCCGCCGATCCTCGGCCCAGCGATTTCCGCCCGACAGACGCTCAGCGCCGGCCGTCTGCATGGCGTTGCCGGCGAAGGGCGCAAAGGCCGCAGCCTGGGCGGGAGCTCCCGCCAGAAGCACGATGAAGGTCAGGAGCGCGAGAACGAGGCTCACGCTCCGGTAGGTGGCGGCGGCCCGGGGGCTCGCCTTGGCACGGAAATTGCTGTGGTGTGACATCAACTCTGTTCCCTGTCTCTTGACGGGACAGAGGTAACCCCGGCGCCCTTAATCGACGGTTTGGAAACACGCTTAAACGACGGTAAGGAAACAGGTTTAAGGAAATCTTCCTGTCGTCCTGTTCCCGCCCTACGGCTCTATCCGCAGTCAGACGAATGGGGCTCGTGGAAGGGCATCAGGGTTTGCGCTATCGGGAAGCGGGATCCGGCGCGACATGCCAGGTCCGGACGGGATCCTCCCGGATCGGCCCATTCTCAATAACCTGCGCCAGGGCCTGCCAGACAGACTCCCGCTAGACTGGCTTCCCTAGACCGCCGCGCCCACCAGCCGGCCGATGCCTGCGGTCAGGGCCATGGCCAGGGCGCCCCAGAAGGTCACGCGCACCGCGGCCCTGAGCGGAGGCGCGCCGCCAGCCTGGGCCCCCACAGCGCCGAGCACGGCGAGCCCGGCCAGGGATCCGGCCGAGACGATCGCAGGCAGGGCCCCAAGGGGCGAGATCGCGGCGAGGAGGAGGGGCGCCGCCGCCCCCGCAGTAAAGGTGGCGGCGGAGGTCAGGGCGGCCTGTACCGGGCGGGCGGTGGTGATGTCGGAAATGCCGAGTTCGTCCCGGGCGTGGGCGCCCAGGGCGTCGTGGTCCATCAGCTGCTCGGCGGTCTTGCGGGCGGTCTCCGCATCGAGGCCCCGGCTGCGATAGACACCAGCGAGCTCCTCCAGTTCGGAATCCGGCTGGGTCGCCAGTTCCGCCTTCTCGCGCCCAAGGTCAGCGGCCTCGGTGTCGGACTGTGAGCTGACCGAGACATATTCCCCGGCCGCCATGGACATGGCACCGGCGACCAGTCCCGCAACCCCAGCGACAAGGACCTCGGGGCGTCCGGACGAGGCGGCCGCGACCCCGACGATCAGGCTGGCGGTGGAGACGATTCCGTCATTGGCCCCCAGGACCGCGGCCCTCAGCCAGCCGACCCGGGTGACCCTGTGGCGTTCTTCATGCAGCTTGAGTCGGGTCATGGGCGCCTCCGGTGCGTAGGGAGCAGGCTGAAGCCAAGCCGCCCCCCGGCGCAAGGGGGGCCTGCGGGTTACCGGGACGCTACGGAGGTCGCCTGGGGGTCCCCCGCCACCGCGGGCAGTGCCAGGGGCAGCATCGATAGCCCGAGTGCGACCAGGGCGCCGGCCGCAGCGTCCAGGAAGAGGCGCAGGGGCTCAGGCCGCCGGCGCACCGCTTCCCGGCGCAGGGGCTGGACCCGGGAGGCCGAGGATCCGGTCAATCCCGGCGCGGCGGGGCAGGGACCGCCCCATTCCCTTCGCGGCAGCCTGTGTTCGAGAACCCCGCCCGGGCTGTGAAGGCGAACCCCCTCGCACCAGCTGGCCTCGCCGGTGAAGGCCAGGTTTCGCCAGGACGGCGTGCCCGCCGGATCGGCCCTGGGCCCGCAGACCAGGTCGAAGTCCCAGAGCCCGTCCTCCGGCACCGTCTCATGCCGGCGCGGGACCAGCCTGGCGTTTTCACAGGCCCCCGCAGGCCCGAAGCAGAGGGCGGTCAGGGTGAGCAGCCGCCCGCCGGTGGCGAAGGTGGCGATGCGAAGGGTCGCGGTCTCGATGGAGAGCTTGCGCATGTTCGGGTTCCGGGGCCTTAAGCCAAAGCCTGCGTCGGATGGAGATGCCGCCAGCTGCGCCGCAGCACACGGGGTACCGGCCGCCCGGCCGGGATGATCATCGGCGGACGGTCGGGGTCGGGCCAGGGGGACCGGAGGGCCGCCGCCCGGCGGGGCTGGGTTGGCATCGGCCTTGCCGCCGGCGAGCTGGCGGGCCGGCGGTCCAGGACTTCGTGCGGGGCCAGTCGGTGCTCCAGGACCAGGCCTTCCCCATGCAGGCGCACGCCCTGGCACCAGTCCGCCTCCCCCGTAAAGAAGAGTTCGCGGCGCTCGTAGGCCGCAAGGCCCCGGACCTTCAGGTTGGTGACCAGGTCGAGGTTCCACATGCCGTCTGCTGGCGCTGCGATGTGCTGGCGCGGTCTCAGGCTGGAGACAGCGCAGAGGTCGGCCGGTCCCCAGCACACCGCCTTGACGATCACCGTCCGCTCACCCTTCGGAAAGATGGCGATCCTTGCCGTCAAAGATTCGATCTGGATCTTTGTCATGATCTGGCCCCCAGGCCGCTGGTGGCCGGCGGAATGGAGCCGCCAGCCTTTCATGGGGGGCCTTTTGCCGGGTGTCCGTCCCGCCACCGTGAGCGGGTGCGGCCCGATTGCGGGAAAATGGCGTGAAAAAAGAGCGATCCGGGGTCTGGACGGGGGGCTCAGCCGCCGATGCGTGCCGCCAGTACCGCTTCCAGCAGGTCCAGCTTCTCCGCCCGGACGCCGGTCTCGACGCCAGGTTTCGGGCCCAGCACCATCCAGGGATCGGCCTCATGCCAGGCCGGCCAGGTGGGCAGGCCCGGCCCGTTCGGATCGCCAGTCCGGGCGAAGTTCGTCCAGAAGCCGACCATGACCCGGGTCAGCTCCGCGTCCCCCGGCGCGCGGGCGAAGGCGTCGGAGTGGCTGTCGAAGACAAAGGGGATCTCGGCCGCGTGGTAGGCGCCTGCGTGGGGCCCCGGTCCCGGCGGGGTCCGGTTGAAGAAATAGAGGAAGGCCACTCGCCCCTGCTCCGTCTGGTGGCGCGCCAGGTGCCGGGCGTGGACGCCGAACAGGTCGTCGCCCAGCATTTCGATGTCGCCCTTCACGGCGTCGGAGGGAGAGTCCAGGCCATAGAGCCGGATCAGGGCCTCCGCCGCCGCACCATAATGGGCCCGGATCGCGTCCAGCCGGCCGGCGGGGTTCAGCGAGATCCCCGGCAGGTCGGTGGAAGGGCCCTGGATGAAGGCGTGCAGCAGGGTTCCCTCATCGGCATTGTAGCCGGCGATGATGGGCACCGGCGCCGTCTCACCCCGCACAATGGCCTGGCCGACGGTGACCGGCAGGACATGGCCGTCCACCCCGGGCATGAAGCCGCCGGCGGGGGGCATGACGGTCATCAGGGCCTTCACCAGGTCCGCGGTCGGGATGGCGCGCAAGCTCGCGGCGTCGGCGCCGGCAGGGGCGAGGCCCGCCCGGGCCAGCCAGTCCGCCCCTGGGGCGTCGGCCACCTCGTGGTGCATATAGGAATAGACCCCGCTCTGCAGGATGGCCCGGTGGAACAGGCCCCGGCCCAGGGGCGAGGCCATGACCTCGCTCACTGACTGACCGCCGGCGCTCTCGCCGAAGAGGGTGACATTGCCCGGATCGCCCCCGAAGGCGGCGATGTTGTCGCGCACCCACTCCAGGGCGGCGAGGATGTCCATCAGTCCGTAATTGCCCGACCGCCCCCAGGGGCTCTCCGCCGACAGGGCGGGATGGCTGAAATAGCCGAACAGGTTGAGCCGGTAGTTGATCGTGACCAGCACCACCCCTTCGCGGACCAGGCCGTCCGACTGATACCAGTCGCCCGCGCCGGAGCCCGACTGGTGCGCCCCGCCGTGGATCCAGACCATGACCGGCGCGGGCGCTGAGGTGCCCATCGGGGTGCGGACATTCAGGTAGAGGCAGTCCTCGTCCATGGGCGGGCTCGGCGCAGCCTTCAGGGCGGCGATCCGGGCGGCGGTTTCCTCCGGGGCAAAGCCCTGGCCGGCCACCAGGGCCACGGCATAGGCGCCCTCGCCCGTCGCCTGCGGGCACCAGGGCCCAAAGGCCGAGGCGTCGCGCTCGCCCGCCCAGGCCTGCGGGGCCTGGGGCGGCCGCCAGCGCAGCTCACCCACCGGCGGGCGGGCATAGGGCAGGCCGGCAAAGAGGGCGATGCCCGCCGATGCGTCGCTCCAAACCCCCCGGGCCTGTCCCTGGGCCAGCTGGACGACAGGGCGCTCACGCGCAGTGGCGGATGTGGTGGTCATGTCGGTCTCCCCCCGATGAGGCTGCAAGCACGCGGGGGAAAGGGCGGGGAGTCAAGGCTGGGGGCGTCAAGGGCGCGCGGGAAAAGCCGAAGGCGGCCTCCAGGGCGGCGAGGTCCAGAAGGTCCCGGTCCCGGGGCGGGTAGCCCGTCTTCAGCCGCCAGAGGATGTCGGCGGGCAGGCAGTCCACGGCCCGCCCCGCAATCACGCCGCGCCCGTCAAAGGACCCCGCCGGATAGGCGACGGCCGGATCGTCCGGGTCCATCACCCCGCGCCCCTCGGCATCCAGGCGAAAGAGGTGCAGGTCGACGCTCCGGCCTCTGCCATCCCTAAAGACAGGGTTCCAGGCGGGCCCGCCCGCCTGACGGACCAGGCCGAGCCCAGCCAGCAGGGCCTCCAGGGCCGGCCCATCCTCCACCCGTGCGCCCAGGTCGAGGTCGTCGTGCGGCCGGGTCTGCCGGCCGAGGACCGCATCCACCGCCCAGCCGCCATCCACCCAGACGGGCAGCCCCTGCGCCGCGCAGGCCGCCAGCACCTCCAGAACCTCTTCCGACGTCACGTCCTTCGTCTCTCCTGTTCTTGACAGCTTGGCGCAGCAGTGGGACCGTGGGCAAGGTGGGGATCAAATATCTTGTCGCGGCTCCAGTCCAAGGTGCCAGACTTCCATCCATGTCCTCGCCCGAGACCCACTCCCACACTGTTCCCGGCGGACGCGGCCACTGGCTGACGGAAAAGCTCTGGGCCGCCGCCGCCGGCCTGCCCGTCTTCCGGATCGCCATCGCCGACATCCCCGAGTTCGACCAGGACTGCTGGTTCCGGGGCCGGGCGCCCAGCCTGCGGCAGGTGGCGGCCCATGCGGCGCGCATCCAGTCGGCGGACCTGTCCTACCCCATCATCCTCTCCGCCGACGGACGGCTGATGGACGGCGGACACCGCATCGCCCGGGCCTGGATCGAGGGCCGCACGGAGATCGACGCCGTCCGGTTCGAGGTCGACCCCGAGCCGGAGTTCATCCGCTGAGCGCCGCGGCGCGTGGACCTTCCGGCCAGGCGGCCGCCTGTCTCATCACCGACGCCCAGGTCGTCGTCTTCCGCGACCGGGGCCTCCTGCGCCTTCCCGACGCCGCCGATCCCGCGGGCCTGGCCGCCGCCCGGACCGCCGTCTTTGATATCCTGTCGCGCGCGGGCCTCTGGAGCGAGGGCGAGGGCTGGACTCTGGCGGGCGCCGACAGGGCGCGCTGGCCCGCCCTCGGCAAGGCGCCGGCCGCCTTCAAGGACCGCCGGCTGGCCAACCTGCTGGAGACCCTGGTCCCTGCCGGGCTCGTCGCCGGCCTCGAGGCCCTGGCAGGGGCGAGGATGGGAACCGCCGGCGGCCTCAGCCGGCCCCAGCTCCTCTGGACCCTGCCCAACGCCCCGGCCTGGAGCCTGCCCGCCATCCTCTGGCACACCGATGTTCCCCGTACGCCCCAGGCGGGCTGCCCCGGGGTGCAGGTCTTCACCTTCCTGTCGCCGGTCGGCCCGGGAGCGGGCGGAACCCTCGTCGCTGCCGGCTCTCACCGCCTGCTGAATGATGAGGGCGAACTGAGGTCGAAGGCCATCAAGGCCCGCCTGCGCGCCCTGCCGCCCTTCGCCCGCCTGATGGACCCGGTCCACCCCGACCGCCCCGCCGCCCCCGGCCCCCTGGGCGAGGCCGACGGCGTGCCCATCGAAGTGGTGGAGCTGACCGGCGCCCCCGGCGACCTCTGGCTGATGGACATGAGGGCCCTGCACACGGCTGCGCCGAACGCGTCACCGGCACCGAGGCTGATGATGACGTGGCGGTTTCTAAGGGAGGGGTGAGAAGAAAAAATGGCGCTCGCGGAACGATTCGAACGTCCGACCCTCAGATTCGTAGTCTGATGCTCTATCCAGCTGAGCTGGCGGCGCGCACCGCCTTGCGGCGAGGGCGCTCGACCTCGCCGTAAGGGTGAAAGAGCGCTAGCGGGCCGGTCCGGAGTTTGCCCTGCCTCGGCGCCAGCGCCCGGCAGGGTATGGCATACGTGAAACTCATGAAAAGTGGGAGATCTGTTATTTTGAACAGACCTCCCTTTTCGCTAAACCTATGTCTCTATTTCAGTGCAGTTTTTCAACCCTGCAATCCCTGAATATGATTTTCCTGTTTATCTTTCGGGATTTGCGGCACGCTTTTCCTGGTCTCGACGGTTGTACCAATTGGCGAGATCTTTCCCCGCATCATAACCCAATTTAAGACCTAAACCAAGTACTCCGATACCGGCAGCGACGAGAGCAAAAGTCAAACCCCCATCGCCCCCGTTCACATCTGAAATCTCCTCGTGAGTCATTTCACGAATATCTGCTGATGCACTGTTCATTTCTTGATCCTTCCAGAATGTTTGTTGTGTAAGAATGCCAAGTTTCCTCATGGGATCCACGCCCGCTGCGGCGCGGTCAGAGCCCCAAGTCCTATGAAGTGACGTCAGTACCCCGTCATCGGAAACACCGAATGGGGGTTTACCCAGCCCGAGGATACGGGCGGGGGCGGCGGAGGTTCAAGGGGAGGATCCCGGTTTATCCAGTAACCGACTCCAACTCCAATCACTACACCTACAACAAGAAGGGTCACTCCAATCAATACAGCGCCTTGCCCGCTTACCAACTCGACTTCATCTTCGTCTAGAACGCGCAGATCACTCATCTCTGACTGAATCGTACCTGAAACCAAATTGTCACATAACCCGACAACTAAATTCGCCATTGCGTCCTCCTAGGTTGTAAAGTCCACACGAGCCGGATCGGAAATCTAGAATTGTTTCCCACTTACGATGCTGTCAACATGGCGAATTGTAAAACTTCAGCAACATAGGTCTACACCGTCAGTGAACAGTCTTTTTCGCAAGGAAGCTATCACCTACGCCACACGTCGCCTCGCGGGTGACGTGGTGCTGGCGTCTTCCCTTTCGTCACAGCTCCTCGCCGGGCTGATGTTTGCTGTGGTGATCGCCGGGGCAACGTTCGCGGCGACAGCCTCCTATGCCCGCAAGGAGACCGTTGCCGGTTGGCTGACGCCTCAAGCCGGGATGATCCGGCTGGCGGCGCGCCAGGGCGGGATCGTGTCCAGCGTGCACGTGCGTGAAGGCGATCGGGTCGTCGTCGGGCAACCCATTGCAACCTTGAACCTATCCTCGGCGCTGGAGGGCGGCGACAGTTTTGCGGCGCTTTCCCGAAGCCTTGATGCGCAGGGCTCGGCGGCTCAATCGCGCGCCGCCGCCGCCCAGGCCGCACTGGGTGCGGAGCAGCGTCAGATGATCGCGCGTCGTGCTGCCATCAGCCGGGAACTGGCGGAAACCCGCCGCAGGATCGGCTTGCAGGGGGAACGGCTGGCTTTGGCCCGCGCTGAGGTCACGCGCGCCGAGACCATGGCGGCCCAGGGCTTCCTGCCCCGTCGCGAGCTGGAGGCCCGCCGCTCGGCCGCGCTGCAGGTTGAGCAGGAGGCCTCGACCCTGTCGTCGCAGGCGCTGGGGTACGAGCGTGAGATTGGTGAAGTGAATGCTCGCCTGGCTGCGATCCCGATCGACCTTCAGTCCGCCCGCGCTGAGGCGGCTTCGACCCGGGCTGGTTTGGACCAGCAGGCGACCCAGACCGAAGCCCAAGGCCGCTATGTGGTTGTCGCCACCGTGGCGGGCCGGGTGGCGGCTCTACCGGTCTATGCGGGCCAGACCGTTGCCCCCGGGGCTGCTGTCGCCGTCCTGACCGCTGGCGACTCCGCCCTTGAGGCTGAGCTCTATGCCCCCTCACGGGCGGCTGGCTTCGTGCGCGAGGGCCAGGAGGTGCGCCTGTTGTACCAGGCCTTCCCGTATCAGAAGTTCGGGACAGGACAGGGCGTCGTGACCTCGGTTTCTCGCACGGTGCTGGCCCCGGCCGAGGTCTCAATCCCCGGTCTTCAGGTCCAAGAGCCGGTGTTCCGCGTCCGGGTCAAACTGGCCAAAGACAGCGTCGCAGCCTATGGCGAGAACCTACCGCTTCAGCCTGGCATGCTGTTGAGCGCCGACGTGGTGATTGACCGACGGTCGTTGCTGGAATGGTTGCTGGACCCGCTATTTGCCGCCGGGAAGCGTTGATGAAAATTCCATCAGAACTGAACTTTGCCCGACGCCGACGGCTGCCTGTCATCCAGGGGGCGGAGGCTGCCGAATGTGGTCTCGCTTGTATGGCCATGATCGCCCAGTATCACGGCCATGATGTCGATCTCAATGGTCTACGCCAGAGGTTCACCCTGTCGATGTCCGGCGCGACATTGCGCAGCATTATGGGGTTCGCCGACAGTCTGGGGCTTGCGCCCCGCGCCCTGCGGGTCGAGTTGTCGGCGCTACACAAGGTGCGACTGCCCGCGATCCTGCACTGGGACCTGAACCATTTCGTCGTCCTGAAGTCGCTCGCGAATGGCAAGGCCGTGATCCACGACCCGGCCCTAGGTGCTCGTACCTATACCCTGGACGATCTGTCGAAGCATTTTACGGGTGTGGCGCTGGAGCTGAGCCCGTCCAACACCTTCGAGAAGGTTACCGCCCGCGCACCAGTCAAGCTGACCAGCCTCTGGTCCCGCATGGTCGGCTTCTGGCCCGCCTTCTTCCAGATCCTGGGCCTGTCGTTGGCACTTCAGGTCGCGGCTTTCGCCATGCCGTTCCAGATGCAGTTGGTGGTGGATGAGGCAATCTTCCGCGCTGATCGCAACCTGTTAACCGTGCTGGCGATCGGTTTTGGCGCCTTGGTTATCATCCAGGCGACGATCGAGGCCTTAAGGGCTTGGGCCTTGCAGGTGTTCGGTCAGATGCTCAGCTTTCAGATGGTCGGCAATCTGGTGCGGCACATGATGCGCCTACCCAGCGACTGGTTTGAAAAGCGCCACGTCGGTGACATTATTTCACGAATGGGTTCGGCTTCAGCGATCCAGGACGTGCTAACCCACGGCGTCATCGCGGCCATCATCGACGGACTGATGGCGATCGTAGCGATCATTATCCTGCTCTTATATTCGCCGATGCTAACGGCGGTCGTCGTTGGGGCCGTAGCGATAAACCTGGGTCTGGCCTTCGCCCTGTTCCCGGCCCTGAGGGCCCGAACCGAAGAACAGATCATCGAGACCGCCCGGGAACGATCCCACATCATGGAGACGGTCCGTGCCGCCACGACGATCAAGGTCATGGGCCGTGAGGTCGAGCGCGAAAGCTCATGGCGCAATCTTTACGCCAATGTCATTAATATCGCCGTCACCGTGGGCAAGCTCCAGATCTCACTGTCCTTCACTCAGGGGCTGGTGACGGGCCTGCAGTCAATAATCGTCATCTACTTAGGCGCTCGCACCATCCTGGCGGGCGACGGCTTCTCGGTCGGCATGTTGTTCGCCTTCATGTCGTTCCGCCAGACCTTTACGGACCGAGCAAACGCCCTGATAAATCAAGCCATTCAGTTCAGATTTTTGGACTTGCACCTCGATCGGCTGGCCGACATCGTCACTGCCGAGGTCGAGACGTCGTCGACCGGCCCGCCGGCCCGCCTTGACGTGCGCGGGGCTATGAGTCTCCGGGACATCGACTTCCAGTACGGTGCCGCCGACCGAACCATCCTTCAAGGTTTGAATCTCGAAGTTCAGCCCGGAGAGTTTCTGGCCATTACCGGAGCCTCCGGGGGGGGCAAGACGACCTTGCTGAAGCTCATGCTGGGTCTGCGTCAACCGACCGGCGGCATGATCACCCTGGACGGTCATACAGCAACGCCCGACCTGTGGAGGTCTTGGCGCGAATATGTTGGGGTCGTGGCCCAAGACGATCGGCTACTGTCGGGCACCATCGCTGACAACATAGCTTTCTTCGACCCGGATCTTGATATGGCCCGGGTCCAAGGCGCTGCCATGGCCGCCCAAGTGCATGAGGACATCAGCCGGATGCCGATGCAGTATCTGTCGCTGGTCGGCGACATGGGCTCCACCCTCTCCGGCGGCCAGAAACAACGGGTACTGCTAGCCCGCGCCCTTTATCGACAGCCACGCATCCTGATCCTCGACGAAGGTACCGCCAATCTGGACGTTGCAACTGAAGAACTCATCGCGGATCTGGTCGCACAACTTCCGATCACACGAATTATCGTAGCCCACAGACCAGCCTTGCTCTGCCGAGCTGATCGCGTACTTGTCGTCGAGAACGGTGTGCTGATTGCTCCGAAGGAACTGATCACGATCGACGCCTAATTCGGTGAGTCAAGAATTCGGCAGGAGTGCCTGAATTTCTTCCAGCCCACTTTCGATTAAAGGTTCAATGGCTAGGCGGGGCTATGCCAAGTCTTACGGCTCGAAAGAGCTGGTTTTTGCTTACCCGCCAACCGAACGGCTGCGAACACTCACGTCGCGTTCTGGCCTTGAAGCTGCCTCTGCCGGCAGGTCTCGGTTCTAAACCGAAATGGCGCGCCCGGAACGATTCGAACGTCCGACCCTCAGTTTCGTAGTCTGATGCTCTATCGAGCTGGGCTACGGGCGCGCCACCTAGCCGCACGGGCGAAAAAACGCAGGCCCGCCGGGCCGCAGGTCCCGCTGCCTGAGCGCCAGCGACCGCCGGGGGGTGGCACCGACGGCGCAGACGCCGAACCGCAACCTGCTCCTGCAGGCTAGCTTCCCGTACCCACACGCAGCGCAACTGCGAAACCGTACGCCTTGGGAATTCCTCGCAATTCCTTCAGGTCAGGGAGTGCTCAAGAAGATACTTCAATTTTTCTCGCTAATCTAAGACTGTAAAATCTAAAATGACGAAAATAGGGGGTCTGCCTCTCGAACAGACCCCCTTTCACTCAAACTCTATACCTATTGTGGTGGGGCTCCCCACTCCTGCTGGCCCTGCCTGTACTTTTCATTTTCCTTTAGATATTTTTCGTCTGCTCGATTATCTCTCTCGGCTGCTGCTTTTCCTGCATCATACCAGTACTTAGAGGCCGCAGCGTAAAGAGCTAACATAGCTAAAAATACCGTTACGCCTTCTACTCCTCCGCTCACATCCGAAATCTCATCGGAAGTCATTTCGCGGATATCTGCTGCTGCATTGGTCATTTTATGATCCTGTCAGACTGCCTGTTATGTTAAATATCTAAGTCTTTTCCTTGGACCCCAGCTCGCTGCGGCGCTGTCAGAGTCCGAAGCCCAATGAAGCGCCGGAAGAAACCCGTAATTAGAAAGGCGGGTACGGGTAGGAGATTAATAACACCGTTGCGGAACAAGGCGAGGACTTTCCTTCCAGTTGTCCCAGTCTGTCGGAGGGCTTGGTACTGCTTCCGGTACGTAATGATAGTCCCTTGAATTATTGTAACCATACGGATAACTAAATTCTTTTGCAATCAATATTGTACCGACAGCACAAGCGCCGATGGCGATGTACTCCGCTATAGTGTATAGTAAAGGTGCCGCTGCTGCTGCGGCAAATTGTCCACTTACTAATGCAATTTCATTGTTGTCTAACTCGCGAATATCAGTCTGACTTGATTGACGCGTATGTGAAATAAAATTGTCATGAACGCCACACGATAGTGCCATCGTAGAGTTCTCCTACTGTTGAACAAACACGGGCGCGATCTGGGCCACAATTCTCGATAGAGAACTATACACCTCAACCGATGCGCAACTTGTGATAGAAAGCTGCGCGCCGCCCCGATCGCATATTCAGAATTGCTTCTCGCCTATCAAGCCGTCAAGATGCAAAAATTTCGAAATTTGATCAACAAGGTCTTACAACGTCAGTGCACGGTCTTTTTCGTAAGGAAGCTATCGCCTACGCCACACGTCGCCTCGCGGGAGACGTGGTACTGGCGTCTTCCCTTTCGTCACAGCTCCTTGCCGGGCTGATGTTTGCTGTGGTGATCGGCGGGGCAACGTTCGCAGTGACAGCCTCTTATGCCCGCAAGGAGACCGTCGCCGGTTGGCTGACGCCTCAAGCCGGGATGATCCGGCTGGCCGCGCGCCAGGGCGGGATCGTGTCCAGCGTGCACGTGCGTGAAGGCGATCGGGTCGTCGTCGGGCAACTCATTGCAACCTTGAACCTATCCTCGGCGCTGGAGGGCGGCGACAGTATTGCGGCGCCTTCCCGAAGCCTTGATGCGCAGGGCTCGGCGGTCCAGTCGCGCGCCGCCGCCGCCTAGGCCTGCGGGGCCTGGGGCGGCTGCCCGCGCAGCTCACCCACCGGCGAGCGGGTGTAGGGCAGGCCGGCGAAGAGGGCGATGCCCGCCTAAGCGTCGCTCAACACCCCCCCGGGCTTGGCCCTGGGCCAGCTAGACGACCGGGTACCCCCGGCGCCCCCTGGCTGATGGACTGAGGGCCCCGCACACCGCCGCGCCGAACGAGGCAACGGCGACGAGGCTGATGACGACGTGGAGGTTCTCGCTGGAGGGGTCAGAAGAAAAACTGGCGCGCCCGGAACGATTCGAACGTCCGACCCTCAGATTCGTAGTCTGATGCTCTATCCAGCTGAGCTACGGGCGCGCAACGCCTTGCGGCGAGGGCGCAGTACCTAGTCGCAAGGGCGAAAAAGCGCAA